>Ga0207712_10002909_pt1 | contig 10940 bp, 11 predicted proteins | sample KBSS44metaG_FD_184402 | JGI IMG/M metagenome (GOLD analysis project Ga0207712, IMG submission 184402) | Switchgrass rhizosphere microbial communities from Kellogg Biological Station, Michigan, USA - KBS S4-4 metaG (SPAdes) (version 2) | ecosystem: Host-associated > Plants > Roots > Rhizosphere... | reverse complement strand
GAAATGGCAATAGACTTGAAACGCATTCTCCTGGTAGCAGAAGGTGACTTTGTGTTTTATAGCGTGAAGATGGCAGACATTGATCGATATAAAGCGCTTGAGTTCGTTAACGCTAAGGGCAACGGGTCGCTTCCGTATTATCTGAAAAGAGCACTGAAAAAAGTAGGAATGGAAACGTTGCCTGAGCCGAGCTTTGCGTATGCCCACCAACCTTGACACCCTTCGCGCGCAGCCGCTGACCCTGATCGGCCCGGCGACCCAGACGCTTGCCGACGGCGGCAGCATCAGCGTGTGGAGACGGGCGATGGAGCTTGCCATCCGGCGCTCTCAGACCGCATCGTTTATCGCGGGCCTGGCCGAGCGGCTCGGCGTGAAGCCCGGCACCATCAAGGGGCTGTCACGGGCGGAGCGGAAAGACCTGGACAAGCGCATCGACACGCAACTCAAGTACCTGGACGGGTACGAGGGAGATTGGCGAGCGGGCAAGATGTCGCCCGCGCAGGCGATGGCACGCTCGGCACTGTACCCCGGGGCGACGCGCGGCACGTTCTACGCGACACGGTATCCGGAGTTGACAACTGTTCCTGGTGGGGGGACGACCCCATGTAACGGAAATTGCCGATGTTTTTTAGAGCAGGACGGCAAAAAAGTGTACTGGCGCCTGACCGCGCAGGAGAGTTGCGCGGGGTGCGTGGAGCTTGCGAACGGCAGTCCGTACAGCGTGGAGGGCGACGAGTGAAACGGCGACAGCAGGAACAATGTACGGTGGACGGATGCGCGAGACCGCCCTACGCGAAGAACCTATGCCGCAAGCATTATGAACGCTGTCGGCGCGCTGGCCATCGTCAGTCGGCGCATCATTACACTGAGACTGATCTCGAACAGTACTACCGTAGTCGTGCAGGCGGTGGCATGAAGACGCTAAAGCAGTTTGCAGAAGAGCACGGTTTATCCTATAGCTATCTGACGAAGCGCCATATGAAGTACAAGCAGGCGGGCGGATGGGGGGCACAACGTGTGCTGGCACCCGGCAAGCGTGGGGGATTTGGAGCGCCGAGACCTAAGAAGGTGAGCGAGTGAGCTACTACTTTGGCTTCCGTCATGGCTGGCTGCGCATCGGTCGGCGCATGGTCTGCTGGCACGACGCGCGGCTGTACCCGAACTTCGGGAGCGGGCGGATGGTCGGGCGGTGGAAGGTGCGCGTGCAATGATCAAGATTGCTGCCATCAAGCCATCAGCCAAGGCGATCAAGTTCACGCGCTTCGCAGACGCCGCCAAGCTCGGCCTGAAAGACGCTAGTGAAGCCGCGCTCGAAGACTTCGAGAGCACGACCGAGACGTGGAGCCACGGCGTCAAGTTCACCATGAAAGAGCAGAGCGACGGCTACCTGGTCGGCACCAAAGACGACATCTGGAACATGCTGGACAGCGGCACGCGCGCCCACATCATTGTGGCTCGGCGTGCGAAGCGTCTGCGGTTCGGGGTTGGCGGCAGTCCGAAGACGCGACCCGGATTCGTGGGCAGCACGAGCGGCAGTCGGGGGTCAGACGTGAAGTATGCGCAGCGGGTCAACCACCCCGGCACCAAGGCGCGGGCGTGGTCGAAGCTGATTGCGAGCAAGTACCGCGTGCAGATGCAACGCTACATTGCAGCACGGATCAAGGAGGCGATGTGATCCAAGACGCCACAACCAAAGCGACGCTGGAAATGCTCTACCGCATTCTGCTATCGGCCGTCGTGCAGCTTGCGGCCGTCTTGGGAAAAGAGTGTCCGGTCGAGACCCGTGCAGAACGTAGACAAAACCGTAACAGTATGCTACACTAATGGGGATACCGGCGCGGGGCGCTCTGCTGCTGTCTGCACAGACATAACCGCGCTGGTGACAACCGCATACCCCGCCCAACGCTGAAAAGCCTACGGCGCTCACTCTTTCGGGAGTGCAGCGCCGTTTTTTGTTGGCCCAAAACTATGCCGTTTCAATCTCGCGCACAAGCAGGCTGGGCCTTCGCGACTGGTCAGCCCTTCGCAAAACGATGGGGCAAACAGACCGGCCCGTATAAGCGCTTGCCCATCAAGACGCGCAAGAAGGCGTTCACCCTCGCTCAGCTTGAGACGTTTGTGAGTAGTGAGCACTACGACGCCGCTACCGCTGCCGCAATAGCCCAGCGTGTTCCCTCCCTCCCACGCGAAAAAGAGCAATTAGCCCCCGGTATCTCGCGCATCCACGGCAATCTGTGCAACGTCCACGGACGCTATGGCCCGTGCGACAAGGGGATGGCCGCCGAGGGCAAGAAGCCGACGACGCCAGATCAGTCGGGGGTCTACGCGATCAACAAGCCCAAGCCGAAGAAGCCCAAGCGTGCTGCTGGTGGGAAGGGTGGCAAGGGCAAGCCTAAGGCTGGCGCGAAGCCGAAGAAGCCGAAGGCTACACCTGAGCAGAACGCTAGTGACGTTGCCAAGCAGATGCAAGACAACGACGCGGGATTATCCCCGCGCGGCGTCGATGCGATGCAAGGGCTGACAAGCGGTAAGCAACCAGACAAGGCCAGCGGTGACGGTCTGGTGAAGATGGGCCTAGCCGAACAAGCCGCCGACGGGAGCTACCGCGTCAGTTCGGCGGGGCGTGCGGCCTCTAGCGCGATGGCGTCAGGCGACTACCAGAAGACGGTCGATACCATCGCACGCGCGGGCGAGACCGCAGGCAAGCGTACCGAAGCCCAGGGCGCACGCGAAGCCAAACGACAAGAGGCCGAGGGCAAGCGTACCGCCGGTCAAGCCGCACGCGCCGACGCGAAAAAGAAGCGCGAGGCGGCAGCGGCTGCCAAACGTGAAGCCGCGAAGAAGAAGCCCGCCAAAGCAGCAGCCGGCGGCGGCAAGACACCCGCGAAGCCAGCAGCGCCTGCCAAACGCCCCGCGCGCGGAGGCTCAGGCGGCGGTGGGAGTAGTGGCGGCGGTGGAGGAGGTGGATTGGGTGCAGCACCCAAGCCGGAGAAGCCCAAGCCGGAGAAAACGCCCGCGCCCTCGATTGCGCAGCCGCTGAAGGATGCTGCACAACTCCTATCCGACGGCGCAGACATGACCGACGAACAGGTGCAGAGCCTCGTGCGCAACGGCCTGGCCAAGCTCGACAAAGATGGCAAGCCAGTACTAACCTCGGCGGGGCTGAACGCGACCAAGAAGGACTACTCGTTCCGCGTGTTCAAAGACGCGACCGGGCGCTATCGCTGGGTGGCGCAATCGAGTACCGCGTTTGAGGACCGCGACAAAGAGATTGTATCGACCAAGGCGCTGAACGATGATTGCGCCTACGCCGACAAGACCGGCATGTACGGCCCGCTGCGCTGGTGGCACACGCCGGGGCTTGACCTTGGCGTATGCGACTTTAACGCCATGCACGGGCGCGTGCTGATTGAGAGCGGCACATTCAAGTCACCATACATCGCGCAGAAGGTGGCGCAAGCTGCCGACTCACTTGAGATATCTCTGGGCTTCTTACACCTTCCCACAGAACCCGACGCCAGCGGCGTCTTCAATCATATTCGACGATTCGAGCGATCCCTGGTACCACGCGGCAAGGCGTCCAACCGCTTTACTGCGTTCAGCGTTAAGGAGAGACCTATGTTTGACCCGACGAAAGTTGCTGCGCTCAAGCAATTGGGCTTTAGCGATAGCGATATTACGGACTTGCAGACCAAGGCGGAAGCGACCGAGAAGGCCGCCGAAGAGCAGCAGATCGCGTTCAAGGCCGACGAGCCGCCCGTGGTCGAGCCGGTCGCAGTCGAGGCTGCGCCTGAGCTGCCTGACATGATCATCAACGGCGTGACCTACAAAGCCTTCCCTCCTGGTATGGACAAGAAGGTGGAAGAGGCGGACACCATCATTGAGGAAGACGCCTTCCCGCCAGCGGCAGACGCGGCAGACGCGGCAGTGGAAGAGCCAGCCGCAGACGAGGGTGGGCTGACGCTCACACCGGAGGACATCACCGCGATTGGCGAAGCCGTGGCCCAAGCAATCCAGGCGGCGCTCGGCCCGCTGGTTAGCACGATGGACTTGGAAAAGAAGGTCGGCTCCCACATGGACGAACTGAAGGCCATGATGGGCGGCTACACCGCCAAGAAGGACGCCGACGAAGCGGAGAAGACCGAGCAGATCGCGGCGCTCAAGGCACAGCAGCAGTCCACCCAACTCAAGCTCGACGAGCTATTGGGCATTCAGCCGGAGGTCACGCCGCGCGCAAGCGCAGCGCCCGCGTCCATCCTCAACCCGTTCAACCCGGCCGATAACGCGCTGCTTGCAGCGGTCAAGGATCAGATCCCGGCCGACCAGCAGCCGTACGTCAACGAATTCGAAGACCTGAAATTGAAGCTCTTTGGAGCATAGGAGATAGTACATGGAAGCTACGACGTTTTCTCCCGAGATGCTGGCGCAAGCGCAAGCGATGGCGCTGGCCATGCTCGCCAGCCAGAAGGCTGTCAGCGCCGCGCCGCGTACCAGCGGGTATGCCCACGGTGCTGCTGGCCTGATGAGCGCGCCGGGCATGTCGCGCGAGGTCATCAACGCGATGATCCTCCCGCACCTGGGACTGCTCAAGCTGTTGCCCAGCCGCCCCTCCACCGAAGACTTCGCCTTTTACGGCATCCTGACCGGCCAGACGGCCGCGACGGGCACGTTCAACGGCACCAATAGCCAGGGCGTGTGTGGCGACCCGCCCACCGCTGGCCTGCTGAAGCTCTGCACGCAAATGTACCGCTTTGGTCGGCAGTCCATGATGACGCCCGTGCTGGAACTTGACCGCATTGGCCGCACCAACAACCGGTCGGAATTCACGGACTACCGGCTCATCGGCGGCCCGTACCAGGCGGATATGCCCGGCTCGCCGTCTGTACCAGGCGAGGGCGGCATCGCTGACGCGCTGAACTTCGAGGTTGCCAAGGTCTCGTACGAACTGGCGAACGACTGGGTGCGCAACTTCGCACCGTTCCTGTACACCGGCAACCGCACGAACAACACCGGCGGCGGCATCATCCAGGAGTACAACGGCCTGGACGGTCTGATTAACACCGGCTATCGCGACAGCGATGTCCCGGTCGGCGGCACCGGCACGCTCTGCCCGCGCGCTGACTCGATCGTGCGATCGTTCGGCAGCGCGAACGTGGAGACCACGCCCGCCGCGAAGAACGGCATCGTCGCGGCCATCACCGGCATCGACCGGCTGCTGCGGTTCCGTGCGGTCGAGATGGGACTTGCACCGGCTACGTGGGCATTGGCGATGCGCTGGTCAGCCTTCTACCAGTTGACCGAAGTGTGGCCCTGCGCGTATAGCACGTACCGCTGTCAGACCAACACGGGCCTGAGCGACAGCCAGCCGGCGGTCAACGACGCGCTCAAGCTGCAGGACATGCGCAATGAGATGCGCGGCGACTGGGACGCCCGCACGGGGCAGTTCTTGTGGATTGATGGCATCAAGCGCCAGGTCGTGATCGACGACACCATCCCGGAGACGGCGCTGGCCAATGGCGGTTTCAACAGTTCGTATTACTGGGTGCCGCTGACTGTGATCGGCGGGTTCCAGGCGACGTACATGGAGTACTTCAACTACGACAGCCCGCAGGGTGCGATGGCAGCGGCGAAACTGATGGCACCCGGCGATAGCTTCTTCACGACCGACAATGGGCGGTTCCTGTGGCACAAGCGACCACCGACCGCCTACTGCGTGCAGAGCCAGGTGAAGACTGAGCCGCGCTTGATCCTGCGCACGCCGCAGCTCGCGGCACGCTTGACCAACGTCGGCTACACGCCGTTCCAGCACGAGGACGATTGGAGCACCGCCAGCAACGTGTACTACTTCTTAAATGGCGGGCGCACAACGCAGAATGTTCCGAGTTTTTTCTCCCCGAATACCTCAGTGGGATAGGGTATTCGCGAGAAATAATGTTAATTGGATTGTCATCGTATCCTACCGTGGTCTATGTCGTAGTACCTGTAGCAGCAGGAAGCATAGACCACGGAGGAAGACAATGGCAAGCGGCGTCGGAATTAGAGGGGCGGCGACGGGCTGCCCCTCACAACGGAAGACGGTTCAGGAGAAACAACGCCAGGGCGCGCCATGCTTCCATCTCAGCTATCGCTTCTACGTGGTCTCTGGCGTTGTCACTCTGAGTGCCGAGGATGAGATTAGAGGGATTGTTGTTGACCTTATTGCCATCGATGTGGCGCACGACGATACCGGGGATAGCAGCAGAAGGGCCGTACGTTTTCAAGGCAACCAGGCGATGCTCGTAAACATAGATACCGCGATGGAGACGTAGGTGTTGCTCGGCAAGCGCGCGATCTTCGGGTGAAAGTAGTTTGATGTGCAGCATACGGTACCCATTCGCATCCTGTGTTCCTACCTTGGGCAATGGATGGGGCTGACGTTTGCGAGAGCATCCATTACAAACGGTCGATTTAGTCTTGCCGTTACGGAAGGAGTTAACCCGAATCCATCGCTGCTTATGGCAATCAGGACACTCAGCAAGGATGCGCATCATTTGTTGCTGACGACCTTTCTTTTCTTGCACCAATTCTTGTCGGTCGAAATATAAAATAATATCTTGTAGGGTAGACACTTCGTCAGCCGAAAGAACTGAGAAGTTGCCGCGTTTCAAATAGCACATTCGGCAAACACTCGTTTTTGTATGACCATTGCGGATATTCGCAATTGCTGCCCATCGTCGCTCATTACATTGGGGGCACTCGATTAGCACATCGCTTTTAGACTTGCCATTAGGCAGCTTGATAGTTCGTTGTTGATCAAGGTGGGCGATCATTCCATTGGGTACTTCACTGAAAAGAAGCGGCTTATTCATTGAAACCTCCTATATGTATCAACTGACAATATCATTATACCATATTATGGGGATATGAAATGGCGTTGAGAGGTAACATTTTTGTCACTGGCGGCACCGGCACATTGGCTTGTGCGCTCCTTCGTGCTGCCGCAGCAGAGAAATGGGATGCCGAGTTCACTATGTATTCGCGGAGTGAGCTACGGCAGGCGCAACTGAAGGCTAAATTCCCATATGTTCGCACCGTCTTGGGGGATATACGGGACTATGATCGGCTCTCGGCTGCAATTGCAGGACACACCATGGTATTGCATTTCGCGGCGATGAAGCGCATCCCAGAGTGCGAACAATTCCCAAGTGAGTGTATCGCTACAAACGTGCTAGGAAGTCAGAATGTGGTGCGCGCGTGTATCGCTAATCGCGTGCAAAGATGCATTGCTACGAGTACCGATAAAGCGTGCCGAAGCGTGACATGCTACGGGGCTTCCAAAAAAATCATGGAGTCGTTGTTTACTGCGCAGCCCGAAGGCTCAACCATCTTCGCGCTCTGTCGGTACGGGAACGTGGTCGCCAGCAACGGCTCGGTCATCCCCCTGTGGCGGCAGCAGGCGAAGCACGGCGGCCCGCTCACGGTCACGTGCGCAACGGCCACGCGCTTCTGGATGGGCGAGCGAGATGCGGTCAACATCATTCAGCAGGCGGCGGGCGCGGCGCACGGCACCATCACGGTACCGAAGATGCGCTCCCTCACGCTCGAAGAACTGGCGCACATCATTGCGCCGGGGGCTGAACTGAAGGAGATTGGCTTCAGGAGTATCGAGAAGTTGCACGAGGACTTGGTCAGCACGGACGAACTGTCCAGCGACGCGGGCGATGTGTTCATTCTGGGCCTTCCGCACAGCACGACCGGCAACCGCTACGCAAGCTACGACGCGCCGCGCCTGCTGCCGGCGGCGTTCCGCGCGATGCTGGCCGAGGCCGAGGCGCACGAGTAGATGGAGACCATCACGATCATCCTGCAGACATACAAGCGCACCGAGTACGCGCTGCGCACGATAGAAGCGGCGCGTGAACTGCTGCACTATCAGGGAGATCTTGAGTGGTACATCGCGGACGATGGCTCGCCTACCCCGCACTGGCATTCTGTGATTGACGCGTGCGACCATCCCGCTGGCCACAGTATGCGGCGCGGGTACGGCGGCAACGCCAACGCAGCCTGGGACGCGGCCGACCAGATCGGCGCATTGTCCTTCTGGCTTGAAGATGACTTCATGCTGCAAGAGCCTTTGGATCTCACGCCGCACGCCTACGCGCTGATGGATAGCGCGGCACTGGGGATGATACGCCTGGGCTATATCAATCCGGAGCGGCTAGAAATAGCGGACACGTTCGCAGGCAGGCGCTATCACACGCTCCCGCGCGACTACCCGGATATGTCGTTCTATGCCTTTACAGGCCATCCGAGCCTGCGACACAGCCGCTACCGGACGGCCTACGGCAACTACCCGGCGGGGCTGGGGCCGGGCGACACGGAGCTGGCCTACGCATACCAGTACCGCATCGGAGAAGGGCCGCTGATTGTGTGGCCGGAGGGGTTTCCATGCGAGGGCACGTGGGCGCATATCGGGGCGATCAAGACTGAGACGATGCTGTGACTGAGTACGTGATGGACGGCGACGACAACAACATCACGCGCTATCTGGAGCGGGTGTCCATGCTCATGCTGGCCACGCCGCGCGAACCGATCCAACTCATCGCGAAACACTTGCACACGCGCTGGCAATTGGGCGCGACGTTCCTAACGTGTGGCAACGGCGGCAGCGCGGCGACGGCCTCGCACTTCGCGGGCGACGTGACGAAGGCCACGCGCCATGACCTGCGCAAGCCGGTGCGGGCGGTGTGCTTGAGCGACAACATCACGGCGCTGACCGCATGGGCGAACGACACGACCTACGGGCACGCGCTGGCCGAGCAGTTGCGCAGCCTGGGGCAAGGCGGGGATGTGTTCTTCCCGATCAGTGGGAGTGGGAACAGCGGCAACGTCTTGCAGGCGGCGGTCGAAGCGCGACGGCAGAAGATGCTCATTCTCGCGCTGGTCGGATCGGGCGGCGGGCAACTGGCGGCGATGGCCGACGTTGCGGTGATTGTACCGAGTGACGAGATGCCCGCGATCGAGGATGTCCACATGGCGATCTGTCACGTTCTTGTGAACGCGCTCAAGGAGGCGATTGCACGATGAGCTACACCCAGCCCACAACCGAAGAGATAGCCGATCGCCGCGCCAAGCTCGCCCCATTCGACGGGTGGAACGAACGCGCGTTCTGTCAGGTGTGCGCGTGGATGGGCATACCCGCGAGCTACCTTGACTTGGGCAGCGGCACGGGCGCGATGGTCAACTGTGCGCGGAAGCTCGGCAGCGATGCGTATGGTATCGACCTGATCAATGGCCCGGAGCATTGGTTCCATCATCATGACCTGACGCAACCGCTCGATCTGGCATCAATTTGGAGTGTCCATAGATCCGTGCGCTTTAACCTGATCACCTGTCTGGAAGTGGCCGAACATCTCCCGCTCGACAGCCACCAGACGCTGGTGGATACCATCGTGCGACACCTGATGCATAAGCCGAACATGGACGATGCCAGCGGGTACCTGCTTTTCAGCGCCGCGCCTCCCGGACAGGGCGGCGAGCATCACATCGGCTGTCGGCCGGCGGTGCAATGGCGCGGCATGTTCTATGAGCGCGGGATCAGCTACCGGGAGGATTTAACACGCCAGCTCGCACACCTGTTCGGATACGTCACCGGGCCAGCGACGCATTGGCTGGCGGCCAATCTGCAAGTGTTCGACAGGGGTATGGAATGACCAGTGACCTGTGGCGGCGCACCGGCGCTATCTGGCCGATCGGCGTCTCGTGCAGCCTGACGTGGTGCGACCTGGGCGCGATAGCCCACATCATTCAGACCGCCGGGATCAAGACGGTGCTGGAGGTCGGCGTCGAGCATGGCGGGCTTGCGTCCTACCTGCGCTCCTACGGGCTGTATACCGGCTTGGTCTATCGCGGCATTGACATCACGCTCAACGCGCTCGCGCTCGCGGTACGGCATCGGGATATTAACGCGATAGATGAGCGTGACGCCTGGGACACGCACACGATCAACGAGCTGCGCGTGTGGCTCTCCGAGACACCGCGCCCCGCGCTCATCATCTGCGATGGTGGCGACAAGCCCAAGGAACTGCACTTATACGCGCCGCTGATCCGCGATGGCGATGTGCTGCTCGGGCACGACTACCAGAACGAGTACACCGACGCGGCGCTGGCGGGGATGCCGGAGGCGCTGACACAGTTTCGCGCTGATTGGCTGGATGACACGCTGCTCTGTATGTTTGTGAGAGTTTAATGCGCGTTTTTATTGACCCAATCTACACCACACCCGACCGCGCCGACGGCGGCATTCGGCGTGTATCTGATGCGATGGTCAAGCACCTACCGGAGTTCGGCTGGAACGTGACCAACTCGCCCGACGACGCCGACCTGATCGTCAATCACGGCGCAGCGCTGACCGAGCGCCCCGGCGTCCCAATGATCGCCTGCTGTCATGGTCTCATGTGGTCGTCCTACGGGTTTGGGGATTGGGGCGATAAGGTCAATGCGAGCGTGATTGAAACGCTTGTCCGTGCGAACGCCATCACCGCGCCCAGTCGCTGGGTGGCGCACGCGATCAGCCGGGGCATGTTGGCAGCGCCCACGGTAATCCATCATGGGGTTGACCGTGATGAGTGGGCGCACTCCATGCCCAGTCTTGGGTACGTCTTGTGGAACAAGGCACGCGCTGATCAGGTGAGCGACCCGCGCGACATGCAAGACGTTGCGGGGCTGCTGCCGGACGTGCCGTTCCTGACCACCTTCGGCAAGCAGACCGTGAACGTGGGCATTCTTGGGCCAATGACGTACGAGGCAATGCACCCGATGGTGCAGCAGGCGGGCGTGTACCTGGCCACGGCGCGCGAGACGTTCGGGATTGGGACGCTGGAAGCGTTAGCAGCGGGCGTGCCGGTCGCAGGCTGGCGCTACGGCGGGCAAGAGGAGATTATCGTTGAAGGAGAAACCGG
>Ga0207712_10002908_pt1 | contig 10942 bp, 11 predicted proteins | sample KBSS44metaG_FD_184402 | JGI IMG/M metagenome (GOLD analysis project Ga0207712, IMG submission 184402) | Switchgrass rhizosphere microbial communities from Kellogg Biological Station, Michigan, USA - KBS S4-4 metaG (SPAdes) (version 2) | ecosystem: Host-associated > Plants > Roots > Rhizosphere... | reverse complement strand
AAAGGAAGTGGAGATTTTTATGGTGTTGGAATTCGTCAGCCTGTTGGTAAAATGATTCGAAGTTATATGACTGATACTAAATCAGGAAAAGATGTAGGAACTCCTCCTAAGGCTTTAGCTTAAGATCTTAACTCCTCTTTTATCCTGATCCATTTCTATAGCAATCATCTTATAAATATTCTTGCATATTTGATCAGAAAGGTCGTCAGGTTCAGGTTGGGACATCTTCTTTTTATTATTCATGTATTGATCGATTGACCACAAAACCCATTCGCACTCGGTTACATTGCCTTTCTTATATTGATCCCACATCTGTGAAGGAGGCAATAACCAACATACTTCCAAAATATCAGAGTTAGATTTTGCTCTAAAAAGATAAGAATTAGTTTGGGGAGTAGGCTTTGTTAATCTAGGTTGCCAATACATTTTCTTTGTTACACCATCATCAGCAGTTCTAGGATGAGCAAATATATAGATATAAGGGCTTTTTTCTTGTAAAGCTATTGACAATGGATTTTTTCTTAAGCAATCTGCGGCTCCTTGAGCGATATTGATTGATTGATCTTCTACAAAGTGCTCTAGACGATCGTGTGTTTCAAGTCGATTTAACTTCATCAATTGCCTTATATGTACATTTTGTTTTTAATATGCTTAAATTCATACGCATCCTTGCGTAATACAGGAAGGTAAATAATGACAGATCAAGTTCAAACAAGTCAATCTGTTGGGACAGAAAGTAAAACAAATACCACTGAACAAAACATCTCAGCATTGAGAATGAAATATGAAAGAGAACTCGCTCAAGAAAGAGCTGCAAGGGTAGAAGCAGAAAAAGCTGCAAGAGAAGCTCAAGCAAGACATAATCCTATTAATGATGATGATGATGATTCTGAACCGTACATAGATCACAAAAAATTAGATAAAAAGCTTGCTAGATTTGGAGAGCAGACTCAGAAACAAACACAATCTGAAATCCAAAAAGCAGTGCAAACCGCTTTACATGAAGAGAGAAAACAGAATTGGATTAAGCAGAATGGAGACTTTTATGAAGTGCTTCAACATGCTGAAAAACTAGCACAAAAAGATCCAGAACTTGCTGAATCTATTTTAGAAATGCCAGAGGGATTTGAGAGACAAAAACTAGTTTATAAAAACATAAAAGCTCTGGGTTTACACAAACCTCAAGAAAAAGTTTCATCTATACAAGAAAAAATTGAATCTAATAGAAAGAGTCCATATTATCAGCCATCAGGAGTAGGAACCTCTCCATATACTTCCCAGAGTGATTTTAGTCCTCAAGGGCAGAAACAAGCGTTTGATAAAATGCAGGAATTAAAAAATAGACTGAGGTTAGGATGAAAAAGAAAGAAAGCAAAGTTGGAAAGGTCATGAAAGAATTCGAACATGACAAATTGCATTCAGGATCTAAGAAAGGTCCTTTAGTTAAAAATAAGGCACAAGCTATCGCTATTGGTCTTTCAGAAGCACGAAAAGCTGGAGAAAAGGTTTCGAAGAAGAAAAAATAATGATTTGTCCATGTTGTGGAACAGAAATGGAAGAATATGAAGGAGAGCCTTTCTGTATATATTGCATTTTCCCTTCGATACCTCTATGTTAAACGTCTTAATTTTACTTATATGTAAATTATATATTTAATTAAACTTTCAGGTGCTAGTCTCATTTTTGCGCATAGGAGGTAATTTATGTGTAAAGATTCTAGTGAAAATAGGTCTTGTTGCTGTTGCATCGGGCCACAAGGACCTCAAGGGGTTCCTGGATTGCAAGGCGCTCAAGGTTTGCAAGGTGTGCAAGGTCAAGACGGAAGACCAGGTCCTGTTGGGCCATCTGGACAACCAGGACCTAAGGGTGATATGGGTGTACCAGGTCCACAAGGTCCTGCTGGTATGATGGGTAATATGGGACCATCTGGTCCAATGGGTCCTCAAGGTGTTACTGGACCTCAAGGTCCACAAGGTAATAGCGGTCCTGCTGGAGTTGCAGGAGTAGATGGTCAAAATGGTTTGCCAGGTCCACAAGGTCCACAAGGACTAATGGGTGCGCAAGGTCCACAAGGTTTACAAGGCGTACCTGGTAAAGATTGTGAGGATCATGAAGAATGTTGTTGTAAAGCATGGTGTAATATATATGCTTCAGTTGCTCAGACAATTGGCGCATATTCATCTGCAACCGATTCAGTTTTATTTGATCAAAAAAATCAAGTGGTTGCATCTGCTTTTGATCTAAGTATGGTCAATGTCAATGGAGATTTAAAATTCTTGAAACATGGGATTTATCATCTTGCATGGCAATTACAGGCTAGAATTGTACCACCTGTTCCAGTACCAGTTCCTTCTTGGAGCTTTGGTTTTTGGATTAATGGAGTATTAGTTCCAGGTTCAATTTATTCAGGATATACTCAAGCTCCTGGAGATGATGCATGTCATTCAACAGGTGATATAATCATTGAGGTATTTGCAGGAGATGTATTGCGATTGAGAAATACATCAGTCACAGCAGTTAATTTGAATCCAAATATTACTGGTAGTGTATTCCCTATCACTATTGCGAGTATAAATATAGAGTGTCTTGAATCACTCTCATAGTTTAAATGTTATTTGTGAGCTGCTTTCAACGTAAAAGCAGCTTTTTATTGAAATAAAATTCTGATTTGATATAGTTAAATTTCGCACGCACAAGCGTTATGTGCATCGCGTATAGAAGCTCGCAACTTCATTCAGCGTAGGAAGGCTCGCAACTTCATTCGATATGATCGAGAACTGACGTAATAGGCTCGTCTACCGATCGTCATGTCATAAACATACAACTATAGGTTGTTATGTCATCTCAATTGACTACCACATCGAACTTAGGACCTATGATCTTACAGTCGCTTGCGCCTGCTATGCTTTATGTTCCTACGCCAACGATGAATTATATTACAGTCTGCGACAAGGTCTCTATGCCACCTAATGGCGGAACTACTTGCAGATTTATGCGCCCACGTGCGTTACAACCGCCAACTGTACAGTTGGGAAACAGTGGGATTGATCCTCCAGCTCAAGTTCCACAAAGAGATATTATCGATGCTCAAATGGCATTCTTTGGTACAGGTTGCATCATCAACGAACAAGTGATTTTGCAAGACCAAGAAGGCGTATTGGCTTGGGTATCTGAAAGATTAGCAGTAGCTATGAGACAAGCTGAAGACTTAATCCTCCGTGATTACGTTGTATCAGCCGCTAGCCAGATCAATGCAGGTGGTGGATCTAATGGATTCAATCCTACAAATCTTGGAATGAGCGATTTTAGCCTTGTAGCAACAACATTGGATACTAACAATGCCTACAAATTCATGTCAGGTATCGAAGGTATGGATAGATTTGGAACAGGCCCTGTACGCTCTGCATATTTTATGCTTAGCTCTACAGAGTTACAATCCGACTTTGACCAATTAACAGGACCTAATGGTGCTTTTCTTAGTCAATGGAATTATCCAACTAATGCTAGTGCTCTTCCATCTGAGTATGGTTCTGTTTTCAATATCAGAATTCTAACCAGTTCAGAAGCGCCTGTAGCTAGAAATGCAGCCATCAATAATCTTGGTGTGCTAAATGATGTCTATTACAATACAGTTTTAGGAAAGCAAGCGCTCACGCATATTAATCAAGATGGATATTCCATGAACTTGATTTATCGTGATCCTTACTATTCTGGAATGTTAGCACAAAATGCGACTTTGGCAGTTAAATTTGCTCAAGCACAAGCTATCACTCAGGATACGGCTATTAGAAACCTATTAAGCACACGCTTAAGCAACTTGGGAGTATAATATGGCTGAATATTCAAGATTAGCACGTGGTAGATTCGTATCTACAGGACAAGCGCAAATTGTTAATTTGCCCTTCCAACCTGATAGAGTAAGACTGATCAATTATACAGTAGCCAATTCCGCAGCAGCATCACAAAACATTGCTTATGCTGAGTGGGATGCTTATATGGGTCAAGGATTTGCAGTCGTTCAAGGTTATAATGCAACACCTGCATTGATCTTTGATACTGTAACAGCAAATGGTATTAGTACATTCTCAGCAGGACTAGCACTTCAGTTTGGTCCAACTTTGGTCGTTACTGTAGTTTCTAAGGCAGCAGCTGCCCAAGTAACAACTAGTACAGCACATGGATTAAAGAGCGGAGATGTTGTAATATTAGAAGGTTTATTTGAAACTTCTACGACTGGTATGCCTCAAATTAATGGCATTCCTTTTACAGTAACTGTAGTTGACGCAACAAATTTCACTATTCCATGGAATACTAACCAAAGTAATTACACTGCGATTAGTGGAGCTGCCACAGGTACACCAAGAACTAAGAAAGTTCTTTATCCTTATTTGTATTTCCCTGGTACAGCTGTTATTAGCGCAATTACTGCTCCTAATGGAACAACAATTCCAACAGGTACAGTATTGGTAGATACTGCTGATGCTCACAATTTTGTTGTGGGTCAAGAAGTGGCTTTCCGTATTCCATCACAATGGGGTTCAGTAGAATTAAATTCATTACCTGATGTTTTAATTCCTGGATCACCTTTATATGGATATGTAGATTCTATTACTGATTACAATACTGTAATCGTTAGAATTGCAGCAGCATCGGCGTTTACAGCATTCAATAGCAACCAAACTGTGGCAAGCGTCCCTGGACTGTCTTACCCACAAATCGTTGCGGTTGGTGATGTAAATACAGGTGGAGTACCGATCTCTAGTGGATCAGTGCTTTATCCTTCTCCTGTTTTCAGACCTATTGGTAATAGTACATTTCCTACTATCAATGGCCCTGCTATTCAGGGAAGTTTTGTCAATAATACTAGCATGGGCTTTATTGTTGGCGCAGGTGCAGGTACAGTATTGACTACTGGCTCTCTAGTTGGAGCGGCCGAAAATGTCATTATCTGGGAAGCATTCCTTCATGATTATAGCAATCCTTAATAGGGTTGTAATTATTTCTTAAAACATGCATGTTGGGGGGTAGGTAAAACCTACTCCTTTTGTTTTATGAGCACATTCACTGGTGTTATTAGTTATCCGATTCCTCCCTATTCCAATCCTCCAATTCAACCTCAGTTCTATGAACCAAGTCGTTTTGTTATTTCTTCAATCACTCTAGGAGCAACTACTACAGTTACAACAACTTTGGACATGAACTATGTGATAGGACAGCTTGTTCGTCTTATAATTCCTCGTGCTTTTGGATGTATTCAATTGAATGAACAAGAAGGATATGTGATTTCTATTCCTGCTTCTAATCAAGTGGTTTTAGATATTTATTCAGCAGGAGGATCTCCTTATATTTCAGCTACAGATCCAAATGTACCTCAGATTCTTGCTATAGGAGATATAAATTTGGGTGCAATCAACCGTTATGGTAGAGTAAATTTAAATACTAATATTCCAGGATCATTTATTAACGTATCACCTTTATAGGTAAAAAATGTCACAAGAACTAAAAGAAAAACCCAAAGTATCTAATTCTCAAGCTCAGAAAGAACTGGATAAAGCAGAAGAACAATTCAAAGCATTCGATGAAAATGTCAGATCATTGACTCTAGATCGAATGAATCAAGCTCCTAAACAAGAATCAGAGCCAGAAACCAAACTTTCTTCACGTGAACTTTCCAGAAAACAAGATATTTATTTAAAGCCTGAGCGTAGTATTGGATCTCGTGAACCATTTAATGAAAATTATCGTAAGGAATATGAATTTGCAAAAGAGTATGTACAATTCATTGCCTACCATAAGGAAATCACAGGAGAAACGATTGACATGTGGACAAAACCGTTTGCAGGTATGGCTTGTGAATGGTGGAAAGTGCCAGCTAATAAACCTGTTTGGGGTCCTAGATATTTAGCGGAACAGATCAAGCGATGTTCTTATCATAGATTAACTATGGCGCAAAATGTATCAACTGGAGCAGATGGTATGGGTCAATATTTTGGATCTATGGCTGTAGATACTACTGTTCAAAGATTAGATGCTGAGCCAGTTAGTTCAAGAAAGTCTATTTTTATGGGAGCTAATAACTTTTAATGAATCTTCTAAGTGATATTTTAACATACATCCGTAGGATCATAAAAAGTCCTTCCAATTCCACAATAACTGATAATTTACTCATAGATTATGTAAATCGTTTTTGGATTTCGGATGTAGATGCTCGTCTTCAGCTTTTTGATTTGAAGACTAAATATCAATTCCAGACAACTCCAGGTGTTGACCAATATAATATGCCATTATATTCGGTACAAACGCAGCCAGGTGGACAAATTATAGGAATGTATCCTGTTTACCAAGGATTTCTTCCTGTTTGTAAAATCAATGGAGTTACGGTAAATTTCTATACTCAAAAAGAGTTATTTTTTAATACATGGCCAAATATCACACAAAATTTAGGAGTTGTTGCAACAGGAGATGGAACAGCTGGACCATATACTTTGCAATTTCCTATTTTGCCCAATAATCCTCCATTAAATCCTCCATTCAATGGAATTATTCGAGGACACGTTGATATGGCAGGTATTATAGCTACTGGTATTAATCAAGATCCACCGGTAACTAATGGAGCATCATTTCCTGGTGTTTTACAATTGATTCCAACAACTAGCATGCTTCCTGCTGTATACATTACTTCTATAGATTCTACAGGAGCTAATGTTGTCGTTTCGGATTCTGGTGTGTTTTTACAAGGCAATGTGAATTATGGAATGCTAATACAGCCAGGTCCAGCTCCATTTGGCAATTTAGCATTACCAGGGGCATATACTACAACATCTAACACAGTAAATTATTTCTCAGGAACAGCCACAGTAACATTTCCTGTCCCCATTCCTTCTGGTGTAAATATCAATGTACAGTGCTTGTATTTTCAATCTGGATTACCTAGAGGCATTCTTTTCTATAATAACACTCTTACTCTTCGTAGTCCTCCAGATACTCAATATCTAGTTGAACTGGATGCTTATTTATCTCCTGCTGCCTTTTTAAATATGGAAGCTGCTATTCCTTTTGGATATATGGCTGAATATTTAGCTAGAGGTGCTGCCAGAAAAATTTTGAGCGATACTGGAGATGTAGAGCAATTTCAATTTTATGAACCTCTTTTTAGAGAACAAGAACTTTTAGTCTGGAAAAGAAGTCAAAGAATTTGGACATCTACTCGAACAGAGACTATCTATTCTAGAGGGCGTGGAACAGGAAATGGATATAATAATTCACAAGGTGGGGGATCCATATGACCTCTATCTTATTTTAGGAGAATGATTTAATGGTTGCCTATAATCTTGGAATTCCTGATGGACCTAATAATCCTTCAAACGATCAACCAAAAATGAAAACCAATACAGATGCGATTCAAACTTTGATTTCAGTAGATCATGTGGGTTTCAATACAAATGGCTCTGCTCCCAATGGAGTAGGAGGCCATCATCTTCAAGTTTCATTTGATGGTAAAAATTTACCTCTTGCTCAAACTGATCCACAATCGGTTTTATTCACAGGTTCAGGTACTGCATCTACAATTTCACAATTACTTTATAGAAATCAAAATGCAATATTTCCTGTTAGTGCACTTAGAGCATTTGGAGTATTTCAAACAGCATCTGGCGCAGTGACAACTTTGCAAAATTCTTATAATTTAGACAGCGTTACTCCAATCACGGGGTCAGGATCAGGTCCTTATGTTATAAAATTAGCGCCAAATGTAGTTACTGGTAATGATGTCGCAATTCTTGTTTCCTCTTCTGGAGTCGTTACTTATACATATACATTTACAAATCCCAACCTATCAATAACATTCAGCAGTCCGTTATTAATTTTCCCAAAAGTAAGTTTTGCTTTTTTACAATTTTAAGGAAATATGGGAGAAAAATTCGTATTAGGTCCATTTAATAGAGGTTTAAGGAATGATAAAACCGCATTTAATATTGATAATGATGCATTCCCTACCTTAATAAATGCTTACCAATGGCGTGGTCGGGTTAAAAGGAAAAGAGGGACATCTTTCCTTACAAGACTTAGAAGATATTTTAACTCAACATCTGCATCCTATAATTCTGGTCCTACAACATTTGTTCTAAACGGAAGTGGATCAGGGAATCTTTTAGTTAATGCATCTTGGACTTTACAAGCAAACGGAAACATAGAACCAGGATCTGTTATTATTACGGCAGGTATAAATGTTTATACCGATCCAGCAGAAGATGGGACTTTAAGTCCAAGTGGGACTATAAATTATGCCACAGGAGCTATATTAATCCCTGCTGAAGCAGGTAATGCAGTTAGTGCTATTTTCAGTTATTTTCCTGATTTACCTGTTATGGGATTGGATAATTTTGATAATGGTCAATCTCTATTTCCTCTGTATGTTGACTTTGATACGAAATATTCCTATATCACTATTAATGCAACTCCATTTACCTCATATGATGTCAGTTTTTATAAAAATCCTCCATCAGGAACTTATCCAGGATATGTTGAAAAAACTGTAGTGACTCCATTAACATGGAATGGTCAAGACTATCAGCAGTTTTATACCATTAATTATCAAGGAGCAATGTGGGCTACAAATGGGATAGAAGTTCCTTTTGATCCTACAAATGTTGGCATGCAGTTTGTTTTGATAACAAATATTGCTATAGGTGCAGCAGGCCCTCCAGCTTTTGCTACCATAACAACAGGTGTGAATCATGGACTTATCATTGGTGATTTTGTATTCATTAATGAAGTTGTAGGTGTTACAGGCATTAATTTTCAAACTGGATATGTGACAGCAGTTCCAGCTGCTAATCAGATCACCGTAGAATTTCCTAATGCTACTCTTGGTGGAGCTTATTCTTCAGGAGGGATAGTTCAATACTTAACCAATCGAATTGATACTACAGTTGATCCTATTAGATGGTTTGATGGTGATCCTACAGATGGAAATCTTGTTTCTCCAACATTGAATGGACATAAAGGTTGGGTCAACTTTTCACCACCACTTTCACAATCTAATTTCTCAATAGCTGATTTGCCAGCAGATAGATATTATTTGGCAGGAGCTCGAGTCATTCAAAATTTCAAAGATAGACTTCTATTCTTTGGACCTGTGGTTCAAACAAGTGGTGGATTTAAAGCATATCTGCCAGATACAGTAATTTATAGTCAAAATGGTACTCCCTATTATACAGCTTCTTACACTAATACTCCTAGCGCTGCTGTTGATAATCCTACTTCTGTAACTAATGTTTTCAACCCAATTTTATTGCCAGCTAATCAAACTGCAACTTCACCAGCATGGTTCGAAGATTCCACTGGGTTTGGTGGATTTACAACAGCTGGTCTTGCTCAAGAAATAACAACCGTATCTCAAAATGAAGATGTATTAATTGTCGGATTTACTCTGACTCAAACGCGTCTGGTATATTCTGGAAATGATATAGCTCCATTCAATTTCTTCTTGATAAATTCTGAATTTGGATCTGCTAGTACTTTTTCTACCATTAACATGGATAAATTTGTTTTAACCACTGGGAATAGAGGTATTTTAGGAACAAGTCAAGTTCAATCTCAACGTATTGACTTGGATATTCCTGATGAAATATTTCAATTCAAATTAACAGATAATGGATTTGAAAGAGTCACAGCAGAAAGAGATTACATCAACGAATGGATTTATTTTACCTATCCACACAATCAAATATCTTATAGATTCCCAACGCAAACACTTCTTTATAATTATCGTGATCAATCTTGGGGAGTATTCCATGAAACTTATACTACTTATGGAACTTTCAAGAAACAGGATGGATTTACATGGCAGACAGTAGGAACTGTTTTTGCTACATGGTTTGAATGGGATGAAGCATGGAATTCTGGATCATCTAATTTATTACAGCCATTAGTTTCAGCAGGCAATCAACAAGGATTTGTTCTTACAAGAGATGATGGGACGGGTGAAGGAGAATCTCTCTATATTCGATCTATTTCTGGAAGGATTGTCACAAGTCCAGATCATTGCTTAGAGACAGGAGATTATATTCTAATAAAAGAAGCAATTGGGACAAATGTTGGAGCTATCAATGGTCAGCAATTTTCTATTAAAGTTATAGATAATGATAATTTTGAAATTGATCCAGGTCCAGTTCATACGATTACTTATGTTGGTGGTGGATTAATCGAGAGAATCTACATCCCTTTAATTCAATCTAAACAATTCCCCATGTCATGGGCAATGGCAAGAAAGACAAGAATTGGTGTACAACAATACTTAATGACGTTTACACAAAATTCTCAAATCACTCTTTTGATTTATTTAAGCCAAAACAATAGCAGCCCTTACAATTATGGTCCTGTTACACCAGCTCCTAATGTACAGAATAGTTCACTTGTCTATAGCACAGTTCTTTATACATGTCCTGAAAGCACAAATTTAGGTTTAACTCCTGCTAATATAAATCTAAATATGGTTACAGCAGAAGAACAAGATCAAATCTGGCATCGTAATAGTACATCCCTGCTTGGTGATACTGTACAATTGGGATTTACTTTATCTGCTGCTCAATTGCAACCAGATATAATTGGACCAATTTTAACAATCACTGGAATCACTCAAGCCAATCCTATGGTTATCACAGTTGCAAATGGTTATAACTCTGGACAATTGATAAGGATCACTAATGTAGTAGGCATGACAGAATTAAATAATAATATCTACCAAGTATTCGAAGCTTCTCCTACTACTATTACAATTCAAGTTGATTCCACAGCATTTACAGCATATGCAAATAGCGGGAATGTAACTCCTTTATCATATATCAATACAACAGCTGAGATTGAACTTCATGGTGCCATTATTGATACAAGCCCATCAATGGTATTAGCATGAGTACAAATGTTGTCAATCAGGTTGCTT
>Ga0207712_10002899_pt1 | contig 10964 bp, 9 predicted proteins | sample KBSS44metaG_FD_184402 | JGI IMG/M metagenome (GOLD analysis project Ga0207712, IMG submission 184402) | Switchgrass rhizosphere microbial communities from Kellogg Biological Station, Michigan, USA - KBS S4-4 metaG (SPAdes) (version 2) | ecosystem: Host-associated > Plants > Roots > Rhizosphere >... | reverse complement strand
TGGATCGAACACACCTACCGGCGCCGACGCCAGATCGCGCTCGGCCGATTGACCCCCATCGAGTACGAGACGATCATGACCCAACCGCCATCCAGGCGGCCTAACGCGAACTGTCACCAGTTCGTGCAGCAGACCCATGTGTTTGCCGATGCCGTTGCGCCCTCGACCGCCCAGACACGCTCACCAAACCGGCGCCCCTCGGCCAACATGTCGCGGTAGCCGACCTTGTCCGTCCCGAATCGTCCAGTCGACAACACCGTGCCGCGCTCGTCGATCACCTCGATCGTCGCCGAGCGCTTGTGCGGGTCCATCCCGATGATCACGCCCATCGCCGTCCTCCTCGCTCTCGTCGTTACGAAACGGCGTGGAGGGCATTGCTACTTAGAGCAGGGGCAAACCCCTTTCGAGCCACTCCTCGCACGGCACTCGACGGGGACGCAGGCCATGTGAGAGCCACACCAAATGAACGGGTGGGCAGCCGGTGGTTGAGAGCGTCCCGCCGAGCACCTCGACCGAGTCTGGCCGGACACCGGTCGTGCTGAAAACACTAAGTAGCCGCGTTGCGCGAAGGTTGTGCTGGTGTGCGTTCCGGCAGCACCTCTAGCGCGCGTCGGGCGACATGGGCTGTCATCCTGCGCGGGTGCGAGTGAGCTGGCTGAACCTGTTGTCACTGCTGCTTGCGCTGTTCGGGCTGGCGGCCGTTTCGTGGATCGAACCGCACTTTGTTCTGTACTCAAACGACGCGCCGATGCGGTTCCTCTACTTCCGCGCCGTCGTTACCATCACCGGTGTCGGTCCCTCAGTGGTGGGAGCTGTTGTGGCGGCGTGTGCTCTCCGCCGGGCTTCAGGGATCGGGCGAGCGGCATCGCTTGTCGCGCTCCTTTTGATGGTGGGCATGACCGTTCTCGCGATGTCGGTACTCGTCACGGCGCCGGTTCGCGAGTAGCTGATCGCGACAAGGACGCAATCCCGATTGGGGTGCCAGCCTTTTGCCGATGCCAGGGAAAACCGAGACACGCGACTTCCGGACACGGCCTTCCGCTCGTAGCCGGTGATCGGTGAAGTGTCGACGTTTGAAATCCCCAGATGATGCGATATGCAGCCGCCTTGCGTGCCGTAAGACTTAGCCTGGGCAGACAGGCGCACACAGGAGGTTCGACGCCCGCGAATGCCGACAGGGGGTCTAGGTTATGCATCCAGCCGATGAGGCGCGTCTGGACGACGCGATCGCATTCCTTCGACAGACCGACACGACTGCGCTCCTCGCCGAGATCGTGCCGGAATTGTCCAGCGAGGACCTCGCCGAGATCGTGAAGACCTGCGAACTGCGCCATGCTGCGGTGCTCGTGTTCCCTGAGAACTCTGGGGAGATCGATGACGCGCTGGCGCGGCGCGGGCTGACCGCGGAGGAGCCGAAGCCAAGTGTGGTAGTTAAGGCCCGCCTCGCCGCGCGCTACCGGCAGTCGTTGAGCGAACTCGATGTCCAGATCCGTCGCGTGCCGGTTCCACTTGAGGGCAGGCGCCCGCTGATGATCGAGCTGTTCACATTGACGGTGGCGCCGGGTTCGCCGCTGACTGCGATCGCCGACGGCGAGCGTGAACGCAACGACGAGGCGCACGTCGCGCTTGCGATCGGCCAGCCCGACCGGATGGCGATCTCGGCGATGCGCTCGATCCTGTCTGATCACGGCTGGATGCGACCGGACGACGGCGGCTATAACCGCCGCGAGGGCAATACAGTGCTGTACTTCCGCGACGCCAGTGCCCGAAATCACTTCGTGCGGCGAGTCGAACTGCTGACCTCGGGTTACTACCCGGCGATCATCGATGCCCACCGCCGCAACTCTGTCCCGGCCGCCAAGCGGTTGTTGACGTTGATGACCGGCGCTTGGGCGACGCAGGCCATTCACGTCGCCGCCGAGTTGAAGCTTGCGGACGCGATCGCTGGGCAGCCGGAGGCGACCGCCGCGCAGTTGGCGGAGACGACTGCGTCGGATGTGGACAGCCTGACTCGGCTTCTGCGATACCTCGCTTCGATCGGGGTCGTCACGCAGTCGCGGCGCGGCACGTTCGAGCTGACCGAGCTCGGTCGGTTGCTGCGCATCGACGCCGATCCCGCGTTGCGACCGCTCGCGCTGCTGTATGGGGGTCCGTTCTATGAGTCCTTCGGACACTTCCTCCACTCGGTCAGGACCGGGGAGGAGGCGTTCGACGACCATTTCGGCGAGCACCATTTCGAGTACTTCGCGAAACGGCCCGAGTTGAGCGAACTGTTCGACACCGCGATGGCGTCCAGCGCCGCGATGTTCGGCGCGGTCGCGGAGGTCGTCGCCCTCGACGGGGTGAATCGGATTGTCGATGTCGCCGGCGGCACTTCCCCGCTGCTGAGGCGGATGCTTGCCGCTGCTCCCCGCGCCAGAGGCGTGCTGTTCGACCGCCCGCACGTGCTCGACGGGGCGCGGCCGGCATTCGCACAAGCGGGTCTCAGCCAGCGCGTCGAGTTCCTGTCCGGCGATTTCACCGAGGGCGTACCTGCGGGTGGCGACGTCTACCTTCTCTCGCGCGTGCTACATGACTGGGACGACGAGATGTGTCGGACGATCCTCGCGCGGATATCTGAGGCGATGGCGGCCGATGGGCAGTTGCTGGTCGTCGAGCGACTGATCCCGGAGGATCGCTCGGCCTCCCTGGCCTACGCATGGGACATCCACATGCTGTGCAACGTCGGCGGCCGAGAGCGGACCGAGACCGAGTATGCGAGCCTGCTGGCAGCGGCCGGGCTGGAACTGGTCGGGCGCCACGAGCTACCGCTCGACGTGCACGTCCTGGCAGCGAGGCGGGCCCAGTGACCGTGGACGCCCAGTTCGACGAGGTCGTGAGTGCGCTGCGGACCTCGCGGTTGGTGGGCGACCTCCCCGAGGCGGACCTTCGGGCGATCGCCAGTCAGTTCGGCGGCCACGCGGCCGCCGCCGGCGAGCATGTGCTCACTCAGGGCGAGACGTCCGTCGGTCTTGGGTTCCTCATCGACGGCCAGGCCGCGGTGCGGATCAACGGCCGCGAACACACGCGGCTCGCGCGCGGTGAGATCTTCGGTGAGATCTCGGCCCTGCTCGGCGAACCGATCAGCGGCGACCTCGTCGCGCTTGGCCCGGTCCGCTACGTGCTGCTGGAAGCCGAGCGTCTGCGGCAGTTCCTCACGTCGCACCCGGAGGTCTGCTTCCGTCTGCTCCAGGGAGAGTCGCGGCGCCTACTGAACCCGACGCGTTGGTACGCGAGCCAACCGATGCGCGCACATGACGCTAGGTGGTCGCCGTCCAGTTGGCATGGTCTTCCGGTGGTCCAGCAGCCGGAGTGGCCGAATGAGGCGGCGCTGGAGCACACGCTCGCGGAGCTGCGCGTGATGCCGCCTCTGGTGTTCGGCGGCGAGGTGCGCACGCTCACCGACGAGCTGGCAGAGGTCGCGGCTGGACGCGCTTTCCTGCTGCAGGCCGGCGACTGTGCTGAATCGTTCGACGAACTAACCGCGCAGGCCGTCGAAAACCGGCTGCGGGTGATCCTGCAGATGGCGATCGTGCTGACGTACGCGTCCGGCAGCCATATCGTTAAGGTCGCGCGCCTGGCAGGCCAGTTCGCGAAGCCGCGATCGGCGGCGGTCGAGACGATCGACGGCGTTGAACTGCCGGTGTATCGCGGTGACATCGTCAACTCGATCGAAGCGGAGCCGGCACGACGCGTGCCGGACCCACGGCGCATGTTGACCGCCTACTACCACTCCGCGTCCAAGCTCAACCTCGTGCGCTCGCTGAGCTCGGGCGGCTTCGGCAGCCTCGACCGAGTTCATGAGTGGAACCGGGACTTTGTGGCATCCAGCCCCGCGGGCGAACGCTACGACGCGGTCGCCCGGGAGATCGACGGAGCTGTGCGCTTCCTGCATGCGTCGCGGATCGGCCGCGACTCGACCGAGATGAACCGCGTCGATGTCTGGACCAGCCACGAAGCGTTGCTGCTCGGCTACGAAGAGGCGATGACCCGCCGCGACGAGCAGACCGGCGAATGGGTTGACACGTCGGCTCACACTGTGTGGGTCGGCGAGCGAACACGGGCGCTGGACGGCGCGCATATCGAGTTCGTGTCAGGCATCGCGAATCCGATCGGTTGCAAGCTCGGGCCGACTGCGACTGTCGGTGAGGTACTGGAGCTGTGCGAGCGGCTCAACCCCGACAGGAACCCGGGCCGGCTGACGTTCATCTCGCGGATGGGGGCCAAGCGACTGCCGGACGTTCTGCCGCCGATCTTGGCCGCGGTCCGCGATGCCGGGCACCCGGTCGTCTGGGCGTGCGATCCCATGCATGCCAATACCGTGCAGATGGCCAACGGTCGCAAGACACGCAACTTCGAGGACATCGTCGCGGAGGTCGACGCCTTCTTCGCGGCGTGCGCCTCGGAGGCCGTCTGGCCGGGTGGGCTGCACGTCGAGCTGACCGGTGACGACGTCACTGAGTGCCTCGGTGGCGGCGAGGCGCTGCGCGAGGGCGACCTCGACCGCCATTACGCGACGAGGTGCGATCCGCGCCTCAACGGGCGCCAGTCCGTCGACCTCGCGTTTCGTGTTGCGAATTTGCTGTCTGAGCGGGCGTCGGCGTCGTGAGCCGTCGGGATGTGGCCCGACAGTCCATGGTCCCTGACCAGACACTTCCGGAGTACGTGCTGGGCGAGGCGGCCGAGCACGGCGGGCGTTGCGCGCTCATCGACGCCGCCTCTGGCGAGGCCCTGACGTACGCCGAACTTGTCGACAAGGTCGGTCGAGCCGGACATGGCCTGCGAGCGGCGGGCGTACGCCCGGGCGATGTCGTGGCGCTGTGCTCGACGAACAGCATCGACTTCGTCGTCGCGTGGTACGCCGCACTGACCATCGGTGCGACCGTCACAACGGTCAGCCCGCATTCGAAGGCCAGCGAGTTCACCGATCACTTCCTCGCGACGGATACGCGCTGGGTTATCACGACAGCGCACCTGTTCGAGAGCGTCCTGCGCAATGCGGCGCTCAGTACCGCGGTCGCTGGGACGTTCGTCGTCGACGGCGATCCTGCCGGAGCTACGGCATTCGAGCAGATCATCGCCGCGGGGAAGAGCTGCCTCCCGACCGGGCTGGCCAGTCCCTCCGACACGGCGTTTCTCCCGCGTTCCAGCGGCACCAGCGGGCTGCCCAAGAGCGTCGTGCTGACCCATCGCAACCTCGTCGCCAGCCTGAGTCAGATGCGCGACGCCCATGGTGTGACGAGCAGCGACACCGTGCTCGCCTCGTTGCCGCTCGTGCACACGTTCGGGCTCCAGGTCACGCTCAACCTGTCCTTGCGGGCCGGCGCGTGCGTGGTGTTGATGCCCCGGTTCGAGATCGAGGGGTTCCTCGACACGATCCAGCGCCACCACGTGACACGCGCCGAGATCGTTCCCCCGATCGTCCAGGCGCTGGCCAACACTGACCTGCTCGACGACTACGACCTCTCGAGCCTGCACGTGATGACGGTCGGCGCCGCGCCTATGTCCAGCGACCTCGTCACCACATGTGCGCGCCGTACCGGCTGCCACGTGAAACAGGCTTACGGAATGACCGAGCTGGCCGGATCGAGCCACATCGCGCCCGACGATGGCCCGGACAAGCCGTGGTCGATCGGACCCACGGTGCAGGGCGTCGAATGTCGCGTCATCGATCCCACGACCGGTGCCGAGGTCGCAGCCGGACAACCAGGCGAGCTACTCGTTCGCGCACCGAGTGTCATGCGCAGGTACCTCAACGACGAGGAAGCGACCGCTGCCGCGATCGATGCCGACGGATGGCTGCATACGGGCGACGTTGTCACCGTCGATGACGAGGGGTGGTACGAGGTCGTGGATCGTCTCAAGGAAATGATCAAGTACAAGGGGTTCCAAGTCGCGCCCGCCGAACTCGAGCAGCTCCTGCTGTCCCATCCGTCAGTCGCCGACGCAGCCGTCGTGGGGCTCCCTGATGACGAGGCGGGCGAGGTGCCTCAGGCGTTCGTCGTTCGGCGCACCGCGCTCACTGACGATGAGTTGATGGCATGGGTCGCCGAGCGGGTGACGCCGTACAAGCGAATTCGGCGCGTCGAGTTCGTCGAGTCCATCCCCAAATCGCCGTCCGGCAAAATCCTCAGGCGGCTCCTCGCCCGACCACAGCAGATTCCCGCCCGTGAGCTCGACGGCGCCGTCGCCCTAGTCAGCGGTGGCGGCCGAGGCCTTGGACGGTTCCTCGCAGAGCGACTGGTGGACGCCGGTGCCCGGGTCGCGCTGATCGGGCGGTCCGAGGCTTCCCTCGAGGAGGCAGCCGCGTCCATTCGCGCGCGCGGAGGGATCGTCGCGACCGCCGTCGCCGACGTCACCGATATCGAACGAACGCGCGCGGCCGTCGCCGCGGTTACCGAGCAGCTCGGGCCGATCGACGTGCTCGTCAACAACGCAGGCATCAACGGCCCGATGGGCCCGCTCTGGGAGACCGATCCGGCGGAGTGGTGGCGCGCCGTCGAGATCAACTTCGGCGGCGCCTACATGCTCACCAGCGCCGTACTTCCGGGGATGGTTTCGGCAGGCCGCGGCCGCGTCATCAGCATCACCAGTCAGGCTGCCGTCCATCGCTGGCCGCTCGTCTCCTCCTACGCCGCTGCGAAGGCCGCGGTGGTGAAGCTGACCGAGACGCTCGCGGCGGAGTTGAAACCGCACGGTGTCAGCGTGTTCAGCTTCGATCCGGGACTGTTGCCGATCGGGCTGAGCGAGGCCGCGCTGGCAAGCACAGCAGGTCCCGAGACAGCCGAAGGCCAGGTGTTCGGATGGATCAAGGCCCGTCTCGCAGCGGGCCGGGGCGCGGACCCTGAAATCGCCGCAGGGTGGGTCGTGAACCTGGCGGCAGGACGTGGTGACGCGTTGTCGGGCCGCCACATGAACGTGGGCGACGACCTCGACGATCTCCTAGCGCGAATCGACGACATCAAACGCAACAAACTCCACCTGCTTGCGCTGCGCAAGTTCTGACCAGGACTTGGACTCGGACACGAACTCGATCAGTTCCCGGGTCGGGTCGCGGGATTGTCGCCATGAGCTTGTTGATCTTGCGCGGTCCGCAGCCAGTCCGCAAGAAGTTTCGTGGGCGGCAACGATGTCGTGGTCGCCTCCTGGCGCGGCCACCGTGTCTTTGAGAATGCCGAGGTAGGCGATTCCGCGCCGCGACCCGGATCTATCCAGGGCATTCCTTACCTGTGGGGCTGGTCGCCCGAGTAGATTCAATCGCTCGGCGACAGTTCTGCGGCAGGCGCAGAAGCGTCTCAGCGAGGGCTACGCAGGCGAGCAGATGCACCCGCGGGTCAATGCGTTGTCTAGCGTGGCGTGGCAATACCGTTCAGCGATCCGGTCATGGCCACCGACGGCATGCGGGCAGACGCTGCACGTCGCGTTCTCGACCCGATATGCGGTACCCCGATCGCTGCCGAGTCTCTCGCTCGTGTGGGGCGTGACGTCACCGGCGCGGGACGCAGCGCCGGATAGCGACGCGCTGCCTGCCGTCCCGCGGCGGGCCGCGACGTCCTTGGCCTGCTCTTCGGAGACCGCCAGCCTCGGTTCGTGCGCGTTGTTCATGCCGGACGCGTGCAACGTTGGGCTCTGGCCGGCAGTGGAGCGCTGCGCGAGGGGTATGACCGCCGGCGCCCTGACTACGGCGGCATCAGTGGCCAGGTTCGTTGTCGTCACGGCGCGTCGATTGCTCGGACCTGCGTCGGACCTGTTCCACCGAAATCCCACCGGAGCCGGCGCGTTCCAGACAGCCATCGAATATCCCTATGTTCTCGTATCAACTCATTAATTTGCCGGGCGGTGGTTCATGTCTGCTCGTAGTGGGGCAATGCTTCGGTCCCGCGAGGCCAGCCCGACGACTTTCGGTATCGGCGCTCTAACCGCATCGGAATGGTCCTCACCAACCGCGACGACGCGGCTGCCGGCCCATCGCTACGTCAGCACCCCGAACTGCCTCGCCGCGTGCTGAAACCGATGCCCGTGCTGGCTAGCGCCGTGAAGAGGCGAGCACGCGTCCGCCGTCGTTCTCCCAGTCGTCGACTGGGGGCGGCTCGAGGCAGCCATCGCGGCTCATCCGTGTCGGGCGCTTGGAGGCGGCCTCGTGGAGAATCTCCTGGGCGCGGTGCAGGTCGCCGTCGAGTCCGGCGAGATCCAGCGCACGGTGCGCTACCTGAGCATCGGTGGCCGGCGGAATCACGACCAGGTCGATGCGTTTCCACCCGGACTGGTCGATCAAGCTCAGCATCGGCCCGTCGGAGCGGTAGCCGTCGATCTTCACTGGACGTCCGGTCATCGTCATGCGGCGGGGCGGAAGATCCCAGCTCGCCAGGTCGTAGGTCACCCGGTACACCTGATGGCCGGCCGACCACATCGCCTTGAGCAGCGGAGGAAGTTCTGTGCTGAGGTTGCGCGAACGCGGCCACCACCCGCCGTCGACGAACCCGCTGCCGAGGTTCGCACGCAGCCGCAGCCGCACACCGTCCGGTGACAGTGTCGGTGCGGAGAGGTCATTGGACGAACGGGTCACGGTGTCGAGGGTGGCCATGATGCACGCCAATCCGAGCCCGCCAACGGGCCGGTTGTAGATCGCCATGAGCGAGGGCGGCGTGGGCACCGTCATACGACATACCCTTGGTAACTTCACTCTACTCCGTGGCGACGGCGGCCTTCTGGAAGCCGCGACGAGCTTGGATGCGTTGGCCGCCGCCATGATCAGTAGCATCGGCTATGTCGACCTGCTGCCGGCAGCCGCGTGGAGAACGACGGTAGCCGGACCGTCATATCGTGAACGCTGTGGTTTCGAGGCTCCGGTCCGCGAGCCGCCCCTCTTTCCCGACCCGCGAGTAAACGCGGTGAGATCGGGACGCGGAGGGCATTCATTTCTGGGACGGAGACACGATGACTGACCCAGCCGACAAGCAAATGAGTCACCAGCCGCCAGTTGGTCCTGTGGACCACCCGGAAGCGACACCGCCTGGGCAGCCGGCGGTGCCGACGCTCGGTTCGCCAGCGGCGGGATTCGATGCGAAGGGACGGGTTCACCGCACTCGCATCAGCGGTGCGTGGGTGGGACTGATCACCGCCGCAGTGTTCCTGATCTTGCTGGTGGTGTTCATCGCGCAAAATACCGCCAAGGCGTCAATCCATTTCCTTGGCTTCAACGGGCACCTGCCGCTTGGCCTGACGATCCTGATCTCGGCGATCATTGGGCTACTGATCGCGGCGGTTCTCGGTTCGATCCGGATCATGCAACTGCGTCGAGCTCTTAAACGCAACACGCCACCCGACCAGCGAGTCGTCAGATAACGGCGAACGGGACCCAACCTCGCGACAGCCAGCCAACGTCGAGGCACCGCAGGACCCGGATGTCGCCTGCCGGCGAACGTCGGCTTACCGCGACACGCAGTGCGCCCCTATGACCGCCACCCATGCTTGTCCGCGACAGCGTCGTTGACCGGCGGCTACGGTGGCGCTGAGGTGGCAGTACCCCCTCGGGGTCGGCGTCGGCAGGTGAATCGGCATGGGTAAAGCGGACGCACTCGACAGGTTTCAGCGTCGCCACCGGTGGGCTGGGTTGCCGCTGGCGGTGGTCTACAAGTACAACGATGATCAGGGCAATTATCTGGCCGCGTTGATAGCTTTCTATGGATTCTTGTCGGTGTTTCCGCTGTTGCTGTTGCTCGTCACTGTGCTGGGTTACGCCTTGCACGGCAACGCGGATCTGCAGCAGGAGGTCGTGAGTTCGGCGGTGGCCCAGTTTCCGGTCATCGGCGATCAGCTGGCCAGCAATATCCACTCCCTGCACGGCAATCCGCTGGCCCTGACCGTGGGCCTGCTGGGCAGCGTGTATGGCGGGCTGGGTGTCGCCCAGGCGGCTCAAAACGCCATGAACAAGATCTGGGGCGTGCCGCGTCACGCCCGCCCGAACGCGATCAAGTCCCGCGGCATCAGTCTGCTGCTGCTGCTGGTCATCGGCGGCGGCCTGCTGCTCACCACCGTCTTGTCGGCGCTTAGCACCGCCGCGCATGCCTACGGGGCCGATCTCGGAGCGGGGTCGCGGGCCTTGACCTCGGTGGCCGCGGTGGTCGTGAACGCGCTGCTGTTCATTTTCGCGTTCCGTGTCCTCACCGCCCGCGAGATCTCCACTCGCCAGGTCCGCGGTGGTGCGATCGCGGCGGCCATCACCTGGCAGCTGCTGCAAGTCATCGGAACCTATGCCGTCGGGCACGCACTCAAAGGCGCCAGCGCCACCTACGGCGTCTTCGGACTGGTGCTCGGGCTGATCGCCTGGATCTACCTCGGCGCCGTGACCGTCCTGCTGTGCGCGGAGATCAACGTCGTCCGCGCCGGCAGGTTCTGGCCGCGCAGCCTGATGACCCCGTTCAAAGACACCGAACTCACCGCGGGCGACCGGCGCGCCTACGCCTCATACCCCGCCACCGAGCAACACAAGGAATCCCAGAACGTCGACGTGGACTTCGACCAACCAGACTCCCCGCACGATCCGACCGCCGAACGGTGACACCGCAGCATCGGCAGCCAGCGCCGTCCGGAGTTTGGTGACGCACGCGCACCGGTTGGATCCCCGCACGACGCTGCTGGCAACATCGACCGGGAGCAGTTCGCCGTGCGGCAGCGTCGGCCGGTCGGCTGACGGGGACGTTAAGCGAGCACCTAGGCCGCCGGGTCTGCGATTCTGTCTAGCCGCTGTCTCCGAGGATTCCGGTGCCTTCGCATGTAACGGCCTCGAGATTGGACTCCTTTGAGGTCCTCCCTTGGGTCGTGCGGACCTCAGCGGCCGCTGGATGATCGTCGGCCGCGGTCGCCCAATGCGGTGCCGCTGACCGAGGTCCAGGCGGTGGGCGCGAAGGCGCTCAGTACGTGGT
>Ga0207712_10002898_pt1 | contig 10969 bp, 10 predicted proteins | sample KBSS44metaG_FD_184402 | JGI IMG/M metagenome (GOLD analysis project Ga0207712, IMG submission 184402) | Switchgrass rhizosphere microbial communities from Kellogg Biological Station, Michigan, USA - KBS S4-4 metaG (SPAdes) (version 2) | ecosystem: Host-associated > Plants > Roots > Rhizosphere... | reverse complement strand
GCCCGCAACCGCGAGATGGCCGGCCTACTCCGCTTCGGTCACGGGTGGCGAATCGGTGGAATCTTTCTTCCACTCTCTCGCCGCCGCCCGTCCGGCGGCCCTCGGTGACCTGGCCGAGCCGGCGTCGCGGCCGAGTGCCGAGCCGCAAGCGGATGATCAATCGCCCGGCGCGCCGACCCGGCCGGCGAACGATGCCTTGTCGCTCAGCGCCATCTTCGGCGAGGAAAGCACCCAGCCGCCACCCGCGACCCCGCCTGCTCCGCCCTCGGCCTCAACGCCTACGACGGGTCACGCTTTCTCCTTCGATCAGTTCTTCGGTGGAAAGGACGCTCAGGGGACCGGATCGCAGTCGTCGGGCCGGACTACTCCACCCTCCGGCCTGGAAGAAGATCTCGACCAGTTCCAGAACTGGCTGAAGAGTCTCAAGAAGTAATGCACATCGCCGTTCTCAACGGTCCGAATCTCAATCTGCTGGGTGCGAGAGAGCCGGAGCTGTACGGAACGACCACGCTCGCCGAGCTCGAGAAAATGGTGCGGGATGAGGCTGCCCGCCTCGGCGTCTCGATAGAGTGGCACCAGACCAATCACGAGGGAGATTTCGTCGACGCGGTGCAGGGGTTACGGGGAAAGGCTGAGGGCGCGCTGGTGAATGCCGCCGCCTTCACCCACACCAGCCTCGCGATCCGCGACGCATTCCTGTCCGTCAAAGTGCCGTTCGTGGAAGTGCATCTCTCGAACATTTTTTCGCGCGAACCGGAGCGGCGGCACTCCCGGCTGGCGGATCTCGCCCTCGGCGTCGTCGCCGGATTCGGACCGCTGGGCTACGTCCTCGCGCTGCAGGCGCTGGTGTCGCGACTCCGCGGTGGCTGACCTCCGAGAGACCCGTCAGGGCGCCCTGCTGGCGCGGCTTGCTGCGGCAGGACTCGATGGGCTGCTGGTGCTGTCGCTGGCAAACATCCGATACCTCACAGGGTTCACCGGCTCTTCCGCGCTGCTGCTGATTCGGGAGTCCGGCGCCGCCCTCATTACCGATTTCCGCTACGCGACGCAGGCCCCGAGTGAGGCGGGGACTGCCGCCCGAGTCGAGATCGACCGGGTCAGCACCTGGGACCGGCTCGTCAAGGTGGTGCGCGAAGCGAAAGATGGAGCGAGACTGGGTTTCGAGGCGCACGTCGCCACGGTGCGCGATGGCGAGCGAATCGTCGCGATGGAGCAAGCGCAGTGGGAGCCGGTCAGCGACCTGGTCGAGCAGCTCCGGCTGGTCAAGGACCCCGGCGAAGTGCAAGCGATCCGTCGGGCCGCGGAGGTAGCTCAGGCTGCGCTGAGCGAGGTGCTGCGGGAGATTACAGCAGGACAGCAGGAACTCGCGGTGGCGGCGCTGCTCGAGGCCGCCCTGCGCAGGAGGGGGAGCGAGTGGCATCCGTTCCCGACTATCGTGGCGTCGGGGCCGCGGGCCGCGCTGCCTCATGCCCGAACCAGCGAGCGGACGATCCAGGCAGGAGAGTTCCTCCTGCTTGACTTCGGCGCCCAAGTGGACGGATACTGTGCCGACCTGACCAGGACGGTTGTGGTCGGTGCCCGCGCCGATCAACGGCAACGACTGGTTTACGACACCGTCGCTACCGCGCAGCGACGAGCCCTCAATGGAATTCGTGCCGGCCTCACCGGCCGCGAGGCCGACAGCCTCGCTCGCGAAGTCATCGTCGCGGCAGGCTTCGGAGAGGCGTTCGGGCATTCACTGGGGCACGGCCTCGGGCTGGAGGTGCACGAGGCGCCCCGGGTAGGGCCGACGGGACAGACCGCCCTACTGCCAGGCGCGGTGGTAACTGTCGAACCCGGGATCTATCTTCCCGAGTGGGGCGGGGTTCGTTTGGAAGACGACGCACTGGTGACCGGAGACGGGACCGAGCTCCTGTCGGACAACCGGGTCGAGCTGGTCGAGCTGGTCTGAACCGCAACCTGCCAACTCACGGCCATGAATACCAAAGAAACCACCGATCTCGCCAAGCTGCTCACCAAGCTGCCCGGCATCCGTTCGATTGATATCAAGGATGTCCGCCACCTGGTCGACCTGCTGCGGGAATCGCCTGAGATTGGCTCCATCGAAGTGAAGGGCTGGTTCGGCACCGGGGTTCTCATTACCCGGACCGGCAATCATGTCGTCCAGGTATCGGCGCCGATGGCGATGCCGATGGCCGCTGCGTCCGGACCGGTCGCCGCCGCGGCGGGGAGTCCCGCGCCCGCCGGGCCGGCGGCCGCCGCGCTCAAGGAAATCAAGTCGCCGATGGTGGGAACCTACTACCGCGCGCCGGAGCCGGGTGCCGAGCCTTATGTGAAGGTTGGCAGCCGGGTGTCGGCCGGGCAGACGGTCTGCATCATCGAAGCGATGAAGATCATGAACGAGATCGAGGCCGAGGTCACTGGCGTGGTGAAGGAGGTCTGTCTCGAAGACTCCTCACCGGTCGAGTTCGGGACCGTGCTGTACCGGGTGGATCCCAATGGCTGAAGCCGCCGCGACGGGCCCGGTCGCTCCGTTCAATTTCAAGCAGGCGATTTCGCACATGGTGCAGCGGAACGGCTCCGATCTGCACCTCAAGGTTGGCCGCCCGCCCACGATCCGGGTCAACGGCGAACTCGCCGGCCTCGAAATGGCTCCCCTCAAGCCGGAAGACCTGAAGCTGCTGGCGGAGCAGATCATGACTCCGCGCCAGGTGAAGGAATTCGCCGAGAAGAAGGAAGCGGACTTCGCGATCGGTGTGCCGGGGGTGGGGCGCTTCCGGACCAACATCTACCAGCAGCGCGGTACGCTGGCGTTCGCCTTCCGAGCGATTCCCTACGAGGTCAAGACGATCAGGGAGCTCCATCTCCCCGAGGTGCTCGAGGAGATCTCCCTCAAACCCCGAGGGCTCGTTCTGGTGACTGGGGTGACCGGGTCGGGCAAGTCCACCTCGCTCGCCGCGATGATCAACCACGTGAACCAGAACCGGCGGGTCAACGTCATCACGATCGAGGACCCGATCGAGTTCCTTCACCGCGACGTGCACGCCAACATCTCGCAGCGCGAGGTGGGGAGCGACACGCTCTCTTTCGGCACCGCCCTCCGGCACGTGCTGCGACAGGACCCGGACGTGATCCTTATCGGCGAGGTCCGGGACATGGAAACCCTGGACACGGCGCTCAAGGCCGCCGACACAGGCCACCTGGTCTTCTCGACCCTGCATACGACCGACGCGACTCAGACGATCAACCGGGTGATTTCCTTCTATCCGCCGCACCAGCACCAGGAGATCCGTTCGCTGCTTTCGACCGCGCTGCAGGCCGTTGTCTGCCTTCGCCTGGTTCCCCGCAGCGACGGTAAGGGACGGGTCGCCGCGGCCGAGGTGCTCATCAACACCGCCGCCGTGGCCGACAACATCCGCGATATCGAGAAGGCACTCAATATCCCCGATCTGATCGCGGAAGGCACCGAGGCCTACGGCATGCAATCGTTCGACCAGTCGCTGATGAGGTGGTACCGGGACAAGGTGATCTCTTACGAGAGCGCGCTGTTCTACTCCAGTAATCCGAGCGAATTCGCCTTGCGCGCGTCGGGCGTCAGCGCCGCCTCCGACCGGACCTTCAGCGGCATCGCGGAGGGCGGGAAGCCTGACGCGGACATCTCCCAGGATATCGCACCCTGATGTTCAAGAAAGTCCTGATTGCCAACCGCGGGGAAATCGCCCTGCGGGTCATTCGGGCCTGCCGGGAGCTGGGTGTGGAAACTGTGGCGGTCTACAGTGAGGCCGACCGCGAGTCGTTACACGTCCGCTTCGCGGACGACGATGTCTGCATCGGCCCGCCACCCAGCCGGCTGTCCTATCTTCGCATCCCCAACCTGATCGCCGCGGCAGAAATCACCGGAGCCGACGCGATCCATCCCGGCTACGGCTTTCTCGCCGAGAACGCCGAGTTCGCTGACACCTGCAAGGCCTCCAACATCGCCTTTATCGGCCCGACCGGCGATCAGATCCGCCAGATGGGAGACAAGGCGACCGCCAAGCGCCTGGCCCAGGAAGCCGGTGTGCCGATCGTTCCGGGAACCCCGGGTACGGTTCAGGACCTCGACGACGCGCTGAAGCATGTCGAGGCCATCGGATTCCCGGTGATCATCAAGGCCACGGCGGGCGGCGGCGGCAAGGGAATGCGGGTGGCGCAGGAAGCGGAGCAATTCGCTCAGTCGTTCTCGCTGGCGCAGAACGAGGCCCTGGCGGCGTTCGGAAACGGTGAGGTGTACGTCGAGAAGTATCTGGCGCGGCCCAGGCACGTGGAAATCCAGGTCATGGGCGACCTGCACGGCAACGTGGTCCACTTCGGGGAGCGGGACTGCTCGGTGCAGCGACGGCACCAGAAGCTGATCGAGGAGAGCCCGAGTCCGGCCCTCACTCCTGAGCTCAGGGCCCAAATGGGCGAGGCGGCAATCCGGCTGGCGTCCGCGATTCACTACGCGGGAGCGGGCACCCTCGAGTTCCTGCTTGACGAGGACGGCAGCTTCTACTTCATGGAGATGAACACCCGGATTCAGGTGGAGCACCCGGTGACGGAGATGGTCACCAGCTTCGACCTGGTGAAGGAGCAGATCCGGGTGGCGTCGGGTGACCCGGTGAGCTTCCGGGGCGATGGGGCGCGGCTCCGCGGCCACGCCATCGAGTGCCGGATCAATGCCGAGGATCCCTACCGCAACTTCCAGCCTTCGCCCGGGGTCATCACCGCCTACCATCCGCCGGGCGGGCCCGGCGTGCGGCTCGACAGCCACATCTACGACGGCTACACCGTCCCACCCTATTACGATTCTCTCCTGGCGAAAGTGATCGTCCATGGCAACGACCGCGAGGAGGCTCTCGCGCGGATGGGCCAGGCACTCGACAGCTTCGTCCTGGAGGGCGTTACGACTACGATTCCATTCCTCGGCCGGGTTATTCGTCACCCGGACTTCGTGGCCGGCCGGGTTGACACCAAGTTTCTCGAGCGCCAGCCGCAGCTCTTCGATCCTGAGGCATGAAGCTGGACGTTCTGTTTTCCCCGCTCGGCCTCACTCCGGCCGAGGTGCAGGGCCGCACGGTGTTCGTGGTGGACATCCTGCGGCTCTCTACCACAGTCTGCGCGGCCCTACATCACGGCGCCCGCGCAGTCATTCCGGTACCGTCAACCGAAGAAGCCCTGCGCATGGCCCAGACCCTGGGCCCGGGCGAGGTCGTGCTGGCGGGCGAGCGTAATGGTCTCCCCATTCCGGGGTTTGCCCTCGGCAACAGTCCCCGGGAAATGACACCTGAAGCGGTGAAGGGACGTCTCGTAATCATCACGACGACGAACGGCACCGGAGCACTGCTGGCGGTACAGGGCGCGGCCCAGGTCTACTGCGCCGCCGCGGCGAACTTCTCGCTCGCGGCCGCGGCCGCCCGGGAGATCTGGGCCAGGGATCGCGATATGGTCATCCTCTGTGCCGGCCGGGATCACCGGTTTTCGCTTGACGATGCGTACTGCGCGGGACGGCTGGCCTCGGTGGCGCTGGGAGGAGTCCGGCGGCGACAGGGGTTGAACGACGCCGGATTGGCAGCGCTTCACCTGGTTCGACGCTATGGTGAACGTTGGGAACGGCCCCTGCTCAGCAGCCGGGCAGGGCGAGAGCTGTCCACGATTGGCTTGAAACACGACGTGCTGGATTGCGCCCGTGCCGATGCCTATCCGGCGCTGGCGCTCTTCCACGAGCGGCGGGTGACCGCTGCCTCCACCTGATGACCGCTGACGCAACTCGCCACCCCGATCACGATCAGGCCAGACATCTCACCGCGATCGCGGCGCTGGTGCTGGGGGTCTTCCTCGGAATCACTCTGCTGCCTGTCTCCATTACCGGACCGCTCGGGAACTGGGTAGGACACTCGCTGTGGACGTTTCTCGGGATCGGCGCGCTGGGATTTCCGCTCCTCGGCCTCGGCATCGGGCTCGCAGGGTTTGATCGGCTTCCGCGCCTCGACATGAAGCGAGTCGCGGTTCTGGTCGTCGGGTTGAGCGTGGTCGTGCCATTCCTGGTGGGGATCGTCACGCACGTAACCCCGCGCGACTTCGATGGACCCACGCTTCCGGCGCGACTCACCGGCTTCGGCCCGGGGATGATCGCGTACTACTTGTATGGCTGGATCGGTCCGGTCGGCGGATTCCTGCTGGGATTCTTTGCACTCTCGGCACTCACGATCATGACGATCGCGTGGCACCCGCTCAGCCGGCTGGCGGGCGGCGCTACCGGCACATTGACGCCGGCTACGCGCGCAGGAGAGCCGATTACGACGCCGATGGCCGTCGTAGGGGCCGGTGAGATCGAGGACGACGAACCGGCGATCCTTCCGCCGCCCCGCAGGGAACGCAAACCCAAGAAACCAGCGAAAGGTGCCACGGCTCCGCTGCCCGACGCGGGGGATGAAGACGAATTGCCGCCGATCGAACTGCTGGCGCCTCCCACGACGAAGGACACCGACGCGGGTGAGGCCCAACTCGATCGGCTGGGCCAGGTCCTGCTCGAGACGCTCAAAACCTTCAAGGTTGACGGGACCATCGCCGGAAGAACCACCGGACCTGTCGTAACTCAGTTCGAAGTGGTACCGGCGCCGGGGATCAAAGCCGGCCGGATCGCCTCGCTGGCGGACGATATGGCGATGGCCATGCGGGCCCAGTCCATCCGGGTCGCACCAATCCCGGGCAAGGGAGCTGTAGGAGTCGAAATTCCCAATCCGACCGCACGCATGGTGACGCTGCGGGAACTGCTCGAGGCTCCTGAGTGGGAGATGAGCCGAGCCTCTCTTCCCGTGACCCTGGGACGCGATCTCGAGGGGAAGCCGATCATCGCCGACCTCGCTAAGATGCCGCATCTCCTGATCGCCGGGGCGACCGGGTCCGGTAAATCCGTCGCGATCAACACCATCATCACGAGCCTGGTCTACCGCTACACCCCGAAGCAGCTGCGTCTCCTGATGGTGGATCCGAAGATGGTGGAGCTGTCGATGTACAACGCTCTTCCCCATCTCAGGCACCCGGTCGTCACCAACAACAACGACGCGGCGCGAGTGCTCAAGTGGGCGGTGTTCGAGATGAGCCGGCGCTACGAGCTGCTGCACGCGAACGGCGCGCGCAATCTTGCGGACTTCAACCGCAAGGCCGAGGAAGGGAAGCCGCTGCGTCATCCGGCCAAACCCAAGCCCACACTGACCAGCGTCAACGCGGAGCCGGCCGACACGCCACCCGAGCCGGCGGCCGAAACGGAGTATCGGGACGGACCGCTTCCTCTCATCGTGATGATCGTGGACGAGCTGGCCGACCTGATGATGACGGTGCAGGGGGAAGTCGAAACGCCGCTCGCCATCCTGGCGCAGAAGGCGCGCGCGATCGGCATCCACATCATCCTGGCCACTCAGCGCCCGTCGGTGAACGTGCTCACGGGTCTCATCAAGGCGAACTTTGCGAGCCGCATCGCATTTCGGGTGGCATCCAAGGTGGACAGCCGCACCATCCTGGATCAGAATGGCGCCGAGGCGCTGCTCGGCAACGGCGACATGCTCTTTCTGCCGCCGGGGAAGAGTGAGCCGATGCGTCTGCAGGGTGCCTTCATCGCAACGGACGAGACCGAAAGGCTGATGGCCTGGTTCGAGGAGCGCCGGGAAGCGAGGCGGGCCGGTGCTTCAGCGGCGACCAGCCAGGAGCCGGACATCATCGAGCTGGTCCGAGCCCAGGAGCAGGCGGAAGAGGGTGTCGGGCCGTCGCAGTTCGAAGGTGAGCGCGACTCGTTATTCCGGGAGGCCGCCGAGGCCTGCGTCCAGAACCAGGGCGGATCCACCTCGTTGCTGCAGCGCAAACTCAAGATCGGGTACGGGCGCGCAGCCCGGATCATCGACCAGCTCTACGAGGCCGGAATCCTTGGCCCGCCAGACGGGAGCAAGCCCCGCGACGTGCTCATCGGAATCGATCAGCTGGACGAGTATGCGGGGTAGCCCGTTAGCCGTTAGCCGTTAGCGGCTGCTGTTCGCCGTTCACTGTTCTCTCCGCACGTCAAATCTCCGCCGATCCAGCAAGCCTGTAGTAGCCCCGTCGCGTTCAATTGACTCCCTCTTGCGGCAGATTGATGAAGGCTTCGTGCTGCCGTGGCGTAGCTTAGCCCACGATGACGCGCCGCTTCGTTCCAACCCGGGAATGGGAGGATGCCCGCCAGATCCGCGGACTCGAAGGCGAGCATGCGGCGATGGCATATCTGATCTCCTGCGGCTGGTCCATCGAGGCCCATCGCTTTCGGCTGGGCCGTCATGATGTGGATCTGATTGCCCGACGCGGCCACGTCGTGGCGTTCATCGAAGTGAAGACTCGACGGGGAACCGAATTCGGCTCACCCGGCTCCGCGGTCGGCCGGCGCAAACAGGGTGCGATTGCCAAGGTCGCCGATATTTGGCGGATCAGATTCGGCCACGCCGGAGACGAGTACCGGTTCGACGTGGTCGAGGTGTCCGAGGAGGCCGGTGCTGCTCCCGAGATCAATCACATCGAGGATGCCTGGCGGGGTCTTCGATAAGTCAGTGGATTAAAATGAGTCACAAATTCACTCTTGATTCGGGTAATATTCGGCTGTAGATTGGTGCCTAGTAACTCAGTGACTCAAAATCAACCATTTTAATACCCGGAGCCAGTCATGGCCGTAGAAGAGCACAAACTCGACGCCGATCGCCGCAAGGCGCTCAATCTGGCTATCTCCCAAATCGAAAAGCAGTTGGGGAAGGGCACCATCATGCGTATGGGCTCAGAGTCGCCCCGGGTGAGAGTCTCGGCGATTCCGACCGGCGCCATCAACCTGGATGCCGCGATCGGAATCGGAGGAGTGCCTCGCGGTCGCATCACCGAGATCTACGGGCCTGAGTCCTCAGGCAAGACCACGCTCACACTCCACATCGCGGCCAATGTGCAGCGGGCCGGCGGAGTCGCGGCTTACGTCGATGCCGAGCACGCGCTGGACGTGGAGTACGCCAAGAAGCTCGGGGTCGACGTGGAGAATCTCCTGGTGTCGCAACCCGATACCGGCGAGCAGGCCCTCGAGGTCGTGGAGATCCTGGTCCGCTCGGGAGCGGTGGATCTCGTGGTAATCGACTCGGTCGCGGCCCTGGTGCCCAAGGCCGAGATCGAGGGCGAGATGGGCGATAGTCACATGGGGCTCCAGGCCCGGCTCATGAGCCAGGCCCTCCGCAAGCTGGCCGGCGCCATCAACCGCTCCAACTGCGCCGTGGTGTTCATCAACCAGCTGCGGGAAAAGATCGGGGTGATGTTCGGCAACCCCGAGACCACCACGGGAGGGAAGGCGCTCAAGTTCTACGCCTCGCTCCGGCTCGACATTCGGCGCGTGGGTCCGGTGAAGGAGCGGGAGATCGTGATCGGCAATCACGTCCGGGTGAAGGTGGTGAAGAACAAGGTGGCGCCGCCGTTCAAGCAGGCGGAGTTCGACGTGATGTTCGACGAAGGCATCAGCCATGCCTCGCTGGTGGTGGATATCGCGGCCGAGGCCGGGATCATCCAGAAGTCTGGAGCGTGGTACTCCTACGGTGATCAGCGTATCGGTCAGGGTCGGGAGAACGCCAAGCTGTTCCTCAAGGACAATCCCACCCTCATGGCCGAGGTCGAGCAGAAGGTGAAGGACTCACTCGGCGTGAAGGGAACCACGGTGGTCGGAGTCGGGGCTGAAGAGGATGAGTAGAACCATCACGGCGTTGGACCCGGACCCGGCGCGCGTCGGTTTCGTCTGGGTTCAGCTGGATGGAACTCCATACTGCAGCCTTCCGGTCACCCGGATAGCCGCCGCGGGGTTTACCGCTGGAGATGCACTCGATGCCAGAGGAGTCCGCGATCTGAACCAGGCCGCGGATGAGGAGGCGGCCTATCGGACTCTGCTCCGGACCCTGGAGCGGCGCTCCTTCGCCGTCGCCGAACTGCGCCGTACCTTGGTGCGGAAGGGTCACCCGAAGGATGCGGTCGAGGCGGCGCTCGCCCGGGCACTGCGGGCCGGGTTGCTTGATGACGCCGCCTTCGCTGCCAGGTTCGTTCAGTCGCGCACCGAGCGGGGCCGCGGGCCTCTCCGGATCCGGCGAGATCTGCTGGCATTGGGCGTGGACACGGTCGTCATCGAGAGAGCGCTTGAGGTGGCCTTACCTCCTGATCACGATCCCCAAATTGCTGCGGAGGCACTGGCCCGGAAGCGCCTCACCCAACTCCATGGTTTGCCCGCTTCGGCCCAGCTGCGCCGGGTGACGGCGTATCTCGGGCGTCGGGGATTCAGCGGAAGAGCTGTCACTGACATGGTGCGGCGAGTTGTTCGTGAGCAGTTGTCGTAGCCGTCGGCAGAAAAAGCCGTAAGCCATAAGCCATAAGCCGTAGGCCGTAAGCCGTAACCAAGCCTGGGTCTGCCTCCCCCTCATGGCTTTCCCCTATGGGCCTACGGCTTATGGCTTAAGCATCATGCTTTCCTGTATATTCCCGCTATGCATTCCAGTCAGATTCGACGTTTGTTCCTCGATTTTTTCGTCGCCCAGGGGCACCGAGAGGTGCCTTCTTCGTCACTGGTCCCGGCCGACGACCCGACGTTGCTCTTCACCAATGCCGGCATGGTGCAGTTCAAGCGGACGTTCCTGGGTCAGGAGCGGCGCGACTACCTGCGGGCTACGACCTGCCAGAAGTGCGTGCGCGCCGGGGGCAAACACAACGATCTCGAGCAGGTGGGGCACACCAAGCGGCACCACACCTTCTTCGAGATGCTGGGCAACTTCTCCTTCGGCGACTACTTCAAGCGCGAGGCTATCGCGTTCGCCTGGGAGTTCGTGACCGGGGCGAAATATCTCGGGCTGGCTTCCGACCGGCTTCGGGTCACCGTGCACGAGACCGACGACGAGGCGCGCGTGCTCTGGCGCGAGGT
>Ga0207712_10002897_pt1 | contig 10969 bp, 6 predicted proteins | sample KBSS44metaG_FD_184402 | JGI IMG/M metagenome (GOLD analysis project Ga0207712, IMG submission 184402) | Switchgrass rhizosphere microbial communities from Kellogg Biological Station, Michigan, USA - KBS S4-4 metaG (SPAdes) (version 2) | ecosystem: Host-associated > Plants > Roots > Rhizosphere >... | reverse complement strand
CTGACCGCGGCACCGAACTAAGGATGAACTTATGGAAATATGATCTTACTACAAAAGCATATACCCAGCTTACCAATTTTAAAGATGTTGATGTGCATTATCCTTCGCTGGGTCCTGATGATATCGTTTTTGAAGCCGGTGGTAAAATGTATTTGTATTCCATTTCTTCCGGCAAACAAAAAACAGTTGACATCAATGTGATCACGGATAAAGTTTCTCTGAAGCCAAAAATAGAATCTGCTGAGAAGCTAGTACAGAATGTATCGCTTAGTCCCGATGGGAACAGGGTATTGATACAGGCAAGAGGCGATGTATTTTCTGTGCCTGCAGAAAATGGTTATGTAAAAGATATGACAAGAACTTCCGGCGCTGCTGAGCGTTATCCTGCCTGGTCGCCTGATGGAAAACATATTGCTTACTGGAGTGATCAGTCGGGTGAATACGAATTATGGCTGATGGATGCAGATAAAGAAAACTCAACAAAGAAACTGACTGATTATGGGGCAGGTTACCGGTATCGTCCTTTCTGGTCGCCCGATAGTAAGAAGATCGCTTTTATTGATAAGGCCATGCAGATAAAAATTTTTGATATCACAACTAATAAAACTACAGAAGTTGACAGGGCATTACGCTATACACATGGAAACCTGGAAGGTTTTACGGTGAGCTGGTCGCCCGACAGCCGTTGGATGGCTTATGCCCGCGACCTGGACAACCAGCACAATGCCATTTATATTTATGATTATACCAATAAAAAAAATAATACGGTAACCCGTGGGTTTTATGAATGCAACAGTCCTGTTTTTGACCCCGAAGGAAAATATTTATACTTCTTCACCAATCAATCCTTCAAACCTGACTACAGTGATATTGACAATACATTTATTTATTCCAATACCACGCAGATTGCAGTAGTTTCTTTGCAAAAAGAAACACCTTCCTTGCTGGCACCAAAAAATGATACGGTAGCTGTGAGAACAGATGAACTGTCAAAAGATGAACCCAATAAAAACAAAAGAGATTCGGTAAATAACGCGAAGGCAAAAGCGACTATGATAGATTTTGATGGTATTGAACAAAGACTGGAATTATTGCCGCCGCCTGCAGGTAATTACAATGCATTAGCTGTCACCAAAGGAAAAATTATTTTTATAAGATACCCGAATACCGGTGCACCGGATGGTAAAGGCACACTGAAATTTTTTGATATAGAAAAAAAGGAAGAGAAGACGATTGTTGAGGGTGTTGACAATGCCCGCTTATCTGCTAATGGACAAAAAATACTGGTAACCAAATCAGGGACCTTTGCCGTAATAACGCCCAACGAAAACCAGAAGTTTGAAAAAACGCTTCCGCTTGCCGACATGCAAATGAGTGTGGATCCTGTGCAGGAATGGAAACAACTATTTATGGATGTATGGCGTTTTGAACGAGATTATTTTTATGATGCGGGTATGCATGGAGTGGATTGGAAACAAGCAAAGGATCGTTATTTGAAAATGCTTGATGGAGCAATGACCCGTGAAGAAGCCGATTTTATTATCGGTGAGCTGATCGGTGAATTGAATGCTTCACATACTTATCATGGTGGTGGTGATATAGAAGCTCCAAAAAATAAAGCGGTCGGTTACCTGGGTGTGGATTGGCAGGCAGATGGTAATAATTATAAGATCAAAAAGATCATTCGCGGTGCGCCATGGGATGCAGAAGTTCGTTCTTCACTTGATCAGCCGGGTGTTACAATCAAAGGAGGTGATTATATTTTAGCGGTGAATGGAGTGCCACTTACTACATCGCAGGAACCTTTTATTGCATTCACAGGTCTTGCCAATAAAACAGTAGAGCTTACTTATAACTCATCTCCATCATGGACCGGCGCAAAAACAGTTATTGTAAAAACAATGGATGATGAATATCGTTTGCGCAATCTTGCATGGATCGAGAGCATGCGCAAACAAGTGGAGGAAGAAACAAATGGCGAAGCTGGTTATATATATGTACCAAGCACCGGCATTGATGGACAAAATGAATTGATACGTCAGTTCAATGCGCAATGGGATAAAAAAGCATTGGTGATCGATGAACGTTTTAATAATGGCGGACAAATTCCTGATCGCTTTATTGAAATGCTGAACCGTGATCCGCTTGCATTCTGGGCAATACGTGATGGCAGTGACTGGCCATGGCCACCATTTGTGAATTTTGGTCCGAAGGTGATGCTGATAAATGGATGGAGTGGTTCGGGTGGTGATGCATTCCCTGATTATTTCCGCAGAAAAAAATTAGGGCCATTAATCGGTGCAAGAACATGGGGCGGATTGATTGGTATCAGTGGTGTACCCGGTTTAGTAGATGGAGGAGGAGTGACTGTACCTACATTCCGTATGTATAATCCTGATGGTACATGGTTCCAGGAAGGTCATGGTGTGGATCCTGATATTGCAGTGCCGGAAGATCTGAGCATGATGGCGAAAGGAAAAGACCCGCAATTACAAAAAGGAATTGAAGAGATAAAGAATCTATTAAAGACGAAGGGATATAAACCACCGGCAAGACCAGCGTTGGAGAAGAAAGCTTATTGATGAATTGTGAATGGTGAATGAAAGAAAACATGATTGCGGATCTCTTTTGGTATCCGCAATTTTTTTTATGCTAGTAGAATTGGCATAATAAAATACTATCTTTAAAAAACGCAGGTTTTATATCATGAATTAATTTTCAACTCAACCAACTAACATGAAAGCGATTCTTTTCTTCATTACTTTGATCACTATTTGTTACGGATGTAATTCTAAAAAAGGGTCCCCTACTTCTAAAAATGAATTACCATCTGCAGCCATACAAATAAAATCTGCATTATTAGCTGCGCCCAAGGAAAAGAGAGATAGTTGCACAGTGTATGGTTATTCGTCCGATAAACAATTCATCCTTTTAAAACAAGGAACAAATGAAATGATTTGCCTTGCAGACAATCCTGATGAGCCGGGTTTTTCTGTGGCCTGTTATGTCAGGGACCTGGAACCTTTTATGCAAAGGGGCCGTGATCTGAGAAAGCAGGGCATTAAAGATGAGCAGTTATTTGATGAACGTGAGAAAGAAGTAAAAGCCGGCACCCTGCAAATGCCTAAAGAACCTGCAGCATTGTATGTTTATTCTGCCAAGGATGAAGAATATGACCGTACAACCGGTGAAGTAAAGAATGGCTATCTACGTTATGTAATCTATATTCCTTATGCAACGGCTGTCAGTACAGGTTTGCCGGAAAAACCATCCGCCAATGGCATGCCGTGGATCATGAATCCCGGGACACACAGTGCACATATTATGATCAATCCCTGATTATAAATCCGCTGTCAATCTGGCAAATTTTACTTCGTTGGAACGAGGGTTGCTATCTTGCATAATTCATCATTCATAACTCATAATTCTAAACTTATAATTCAAACAACCATGGTGCAGGAAAAAGGAACTATATCCATCAATACCGAGAACATATTCCCGATCATTAAAAAATTTCTCTACTCCGATCATGAGATCTTTTTGCGGGAACTGGTGAGCAATGCCGTGGATGCCACGCAGAAAATAAAGAGACTGGCTTCGCTGGGTCATTATAATAAAGAGCTGGGTGAGCTGAAAATAAGTGTGGCTGTTGATAAAAATGCAAAGACGATCACCGTTTCCGACAATGGCATCGGCATGACAGCCGATGAAATAAAAAAATACATCAACCAGGTGGCTTTCTCCGGTGCTGCCGAGTTTCTGGAAAAGTTCAAAGAAGCCAATGATGCCAACGAGATCATCGGTCGTTTTGGCCTGGGTTTTTATTCGTCATTCATGGTGGCGGAAAAAGTGGAGATACAAACCCTCAGCTACCAGGACGGAGCCGCCGCTGCCTGCTGGACCTGTGATGGCAGCACAGAATTTGAAATCACCGAAGGCAGCCGCACAGAAAGGGGCACAGATGTTATATTATATATCAATGCAGATTCAGAAGAATTCCTGGATGAGCATCGCATCAGTGGCATACTGAACAAGTATGCAAAGTTTCTGCCCGTGCCCGTGCAGTTTGGTACAAAAACAGAATCAATACCCGACGGAGAAGATGCAGAGGGCAAGCCGAAGTATAAAGAAGTGGAGGTGGATAATATCATTAACAACACCACTCCCATCTGGACCAAACAACCAAATGAGCTGAAAGATGAAGATTATCTTTCTTTTTATCGTGAACTTTATCCTTTTTCCGAAGAGCCACTTTTCTGGATACACCTGAACGTTGATTATCCTTTTAACCTGACCGGTGTTTTATATTTCCCCAAACTGAAAAATGATTTTGAGATCACGAAGAACAAGATCCGTTTGTTCAGCCGCCAGGTATTTATTACCGATGAAGTAAAAGATATCGTGCCTGAATTTTTACTGTTGCTTCATGGCGTTATCGACTCGCCGGATATTCCGCTGAATGTAAGTCGTTCATTTTTGCAGAGCGACAGCAATGTAAAAAAGATCAATAGTTATATCAGTCGTAAAGTAGCGGAGAAGCTGGGTGAGTTGTTTAAGAAAGAACGCAAGAGTTATGAAGAGAAATGGAACGATATCGGGCTTTTTGTAAAATACGGGGCGATCAGTGATGAAAAATTTTATGAAAAGGCAAAAGAGTTTTTATTGCTTGAGAATACAACCCATGAAAAATATACACTGGATGAATATGCCGCGAGAGTAAAAGATTTCCAGGAAGACAAGAATGGCCGGTTAGTGTATCTATATACAGCCGATGCGGAAAGACAGGACAGCTATGTACAGGCGGCGCATAAAAAGAATTATGATGTGTTGCTGATGAACTCACCGATCGATACTCATTTTATTCATCAGCTGGAGATGAAGCTGGAAAAAACATCGCTGAAAAGAGTAGATGCTGATGTGATGGATAAATTGATAGAAAAAGAAGATACCGAGAAACACAAGCTCACCGATGATGAAGCGACTAAGCTGAAAAGCATATTTGAAAAGGCGATTAACAATTCCAGTATGCACGTGGAGATCGATAGTACACATGCGGAGGGCATGCCGGTAACCATCACCATAGAAGAATGGATGCGCCGAATGAAAGATATGAGTCGCATGGGTGGCGGAATGAATTTTTATGGCAACATGCCAGATACGTATAAAGTTTCTGTGAATGCGAATCACAAACTGGTGAATAAAATTTTATCAGCAGATGAAACGCAGCAAACGGTTTTGGCCAAACAGGCTTTCGATCTTGCGATGCTGGCACAAGGATTATTAAAAGGCGCTGATCTTACCGCGTTTGTTGAGAGAAGTGTGAATGTTCTGTGAGAGTGTATTTACTTTCTTTTGCTTGCCCAAAAGAAAGTAACAAAGAAAAAGGCACCGGCAATGATTTACAGCCATTGCCGGACGCCGTGATTAAGCTTCAGTGCTACTGTTACTGTGCTAAACAATTCTAATCATCCGCATATCTCAATCTTAATATAAATAGCTTCATTCGTGTTTAAATGTAAACTCTAAAGGCGCTGTGTTCCGTTCTTGCTTTCATTAAACTTGCAATGTTTATTTAAATGGAACGAAACAAGGCGCTTAACCATCCAAACCATTAGCTCTGCACATCGGTTTCTGAAGAATGTATTAGCGCCTTCTTTTTCGTCTGCCGAAAAGAAACTACTCCTTAATGACTGCAAACGAAAAAGGCAGCGCCTTTCGATATTTCGAATAGTACGAAGCAACCTTGTACTAACTATCAGTTCTATCAGGAGTGCAATTACAATTTATTTGAGTGTTCATGTGCCTTGGCCCGGCCAAACCTGCGGAGCATTAGGTTTGGCCTTGATCTTTTTGGTTCTTTTTGCATCAAGGCAAAAAGAACAGAAAACCAATTTGACTAAAACTTTTATATACTTTCTTTTGCTTGTGCAAAAGAAAGTAACAAAGAAAAGCACACCGGCAATGATTTACGGCCATTGCCGGACGCCGTGATTTAGCTTCAGTGCTACTGTTAACTCAGCTAAACAATTCTTATCATCTACATCGACGATAATTGTGATTGCGTTCTTTTCATCTATACTTTCGTTAATCTGGTCCAATAAAAGCAGGCACTCTGCAAATGCCCAAAGAACCTGCAGCATTGTATGTTTATTCTGCCAAGGATGAAGAGTACGACCGTACAACCGGTGAAGTAAAGAAGTTGCAGAATCTTTAACCCTTCCTATGGAGGTAGTATGTACTCCAATGTTTTAGAATCCACTCATCCCCGATTTTGACAACTTTAAAAAATTTTTTTTAGCATCTAACTCTCTCTGGATGAATAGCTTTAATTGGGATTTCTGCAGTTATTATCCACTACTCCTAATAAATTAGTTGTTCTCCTAATGAATTAGTACTAACATTGTGAAAAATTAGAATAGATGATAAAACTTGCAAAAAGAGAAGAGCAGATCATGCAGGTGTATTGGGAGCTTGGTAAAGCATTTATTAAAGAAGTGATCCCTCATCTCCCCGAACCGAAACCACATTATAACAGTGTTGCTACCATGGTGAAGATCCTGGAAGAAAAAGGTTTCTTAGATCATGACAGCGTTGGCAATCTCTACCGCTACTTTCCAATCATCAGCCGGGAAGATTATCAAAAGCATGCCATGAAAGATATCGTAAGCCAGTATTTCGATAACTCTTATCCGCGGATGTTGGCCTTCTTTGCCAAAGAACAAAACCTGAGTGAAGACGAATTGAAAGAAATTCTTCAAATGATCAAAACAGACAAACCATGAACCTTCCATACATCATTAATGTCGCTGTGATCCTGCTTGCCTGCCTGGCTTTTTATAAACTATTGCTGCGCCGCGAAACTTTTTATAAAGTGAACCGCTATATGCTCATTGTTTGCCTTGTAATTTCTTTTGCATTGCCCTTGTTGCAGGTACCGCAACAGTTTTCTTTGCGTAAGCCAACGACTGCAGTTATTCAGCAACCATCATTGATCGTAACCGAACAGGTACAACAAAGCCCACCGACTATAAAACAAGATGCTCAAAACTCTGCAGGCGCCAGCAATGCAACAGTGCCTGCTGCTACCAATCCTGCGAAGGCAGAGAATAGCGGATTTTCCTTTGCTCAGCTGATGACATGGTTGTTCTGGATCTATTGGTTTGGCGTGATCGTGTTTGGTATCAGTTTCCTTTTTCAGCTTGTATTATTATTGGTTCGTGCTTATCGCAACCCAGTGATCATTGATGGTAAATACAGGATAGTAGAAGTAAGCGGTGATAAGGCTCCTTGTTCTTTTGGCAATAATATTTTTATCAACCCTGAAAAATATGAATGGGAAACTTATAACCAGATCATCGAACATGAGAAGGTTCATATTCGCCAAAACCATACGCTGGATATTATTATTGCCGAGTTGTTGCTGATCTTTCAATGGTTCAATCCATTTGCATGGATCTATCGCCGTGAGATCGAAAGCAATCTTGAATTTCTTACGGACGACCAGCTGATGCAGCAAAAAATTGATAAGCAGAGTTACCAGCTTAGTTTAATGAAAGTATCAGCGCCGCATTTTCCGTTGAGTCTAACCACTAATTATAACCAGTCAATTCTTAAAAAACGTATAGCCATGATGAACACAAAAAGATCAAACCTGCACACGGCATGGAAATATTTTTTCCTGTTGCCTGTATTTGCTTTTTTAGCCTGCCTGCTGAATGAACCAGTGGCCTTTGGCCAGGATAGTCAGAAAGTCGGAAAGTCAGAAAAGTCCGAAAAGAATATCCGTAACCATGGAATGGAAACCGAGGGTTATTGGTTCGCTGTTATCAAAGATGATAAAGTGAATATCCGTTTCAGTGATAAAAAGATGGATGATGATTTTGAATCAAACAACTCCTATAGTGGCAACACTTTTAAGTTATCAGATCTGGGAACTCTACCTAAAGGAACATCGGGAACATTCACCATCACCCGTGAAGCCGGCAAAATGGAAATGACAGGAAAATTTGAAGGAAATACCGGTATGGGCACTTATAAGTTTGTCGCCGACAAAGCCTATGTTGATTATATGAATAAAGAATTGAAAGAAACTCTGGATGAAGATGATCAAATGGCTTTCTTTTTTATCAATATCAAAAAAGAATTTCTGACCATGCTGCGGAGTGAAGGATATAAAGATGTTACTAAAGATGACCTGATCCCTGTTGCTGCATTGGGAATTGATAAAGCATATATTTCCTCTATCCGCAATGCTGGATTCAAAGAAGTATCGTTGGAAAATTTAGTACCACTTAAGGCATTGGGTATTGATGAAAAATATATTACCGAGATCCGCAGTGCTGGTTATAAGGATATAAGCTCTGATCAACTGGTTTCATTTAAAGCGCAGGGAATTGATAAAAAGTATATCGAATCAGTTCGACAGATGAAGGGTGATAAAGGAGACAAAGGCGATAAGGGTAGTAAAGATAATGACGCAGATGATATTGTAAGCTTTAAAGCAATGAACATAACTCCTGAGTATATAAATTCATTCAAAGCAGTTGGCCTTACCAATATTCCACATGATCAGCTGGTATCTTTTAAAGCTGTAGGTGTTACTCCCGAATATATAAAAGGTTGGTATGATATGGGATTTAAGAACATCGATGCTGATGAATTTGTTGGAATGAAATCGCAGAATGTAACTCCTGAATACATGAAAAGCTTTACCGCTCTTGGATATAAGAATGTAAAACCAGAGGATCTTGTGGCATTCAGAGCATTGGGTATCACTCCTGAATATGTAAAAAGTTTTGAGGCGGCCGGTTACAAGATCACAGACCTTGATAACTTAACGGGGCTGAAAGCACAAGGTATTACTCCTGAATTCATCAAGAGTTTTGAATCGGTTGGGTTTAAAAACATTGATCTTGATGACATCGTTGCAGTAAAGGCAGTAGGTGTTACTCCTGAATACATTAAGGAGATGAGATCAAAAGGTTTTAATTATGATAAGCTGCAGAAGTATGTTACGTTGAAGAGTATTGATTAAAAATCAAAGCCAGCTATATTTTCTATGTTTACATTTCGTAAGTGGTCGCAAATTGCGACCACTTTTTTTATTCGCACTTTCCTCCTCACTTTCTTTGTTTTGAAATAACATCAAAAATCATCGAAATAAATTCACGATCAAAAAGACTTTACAAGCGCCTACTTTTTCGTCTTCCAAAGGACATTCACGTCCTCGGAGAAAGCAAACGAAAGAGTCAGCGCCTCCATGAGGCACAAATAAACACGAAGCATGCTTTTTCAATCATTCAGCTCGAAGGCAAATTGTATTTACAAACTTTGATGACTGGTCATGTGCGCTGGCCTGGCCAAACCAGCGGAGCATTTGGTTTGGCCTTGATCTTTTTGGTTCTTTTTGCATCAAGGCAAAAAGAACATAAATCTATTTCAAATACTTAAACCTATCTGCAATAACCTTAAGAAGATATTCCTTTTTGTCACTATTATATTCCCAAAACATCGCCCCCGCCAATTGATGATGCTTTACATATTTACATTTCTCCTTCACAGATCTTTCATTATCATAAGAGATAAATATTTTTTTCTCAGCATTAAAAAGATAAGGAGCCTTTGCAGTCGCATCCCAATATTCCTTATAACCATTTTTATTAACGAGACTATCTTTCAAATAAGTAAACCCACCTCCTCGTGCAGACTTGAGCGCCTTTCTGTATAAGCCGTTATTATCGGCGGATTCCATTTGCCAGCCCTTACCATAAAACGCCATCCCGATAACAATTTTGGAAGCCGGCACACCTGCTGCAATAAATGCCTGTATCGATCTGTGAGCAGAATACTGATTGCTATCACCGGAAGAAGTAAATAAGTTAGTATGATGACCCGAGACAGGGTTCCATCCACCGGTATAATCATAGCTCATAATATTTATATAGTCTGTATACTGTTGCACCTTGTCCATTTCTGTATGATCAATATAATTCTGCGATCCACCAACAGCAGTTGTTACAAAATATTTCATACGCGTTGTGTTACTAAGACTGTCGAGGCCTTTTCTCAATTCTTTAAAGAGAACAGTATAATGCTGTTTGTCTTCAGGACGATAGATATTGCTGTCGCCGATCATGCCCGGGTATTCCCAGTCTATATCGATGCCATCTAAATTATATTTTGAAACAATGGCTACTGCACTTACCGCAAAATTTTGTGTTGAAGTATCTGTAAGAACTGCATCAGAAAAATTTTTACTCCAGCTCCATCCGCCGATCGATATCAATATTTTCAAATCAGGATTTATTTTTTTTAACTCACTTAAGTTTCGCAGGTTCACAGTATCTGTGGCTTCATTGTGCAGCCATGCACGATTATCCTTTATATCAACAAAAGCATAATTAATATGTGACAGTCGCCACACATCAATAGAATCCGGCGCAATCAGTCCGCGGAAGCCACCCACATAACCAATGATGACAGGTTTTGTTACTGGTTTTATAAAATGTGATGGAACAGCCATTGCCATGGCAAAAAATAAAACGCCTATACTGTAAATAGCTTTCTTCATATTTTAACCGTATCGTTATTTGTCTTTTAACTCAATCCATACGGGAGCATGATCACTTGTTTTTTCCCATCCCCTTACATGCTTATCAACACCTGCACCGATAAGTTTACGCTTTAATTGGGGGCTCAACAAAAAGTGATCTATCCGAAGACCAGCATCACGTTGGTAAGCATTTCTGAAATAATCCCAGAATGTATAAATTTTTTCTTTAGGATACAATTTTCGTATTGCATCTGTCCAGCCTTGTTCAACTAATTTTTTATACGCATCGCGAATTTCTATCCTGAATAATGCATCATTAACCCAGCGCTCCGGTTTATACACATCGAGTTCTGTAGGCATCACATTAAAATCACCAATCAATGCGACAGGGGCTTTTTCTGTAATCAATTTTTTTGC
>Ga0207712_10002896_pt1 | contig 10970 bp, 10 predicted proteins | sample KBSS44metaG_FD_184402 | JGI IMG/M metagenome (GOLD analysis project Ga0207712, IMG submission 184402) | Switchgrass rhizosphere microbial communities from Kellogg Biological Station, Michigan, USA - KBS S4-4 metaG (SPAdes) (version 2) | ecosystem: Host-associated > Plants > Roots > Rhizosphere... | reverse complement strand
CCCACATCGATGAACGCAATGTCGGGCCTCTCGCTCCTGAGCAACTGCAACCCGGAGTGACCTTCTTCGGCCTCCAGAACATGGTGCCCTTCGAGCTCGAGCATCATCCGGAACATCTCACGCGCATCGCGGTTGTCTTCAACAATCAGTACGCGCCTCTTCACCGAGCCCAGCTGAGGCTGATCGCTCACCGGGGCCGTACCCAGACTTGCGGCCACCCGTGGCAGCCGCACCGTAAAGACACTGCCGCAATTCGGCCCATCGCTCGACACCGCGACCGTCCCCCGATGTAACTCCACGAGCCGCCGCACGAGTGTGAGGCCGATTCCGAGGCCACCCTGGGCGCGATCGAGCGTGCGCTCACCCTGAACGAACAGATCGAATATGTGGGGCAGCAGTTCGGGCGCAATGCCGAACCCATTGTCCCGCACTCGCAGTACCGCTTCGTCGCCCTCTACTCTGAGCTCAATGGCGATTATGCCCCCCGCAGCCGTGTATTTGACCGCGTTGCCGATGATGTTGGAGACGATCTGCTCGATGCGTACGGCATCGCCCTCTATGCTGACGGGTGTAGTGACAATTTCGAACCGGTGTTGCGACTCACGCTCGGTGTAGACCGCCGCGGTTCGCCGCACGAGGTCGCAGAAGTCCAGCACGCGCCGCTCGAGGGCGATCTTGCCCGTCACGACGCGACCCACATCGAGCAGGTCGTCCACCAGCCGCGACAGGTGCTGGACTTGCCGCCCAATGACGAAGCGTGCGCGCGAAGCCGCACTCGGGTGTGCTTTCGCCGCTTCGAGCACCTGGACGGCCGCCGTTATGGCACTGAGCGGATTGCGCAGCTCGTGTGCCAACATGGCCATGAATTCGTCTTTGGCCTGACTCTGCTGCTCGGCGCGATCGCGGCCGCTCTGTGCATCCAGCAGCTCACTCAGATCAGTAATAATGAGATTTCGCCGTTCCACCTCATCGCAAATGGACGTGGTGAAACTCATGAGTACATCGACTACTCGGCCATCAGCCGTGCTCAACCGCGCGCGCCGCTTGCCGGACCCCGCGGCCAGCACGCTGCGAAAGGCAGGGCGGTCGGTCGGGGCAATGAAACGTTCCATGCAGCCGCCCACGGCTTCCTCGAGCGGCACGGCCACCAACTCGGCGAACCGCTTGTTGCAGTAGGCGAGGTCGCCGTCCGTGGTCAGGATAGCGGCGCCTTCCAACATATCTTCGACGAGATTGCGGTAGGGCTGCTCGGCGCTGCGCAACGCATAAACCTGCTCGCCATCCGGGCCCTGCACGATGAAGGCATCGATTTCCCCAGCGCGGACGGCCCGCAGCGTCTCCTCGGCCTCCGTCAACCTTTCGGTGAGGGAGCTGATCTGTTCAGAAGCTTTAGTCTCGTCACTCATCGCACAAATGACTATGTTCGGGGGACTAGGTCCAGGCCAACCAGGACGCGATCCTCGTTGGACATGTCGCCAATCAGCCGCCGCAGCGGCAGCGGCAACTTCTTGATGAGCGTAGGCGCGGCCAGCAGCTGCTCCGACCTGGCAAGTGCCGGTTGCTGATACACGTCGATCACCTGCAGGTCATAGCGGCCTTCCAGGTGCTTTTCGCAGAAAGCCCGCACGTTCTCGACCGCTCGGGCAGAGCGTGGGGTCATTCCCGCCACATAGAGTCTCAATATGTAGCGTTCGCGTTCACCCAGGTCATCACCGTCCGACCCCTCGCGCGCAGCGGACAGCCCCGGTGGGCTCCCCGGCGATGCTGGCAGTTCTGGAGTCGGTCTCGGCACTGCATTCCTCTACATAGCTTTGACGCATAGATCGAGCCCGGCCAGCATGCCGTTACCCTCCGCCCTGCAACTGCAGGCCGTGGTCCGTCAATTGGAATTCATGGACACGATTCGAATGGGCCATGCCGCGTGACTTCAAAACCGTGATCTCCCGCCGGCGCTGCTTATCAACTTCCTGGATGGTCAGGACGATCCAGGTATCCATGAGGGATGACACACCCGCCTCGGTGTCCTCGGTCTCATGCTTGCCGGGGGTGAGGCTCGTGAAGAAACCGGTGACCTCGTTGAGCTTCAGATAGTCGATCACCCGCATCAACATCGCGCGGACGTCGTTGACCGTGCCAACCGACAGGAGGTTGGTGAGCGCATCAACGATCGTCACGGAAGGCTTGAAGTCGCCCACGTTGTGGTACATCGACGCCAGGTGGGACTCGAGTCCGGCACGCGCTGGGCGCTCGGCTTGGAAATGCAGCAGTCCCTTGTCAACCCACGGCTGCAGATCTATGCCGATGGAGCGCATGTTGCGCAGCAGCTGCAGTGGTGATTCCTCGAACAGGAAGTACAGGACGCGTTCGCCACGGCGGCACGCGGCGGCGGCGAAATGAGCGGCCAGGCTCGTTTTCCCCGTGCCGGCCGTCCCGGATACCAACACTGTGCTGCCACGGAAATAGCCCTGGCCGCCGAGCATGTCGTCCAACTCCCGGATACCGCTGGGCAGGCGCTCGGTGGAAGCGCGGTGCGTCAGGCCAAGGGACGTGACCGGCAGCACGCTCAGGCCATGGCGGTCGATGAGAAAGGGGTACTCATTCGTCCCGTGATACGAGCCGCGATACTTGACAACCCGCAAGCGCCGGGTTGAGACCTGTTCGGTGACGCGGTGGTCGAGCAGAATCACCGCATCGGACACATACTCTTCGAGTCCCTGGCGTGTCAGGGTCCCTTCACCGCGCTCGCCGGTGATGATCGTCGTAATACCTTTGTCCTTCAGCCAGCGAAACAGCCGCCGCAATTCCGCCCGCACGATGTTCGCGTTGTCCAGGCCCGAGAACAGCGACTCGATGGTGTCGAGCACGATCCGCTTGGCGTTCGTGGCGCGGATGGCATGATCCAACCGGACGAACAGCCCCTCCAGGTCGTATTCGCCGGTCTCCTCGACTTCGCTGCGCTCGATGCGCACGTAATCCACAAACAGCTTGCCCGCGTCGAGGAGCCCCGGCAGATCGAAGCCCAGTGAGGCGACATCGCTTGCAAGCTCCTCGCCGTTCTCCTCGAACGTGACGAGCACGCCGGGCTCGCCGAAGCGCTCCGCGCCATTGATCAGGAAACTGGTCGCGAGGAGTGTCTTACCGGAGCCAGCGCCACCGCATATGAGCGTGGCTCGTCCCTTCGGCAGGCCGCCATCGGTGATTTCATCCAGGCCCTGGATGCCTGTTGGAGACTTGGGGATGGCGCGTGCATGCGCGGCGTTGGTGGTCGTATGTTGCATTGCTGAAAGCGTAGCCCAGCAATTTGCAGACCTGAAGGGGACCTTGGCCGTCAACAGTCGAGCCGCAGCCAGCGCCTGCGGCCCCACGTAAAATCCACACGTTATGGCGTTTTTTGCAGCGCGTCCATGATCGACTTTACCAGCAGGCTGGCATCTTTCGGGTCCAACGACCGCGGGGGCCACACGATGCCCAGTCCTTCATCCGCGTTCGGTTTGGGAATGATGTGAAAATGCACATGCAGAACTGCCTGGTGTGCCCCGGCTCCGTTGTTCTCGAGAACGTTGTATTGGCTCACCCCGGTTGCCGCAATGACCGCCCGGCAGATCCGCGGCAGGACCCGTCCGAGCGCGGCCGCGGAATCATCGGAGAGCTTGTCGAGCGTCTCCGCCGGCTCTTTGGGAATGACGAGCGTGTGGCCGCGGGTGAGGGGATTGATGTCGAGGAAGGCGAGCACCCTGTCGTCCTCGTACACCTTGTGACAGGGAATCTGGCCCGCAATGATTTTTCCGAAAATGGTATCGGCCATTGAAGTCTCCGCCGCCGGTCCAAGGCATGAAGGGCACCATTGTGACGTGGCACCGAAATAGGGCAAGTGGCCGGGCAGCCGTGGCCAGGTAATTCGTTGGCCCTTGGGGCTGCGGAAACGCCCGCGGCAGCTGCCGAAATTGCGCGGCCGGTCTGGTTTTACAGTTAAGTTCTCGGGCACAGTCCGCAGGAACATGTGGGATTCCCGCACGTCTATCCTGTAGTCAATTCGTGAGTACCGACGTGTTACAGGTCTTGTTCAGATTCTTCTCGCCGTTCCGGCTGATGAAGGACGTCAGCCGCGGCTCCTTCGAGGAGCGGATGGCGGCGTACCGGCATAACCGCAGGATGCGGGGTCATCTTCCGGCATGTATGTTGAGGTGGGCGTTCAGCTGCAGTATTGCGGTCCTGCTGACCGCTTATTTCGATTCCCTGGGCGGCGGCTCAGCCACGCCGGGAACGCCTGGGATTTTCATCCTGCTCGCAGCCGCCTGCGCCACCTTCATCGCGTGTGGCATCTGCGTGATGTTCATCACCGCCTACGTGTACTTCTACCTGGCCCACCACGACTTCTAGCCGTGGTGGCGCAGCGGCGCGCGCTCAGCGGCGCGCGGACTGCCGGGAAGGAAACGCGATGCCCAGCCGACGCATCTTGCGGTACAGGGTGTTGCGCCCGATCCCCAGCTTGGAAGCTACGCGGCTGATGTTGCCGTGGTGAAGATCGATTTCGCGCAGTAGCGCCGCCCGCTCAGCCTTTTCCAGCGGATTGAGCGACTGAGCCTCGGGTGAAGCCTCCCGCGACTGCGCCTCGGCAACCGGCAGGCCTATTCCGTAGTCAGACGGCAGGTTCGCAATATCCAACCGATCGCTCGTGCGCATCGCAATCATTCCGCGCAGCACGTTCCGCAGCTGACGGATGTTACCGGGCCACGAGTAGGCGCTCAGCGCCTCGACCAGGTCTTCACTCAAAGTGACGGACGGAGTCGCCGCAACCTCCTGGGCAAAAACATGCCGGATGAGTGCGGCCTTGTCCTGCCGCTCGCGCAGCGGGGGCAGGGGTAGTACCAACCCCTGCAGCCGGTAGAACAGATCCTCGCGGAATTCGCCGCGCCGGACCTTCTCCTGCAGACTGCCCCGGATCGCGCAGACCAACCGCACGTCGACCTTGATTGGTGAGTCACAGCCATGCGGCATGACTTCACGATCTTCGATCACGTGCAGGAGTTGCGATTGCAACTCGAGCGGCAGGTCACCGACGTCGTCGAGAAACAGCATGCCGCCGTTGGCCTGGACGATGCGGCCGCGATCGCCATCGCCCGTGCCGGCCGCCCCGGCGCGCCCGAACAACTCGTTCTGCATGAGCATTTCAGGCAGCGCGCCACAGTTGATTGCCACGAACGGCTTGTCGGCCCGCTCGCTGGCAGAGTGCAGGGCGCGCGCGAAAAACTCCTTGCCGCTGCCGGACTCACCCACGAGCAACAGCGGGATGTCGCGTGACTCGAGACGCTTGGCCGCCTGTATGTTACGCCCCATCGCCGGGTCGCCCAGATCGAGCTCGTCGAGCACGCTGCGGCTGATCGAAGGGCTGGCGGTCTCTTCTTCCTGTGTCAGTTGTTGTTTGCCGGCCGGTTGCCGCTTGGAATGCGGTGCCTGGGCGACGGCAAAGAAGCGGCCGCCGTGGCGGGTTTCGTAGATCGGCAGCGCGTGGAAGGATTTCTTCTGGCTGCGTCCGAGCAGCGCCGACAGCGATATGTTGAAAACGCGCTCCAGCGGCGCGCCGATCAGCTCGCTCGAGCCCTTGGCGCCGAGCTGGAAGAGGGCGTTGCGGTCGAGGGCCGCGATCGCGCCGTTGGCATCCAGCGCAATGATGCCTTCGCCCCAGGTACCCACCAGCTCTGGCCGGCTGTGAAAGCGGACCACAAAGGCGTCGCGGAAGCGATTGAGAAACAGTCGGTTCTCGATCATCTGCGCCGACATGTTTACGAGCACGAGCGTGTGCTGCTGCGCGCGGTCCGATTCGCCCGAGGCATCCAGGACGGCTACCAACTCGCCGCGGTAGTCGAAGATCGGGGCCGCACAACAGGTCAGCCCGGTGTTGCGCGAGAAAAAGTGCTGATCACGGTGAATGATGAGCGGGGCGCGTTCGAACAGGCACGTGCCCATCCCGTTGGTGCCGCCATGCTCCTCGCTCCAGACGGCACCCAGCACCAGTCCGGTACGAAATGCCGCATTGCGGAAGCTCAGGTCCCCGTAATAGTCGAGGAGGACGCCATCATGGTCCGTGAGGATGATTGAATAACCTGAGCCCGCAAGCTGGTGGTACAGGTGCGCCATTTCAGCGTCCGCAAAAGAGACCAGCTCAAGATTGAGCTCCCTGCGGGCGAGGCGTTCTTCGCGTGGCAACACGAAGGGCTCGCGCTGGGACTGCGGGTCCAGACGGTACTGACTCAGGCATCGGACCCAAGAGCGTTTCACGTAGTCCGGAGTGGCCGCGCTGTCTTCGCGCGAAGTCCCCCTCAAGACCGACTGAATGTAACGGGTATGACTACCTATCGGCTGGAGCATTGCCTCCCCCTCATGTCTGGCGGAGCTCCCAGTGAGCGCAGCTGCGCTCACCTCCTGATGTCAGTATGCCACGTGCAGGGCACAACGCGCCCGGCGAGCATCGGAATCGATACACCAGGCCCGGTCAGTGCTCTTTTTTGGAACACTGGGGCCGTGCCGCCGGCTGCAGCGGAGCTTTTTATCAGCTCCTGCGCACCGACATGTATAGATTCCCGCGTTGGACTCGCTGAGGCGATGCGCGCAGACTGCGCGCACCGTCCGGCGCCCACGCCGGACCGAATCTGGCCCATTGAATCTGGAAGTCACCGTTATGAAAACCAAAGCCGCAATTGCGTATGCCGCGGGTAAGCCGCTCGAAATCGTCACCCTCGATCTCGATGGCCCGAAGGCTGGAGAAGTGCTGATTCAGATCAAGGCCAGCGGGGTTTGCCACACCGACGAATTCACCCGTTCGGGTGCGGATCCGGAGGGCCTCTTCCCGGTGATTCTCGGTCACGAGGGTGCCGGCGTCGTAGTTGACATAGGCCCCGGAGTGACCACGCTCAAGAAGGGCGACCACGTCATCCCGCTGTACACACCGGAGTGCCGGCAGTGCAAGTCCTGCCTCTCCAGGAAGACGAACCTGTGCACGGCCATCCGTGCAACCCAGGGCAAGGGCGTTATGCCCGATGGCACCAGCCGTTTCTCCATCGGCAAGGAGAAGGTGCATCACTACATGGGTTGCTCGACGTTTTCCGAATTCACCGTCCTGCCTGAGATCGCGGTGGCGAAGATCCGCGAGGACGCTCCTTACGAGAAGGTGTGTTACATCGGCTGCGGTGTGACCACCGGCATCGGTGCAGTCATCAAGACCGCCAAGGTCGAACCGGGCTCGAATGTCGTCGTCTTCGGCCTGGGCGGCATCGGCCTGAATGTCATTCAGGGCGCCCGGCTCGTCGGTGCCAACAAGATCGTTGGTGTTGATGTCAACCCGAAGCGCAAGGCGATGGCCGAGAAGTTCGGCATGACCCACTTCGTCAACCCCAAGGAAGTGAAGGGTGACCTGGTCGCGCACCTGGTCGAGGTGACCGATGGGGGTGCTGACTACAGCTTCGAGTGTGTTGGCAACGTAGAGCTGATGCGCCAGGCGCTGGAGTGCTGCCATCGTGGCTGGGGCACCTCCATAGTCATTGGTGTTGCCGGCGCCGGCCAGGAAATCAAGACCCGTCCCTTCCAGCTCGTGACCGGACGCAACTGGCGGGGCACGGCATTCGGCGGCGTTCGTGGCCGCACCGAGGTGCCTGGTATCGTTGACTGGTACATGGACAAGAAAATCAACATCGATGATCTCATCACGCACGTGATGCCGCTGGAGAAGATCAATGATGCATTCGACCTGATGCACAAGGGCGAGTCGATCCGCTCGGTCGTCACGTTCTAAGGTCAATTCAAGGGCGAGAGTCCAAACTACGTTGAGGGGCACCGGTTAGGGACAATCTCCTCGAAGTCCAAACTACGTTGAGGGGCAACATCATGGCTGTCAAAATTCATCCCGCCGTCGATAACGGCGTCAAGCCCGGCTCGGCGAACTTCGCCGGTGGCACGCTGACCTGCAAGTGCACTTCAGCGCCGGTGACGGTGAGCCTGAAGGGCAATGTGTCGTTCAACCACGTCTGCGGTTGTACGAAGTGCTGGAAGCCCGAAGGCGCGGTGTTCGCACAGATCGCCGTACTCGGGCGGGACAACGTGAGCGTCACGGCAAACGCGCAGAAGCTCAAAGTTGTGGATCCTGCAGCCGCTATTCAGCGTCACGCCTGCACGGGTTGCGGTGTACACATGTACGGCCGCATCGAGAACAAAAGCCATCCGTTCTATGGCTTCGATTTCGTGCACACCGAATTGTCGAAGGAAAGCGGCTGGGCGCCGCCGGAATTCGCAGCGTTCGTCTCGTCCATCATCGAATCAGGCACCAAGCCGGACCAGATGGGCGCTGTGCGCGCCCGTCTGAAAGAGCTGAAGCTCGAGCCGTACGATTGCCTCAACCCGCCGTTGATGGATGCCATCGCCACGCACACGGCCAAGGCCAAGGGCGTACTGCCGGCCTGATGAGCCTTTAGGCCTACGGACACGGCGCCCGCGGGCACGTTCGTGCCGGCGGGTGCCTTTCCGCTGTCCCGCCATCGCCGCGGCATTCGTCGCGTTGCCATTCGTCGCGTTGCGATGAATTGTGTAAGATCGCCGCAGCCCGCGCCCGGCGGCGCTGCGCATCATCAATATTCATCATCTCTTGGGGGTAGTTTGATTTGAGCGGGGACACTCGCTTGCAGGGCAGTCTCCCGGATAACGAAGCTAGTCTGCGCGCGCGGATTGCCGAACTGGAGCAACAGCTCCGGGCCCGCGACGAGTTCCTCTCCATAGCGGCGCACGAGTTGCGCAACCCCATGCATTCTCTGTTGCTGCAAGTCTCCGCAGCCGTACAGGTCGCGCGCCAACAGGAAGTGCAAACCCTCGTGCGCCGTCTCGAGCGTGTCCAGCAGATCGTGGATCGTTATGTGAAGCGCGCATCGCTGCTTCTCGACGTCGGCCGAATGAACGCCACCCAGCTGCGCCCGCATGTCGAGCCTGTTGATTTCGCCGAAGTAGTCCGGGAAGTGGTCGAGTCGTATGCACCCGAGGCGGCTTTCAATCGCTCGCCTCTGAACGTCAGGATTCCCACGGCACTGCGAGGCCGCTGGGACCGGTTGGCGCTCGAGCAGATTGTTTCCAACCTGATCTCGAATGCCATCAAATTCGGTGCCGGGGCGCCGATCGATGTCATTCTCACGGCCCGGGAGGATGCGCACGTGCAGTTCGAAGTTAGCGACCGCGGTATCGGAATTGCGGATGTCGACCAGGAGCGCATTTTCGGTCGTTTTGAGCGCCTCTCGAGCCAGCCGGGGCATCCGGCGGGCGCGGGAGTCGGATTGTGGCTTGTGCGGGGCCTGGTTGAGGCACACGGCGGCAGTATCGCAGTTCACAGTGCCTCCGCGCAGGGCGCGGCCTTTACAGTTGTTCTCCCACTCGACGCCGGTTCATACACGGGTGCGCGCAATGACCAAAAGTGACGATGCAGTGCCTGCGCTCGAGCGGCTGCCGAGCGGAATCACCGGCCTGGACGAAATCCTGCGGGGCGGATTTCTGGAGGGCGGCGTCTACATCATTCAAGGCTCACCGGGCGCGGGCAAGACGGTGCTCGCCAATGAGATCTGCTTCAGACACGCAGCCAGCGGCGGCCGCGCCGCATATGTGACACTTCTCGCGGAGATGCATACGCGTCTGCTGCAGCATCTGCGTCCCATGGCGTTCTTCGATGAGTCCGTCATACCCGACTCGCTCTATTACGTGAGTGCGTTTCACACACTCGAAGGCGACGGCCTGAAGGGCCTCATCGATGTTCTGCGGCGGGAGATCAAGGGCCAGCGCGCGAACCTGCTGGTGGTGGACGGCCTCGTGGCCGCGCAGGAATCCTCGCCCAGTGACCGCGATTTCAAGAAGTTCATTCACGAGCTGCAGGCGCATGCATCAGCAAGTGGCTGTACTGTGTTGCTGCTGACCAGCGGTGCGCTGCGCACCATCAGCGCCGAGCACACGATGGTTGATGGCGTGCTGGAGCTCGACGACCAACTGTTCGAATTCCGCACCGAGCGCAGCCTGCTGATTCGCAAGTTTCGCGGCAGCGGTTTTCTACGCGGCCGGCACTCCTTCCGGATCACTGACGAGGGCGTGAAGTTTTTTCCGCGCGTCGAGGCGGTGTTTGCCTCGGCAAGCCAGCCACAGGTCGTGAGCAACGCCAAGATTGCCGTGGGAGTTGCGGGTATCGACAAGATGTTGCTGGGTGGGCTGCCCGCTGGAACGACGACCGGTCTCATCGGCGCGAGTGGTGTTGGCAAGACCACCATCGGGCTGCATTTTCTGTCCGGATCCAGCGCGGCCGAGCCGGGGCTGATGTTTGGATTCTTCGAGACCCCCGAGCGTCTGTGCCTCAAGGCGCAGCACCAGGATTTGCAGGTGCACGCTGCGGTTCAGCGTGGGGATGTCGAGATGCTGTGGCAGCCCCAACGTGAGAACGTTCTGGACGAGCTGGCGCACCGCTTGATTGGCGCTGTGCGCCGGCGCAAGGTCAAACGGCTGTTCATCGATGGCCTGGGAGGATTTATCGAGTCCGCGACCTCGCCTCAGCGGGTCAGCCGGTTCTTCTCCTGCCTGACGAATGAGCTGCGGGCGCTGGGTGCGACCATCATGTTCACCATGGAAGTGCCGGAAATCATAGGCCCGATCGTCAAGGTGCCGTCCTCGGGCTTGTCGGCGCTGCTGGAGAATTTGATCTTCCTGCGCTTCGTGGAACGCGGCTCGAGCCTTCACCGGGCCGTTTCGGTTCATAAGGTCAGAGATAGCGGCCACGATCCCTGTCTGCGGGAATTCTTCATCACGGATCGCGGTGTGCACGTAGGAGAGGTGTTTTCCGGCGTCGAGGGAGTGTCTACCGGCATTGCACGCGAGCCCGCGAGCGCGGCCAACCACCAACCACCCACCAGCTCTGACGTCTGAAGAACAGACGGGTCACAAGCCGTGCAAACCATTCT
>Ga0207712_10002894_pt1 | contig 10973 bp, 10 predicted proteins | sample KBSS44metaG_FD_184402 | JGI IMG/M metagenome (GOLD analysis project Ga0207712, IMG submission 184402) | Switchgrass rhizosphere microbial communities from Kellogg Biological Station, Michigan, USA - KBS S4-4 metaG (SPAdes) (version 2) | ecosystem: Host-associated > Plants > Roots > Rhizosphere... | reverse complement strand
GTTCCTATTCTGCGACCGAGCGATGTAAGGACGTTAAATGTCGGACAACCAGTTCCGAAAGGCGCCATCGCTGTCGTAGCACCCGGCACCGGACTGGGCGAATCATTTCTTACCTGGGACGGATCGAAATACGTTTCCCACAGTTCCGAAGGCGGTCACGCGGATTTTGCGCCTACCGACGAGCGACAGATTGGTCTCCTCAAATACATGTTCAAGCGCTTCGATCACGTCAGTGTCGAGCACGTTTGTTCCGGAATTGGAATTCCGAACATTTACGAATACCTACGCGACATCGAGCAGGTACCGGAAAGGCCCGAGATCACGCAATTGATTGCGTCCGCGACAGATCGCACAGCGGCTATCACTAACGCCGCGTTTGACGAACACAATCCTAGTCAATTGTGCAGGGAGACAATAGACACCTTTGTTTCGATTCTCGCTAGTGAGACGGCAAATATGGCGTTGAAGGTGATGGCCACCGGCGGCATCTACCTGGCAGGAGGTATCCCTCTGCACATCTTCCGCACAGCTGAGCAGTCACGTTTCATCGAGACTTTTAAGCGGAAGGGACGCTTCATTCACTTCATGGAACGAATTCCAATCCACCTCATACTCAATCGCGCTGCGTTGGTTGGGTCTGCCGCCTATGGTCTGGAGAGTTTTACGGAGGAATCATAAAGCTGACCCATACGGAACTCGCATCGCTTATGACTTCATAGGGAGCGGCGACTGAAATCAATTATGTGTTAAGCATGCAGTCCTGAGCCATTCATCCGCCCGCTCGTCAACCTGCTACACCTACCAAGAGATTCGTCAAGCGTATCAACAGCTTTCTATCAAGTGCCGAATGTCCTTCCATTTGCCCACCCTTTCGGATGCGGCATGTTAGAGGACATTTCTATTCAGTTTTCCAGAGGTCAGTTTTATCTAGTTACGACATGCTCTTGCACGACATGCTCTTGCAATTGACTGAGGGGTACGAATAGGGGTACATTTTTGGCTCCACTTCACTGAAAGTGCCATTTTATCAGGCTGCCCGCTTGGCTCAGTAAACTGGCTCACGCTCACAACCGAAAGTCCTTCAGTCACTTACAACTATAAGTTCTAACGTTGACGGGAAGGTTGACGGCAAACCGTGTAATCCTCCTGTAGATGGCATCTGAGTGCCCTCACCGTGAAGGACCGCGCCCTCACGCTTTGTTACGAAGCACTTGCTTTGAGACTTTGATTCCTAATTCGCTCAAGCGAGCACGTCACAGCATCGTGTCATGGTCGTGCCGACGTGCCGGTCAGACCAGACATTTCTTTTGTTAATTTCACCGGACATATCATTTGCTAACTACAGGAGACGGAATTTCCTCACGAAGGAATTTCCTCTTGACATCCCTTCCTAAAGCGCATAGTGTGTCCGCGCTCAGAACTAAGCGGCTGAATTCTCACGGGCCTGCTTCCTTGCACACTCGTCCATTCAGCTCCTTTAAGAAAGTTTCTCAGCAACTATTCTTTCGTTGGTAATTTGGTGGGTATAAAACCCCATTCTTCATCAAGCGACCGTACCAGCGAAGTGTTGATCGCCAAAACTCGAGGCGCCTAGACATCGGTAGGAGCAGTTGACCACTATGTCTCCTTTACCTCAGTTCAACCTCATCGGAGGCAGAGTGAATCTCTCTGCGCTTTCTCATCCAAGTCATTGTCCTGTGCCACCCACTTCAGGAGACGCCTCCTTAGACAGTCATCCCTTACGGCGTAGGCCTGCGGTTGAACCCAGATGCGCGCACTTTACAAAAGTTTCCCGGACCACTGGAGAAGAAAGCTTTCTCGTTTCGATCTGAAGGAGCCCTATGACCGTCCTACGCAATATAAGCCAAAACAAAAAATCACCTTCAATGATGGCGGCGCTAACGCGAAAAAATTTTTTACCTTTGTTTGCCGCACTTGCATTGCTGCTCTCTATCGGAGCCGGTCAGGCATACGCTAGTGGCGCTGCGGACAATAAAACCGTTCTCATTCTGGGCAGTACGGTTATCGGAGGGACAGGAAGCCTTGAGGCGCTACAAGCGCAAGCGGCAGGATTAACGGTCGAGGTCGCCTCTAATTCGGAATGGTTGTCGAAAACCACTGATGAATTTCGCTCTTACCGAGCCATCGTGCTTGGTGATCCGATCTGTTCAACCTCACCGTCGACGTTGGGGGCCGCATTGCAGAATAGAAGTACTTGGGGGCCTGCCATTCAAGGAAACGTTGTCGTCGTCGGAACCGACCCCTCGTTTCACAGCAAGGACACCATAACTCGAACGGGTATTAACTATGCGGCTGCTGGCACAAGCACGGGCGCGTACATTACGTTGAGTTGTTATTACTTCAACGCTCCGGCGGGCACGAGCGTGCCAGTGCTTGATGTGTTTGGAACATTCACGGTGGTAGGACAAGGTGGCTGCCCTGCCGATTCGCACATCGTAGCGCAGCATCCGGCACTCAGCGGACTGACCGACGCTGATTTGTCCAATTGGGGTTGTTCAACTCATGAAGGATTCGTATCGTGGCCCGCAAAATTCCAGGTGCTAGCCATCTCCCGTGATGTTCCTTCAAGCTTCGTAGCCGCAGACGGGAGTTCTGGAGCGCCTTACATCCTCGCTCGCCCTGGAAGCGGATTTTACGTCGCCATCGATGCCGGACATGGAGCAATCCTGAACACGAACGGAGTATTTAACTACCAGCGTCCTTCGATTCCACCATACGGGATTATCGAGGACCAAATCACACTTGACATAGCTCAAAGAGTGCAGGCGCTACTGATCAGTGACGGCATAAGAGTCCTAATGATTCGCAGCGGTGATCCCGCCCCGTATGCGCCCGTCGGATGTGGCGTCCCATGCACTTCAGACACTAGGGCTCGCGCAAAGAAAGCGGACAAAGAAAACGTGGACCTCTTCGTCTCCATTCATACAAATGCGCTCGGACCAACTGCTCACGGGACAGAGACGTACTATACGAGTAGCACGGGTTACGCAACAAAATCTCTGGCGATCGCGACAGGGCTGTTCAATGAACAGGTAGGTCTTGGGTTGCGACCGCGAAGTGTGCAAGACAATGTCGTCAGCAATGTTCTGCTCACCCAAAGGCCGGCGGCGCTTTCAGAGGTGGCCTTTCATACGAACACGCAATTGGCTAGCGATCAGACGCAAGAGAGTGATCTTGACGCGTTCAAGCTTTCTCAACAGTCGTTCCGCATTTCAGTTGCGCAAGCCATTGCCAAAGCTATTAAGGACTATCATGCCACACATCCATAAATTTCTTTGCTGCTACTCCTTTTTCATGGCCGTGCTTCTGCTGTCAGGCGCATGTAGTACTAAGACGCGCGTTAGCAAAAACGCACCTAGCGCTCCTGCTAAGGATACGCAGGCACAGGCCGCTGTCCCGGCTCGTACGGATTACACGGCGCTCGGTGGAAGTGGTGAAGCAGAAACCGTGCTCGTCGAGTCACCTGCCCCGTCTTCGGATGGGAGTCTTCTGGCTTTCGCTTCCGCAGCCGGTCCCACGAAGACACTTGATATTTGGGTGACAGATCGGACGGGAGAGAATCCCCGCATTCTCACCCCTTGGGATACTGTCGAACGTTCCGCAGATTGGTCGCCTGATGGCTTACGTATCGCGTTTTCCACGAACCGCGACGCCGACGATTTCAACATCTGGACCATAAATGCTGACGGAACAAATCCAACACGTCTGACGACATCGCCGGGATTTCACGGCCAACCTCGATTCGCCCCTGACGGATCCGCAATTGCGTTCATCGCTCCTGATGAAGCAGGTACTCGCCAATTATGGTTGATGGACCTGACCGGCAATAACCCGAGGCGATTAACCAGCAGCCTTTTTCAGGTGTCTGACCCGTCTTGGGCGCCAGACAGTCAAAAACTTATATTCGTAGGCTGTTCCGGAGCGTGCAACCTCTTTACGATAAACCGCGCTGGAACCGGCTTCACCCAAGTGACGTCAGGCCAATTCGATGATTGGGATCCTGATTGGGGGTCACCAGGGATCGCGTTTAGTTCTAACCGGGGAGGAACTCTCGGATTGTGGAAAATCCAATCAGACGGATCCGGCCTAACGCAGTTGACCTCCCCGACGGGCGTTGGCCACTTCGAGCCGCGGTGGGATCGGTTGACGGGCAGCTTGTTCTTCGTTCAAGCAGAGTCAAACAATCTTAATGTCTGGGTCAAAAATCAAGACGGCAGTCAGACTCAAGTGACTAAAATCGGGCTAGATACGACCCCACCAGAACTGACGTGTAGTGTAACTCCGAGCGTCCTCTGGCCTGCAAATCACCAACTCGTCCCAGTGACGGCGACAGTTCAGATTACTGACGCGCTTTCCGGACCGGCCGGGATCACGCTGAAGAGTATTACCAGCAGCGAACCGGATAACGGCCTCGGGGATGGAGATATCCCCGGTGATATGCAGAACTTCACAGTCGGCACGGCGAGCTTCAGCGGGTCATTGCGCGCGGAACGGTCCGGACGCGGTAATGGCCGAACATATACACTCATCTATGAGGGTTCAGACAAGGCGGGGAACACCAATACGTGCGTGACAACAGTCATCGTTCCACATGACATGGGCAATCGGTAAGTGTAGGGTTACGTTACGTAAACTGTAAGCTTCTATTTTGACTTTATGATTGCAGCGCGCGATCGATGAACCGCCTGCGAGTCATGAGTCTTCGGCAGAAATGGTCTAGGGCACATTCCTTTGCGCCGGCCCTTGGCCGCCAATTATGAGCGATCAAGGCAGAGCCTCGGCTAAATTAGTTTCGAGTTGATTGGCGCCACCTGGACAACGTAACTTGTAGCATTGCCGTAGCACATTGTCCTCTCGAATTGCGATCTTTTCATTCGTTCTTCCATACGATGAGGTGTAAGCTAACTGTAGGCATGAACCGTTCGCAACTGAATGATAGAGGCGTGAGCGATCTTCAAACACAGCTACGCTCTATTGCTGGCGCACGCGAGCATTGATGGTTTAAGATGCCACTGTTTACAGCACAATTCCCTCTGGCCGATCTGGTCCACGGATTACTGTAAATGCCTCATTCTAAAGGATTTATCGCCCGCTTGGCTCAGCGGTAGAGCACTCGCTTCACACGCGAGGGGTCAGTAGTTCGAATCTACTAGCGGGCACCAAATTCTAGTAACTTGCGGGCGACCATTGGTCGCCCGTTGCGGTACCTACTAAGCATGCAGTCCCGTCCGGCGTGATCTTTTCCGTAATTTCGCCACAAACAGACAGAGACGAAGATTGGAGGGCATAATCATGCTTAATCATGTACTGCGCGGGTTAATTATTGCCGGGTTTATCACTGGGTTCGCTGCTTCAGGCCACGCGCAGGGTATGGCGCGGGCTATGAACGCGTCCTCTATTGTGGGCACGTGGACGGGCGAGTCGATCTGTGTCGGCAATCGTCCCGCCTGCAAGAATGAAACGGTGGTCTATAGATTTGAGCCCGTCTCCGGCAGGTCAACACTCGTGACGCTCCTTGCTGACAAGATCATCAAAGGCAAGCGTATCCCGATGTACAAACTCGACTTTCAATACGACGAATCCAAGCGAACGCTCTCATGCGACTTCACGCAGGGACGCACGCGCGGCGCCTGGGAATACAAAATCGCCGGCGACTCGATCGAAGGCACAGGAATCGTCCTGGCAGACAAATCAGTTGCTCGTCGTGTTAAGGTGAAGCGCGTCAGAGAAGATCAAATGCCGGCGGCGCCTAATTATAATGCGTATGGACCATGAATGAAACTGAGCGCCTGTTTTCATACGGAACGCTGCAAACAGAATCCGTGCAACTCTCGACGTTTGGTCGGAGACTCTCCGGCAGCCCCGATGCTCTGGTCGGATACCGCTTACGCATGATCAAGATCGCGGATCAGGATTTCGTGGTGACGAGCGGCGCGGAATATCACCGCACCCTCGAATTCACTGGCAGCTCGTTAGACTTCGTCGAGGGCACAGTCTTCTCCGTCACGCAAGAAGAACTCGAACAAGCCGACGCCTACGAACCCGATGGCTACGAACGCACGGAGATAAAGTTGCGATCAGGAACGAAGGCGTGGACTTACCTTAATAAGCCCCAACACTAAAACCGAAATCATCCGCGGGAGTGAATTTCAACACGTCATGGCGAGAGAGATTTCCACGATCAATTGATATCAAACACGCAGCCGGAAGATGCCTCGCAGAGTATGACGTCGTAACTCTCGAGCAGCGGCATCGCGAGGTGTTCCAACTCTTTCTTCCACAACTCCCCGCCGTAAAAAGCATTCCGCATCCGCTCGCGTTCTTCGATTGAGGGAAAACTTCGCAGAAACACAAACTTGTTCTGATTCTCGACGTCCAAAAATGGACCAGTCACCTTCATGCCATACGTGCGTTGCGCGGGAATCGCGCGCGCCTCAAACAGCTTGATGAACTCGTCGCGCTTGCCCGGCTTGATCCGGTAGCTGCGTACTTCTACTATCATCCACAAACCTCCAATTCTTTTGTAAAGGACTGTAAACCGACTTATGAGCGCCAGCAAGAAGGCACTTTCAGGTAACCATCACGAACACGCGCGGCCCAATCCAGTTGAGGGATGTCCACTGACGGCCGCACTCGCTGCCATCGGCGGAAAATGGAAGTTGATCATCGTCTACTTTCTCGCAGAATCGCCGAAGCACTTCGCCGCACTGCGAAAAGCGATGCCGGGCATCTCGCAAAAAGTTCTGACGCAGCAATTGCGAGAGTTGATCAGCGACGGAATCGTGAATCGCGAAGCGAAAGGCGCGGCGCCTGCGCCGGTGGAGTATTCGCTGACGGCGTATGGGCGGTCGGTGCTGCCGCTGGTCGAGGACGTGCGAGTGTGGGGGCGCGCGCACCTGGAGCGAGGAGAGCGCTGAAAAATTTTTCGCGGGGTTGTCGATTTAGCGTAGCGCGGTTCGATTAACCAATAGAGAAAGCCAGGATTGCAAAGGAGACGTGATGCAAAGGATAACCCCGTTTTTATGGTTCGATACCAACGCGGAAGAGGCTGCGAATTTTTATGTTTCCGTGTTTAAGAACGCGAAACTTCTGAACGTGGCGAGGTATGGCGACGCCGGGCCGGGCCCGAAAGGAACCGTGATGACTGCCGAGTTTGAACTCGATGGACAGCAATTCGTCGCACTCAACGGTGGTCCAAGATTCAAGTTCACTGAAGCCATTTCCTTCGTGGTGAACTGTGAGACACAGGAAGAGGTCGACTACTACTGGGAACGTCTCTCCGAAGGCGGCGAGAAATCACGCTGCGGCTGGCTCAAAGATAAGTTTGGTCTCTGGTGGCAGGTGGTGCCGACGATTTTGAATAAGTTGATGGCTGATAAGGATCCACAGAAGTCGCAACGAGTGATGGAAGCGATGCTGCAAATGGACAAGATCGATATCGAGCCGTTGCAGCGGGCGTACGAAGGAAGTTAGCCACGGATTACACGGATTTTGAAACCCGATTTATCGGATCTTTTAGGGATTTCTTTTTCTTCAACAGGTCAGACCATAAATCACCTACAGTGGCAATCCGTTGGGCCATCGTTCGCAACGTGAACGTCTTTGGCCCAACTTCTCCTCTTTCGATTTCTTCCCACGTGCAGGGCGCAGAGACCGGCGCGCCGGGCCTGGCGCGCACAGTGTAAGTCGCAGCGTAAGTCGCGCTGTAACCATTGCGACCAGTATCCACGAGAATGCGGCCAGCGCGATCGACTTTATGGAACTCCTGCGTCAGGTGGTCCGGGTCGCGGCTCACGAGAACTCTTCCGACCGTGTGCGCGAACCGGGCCACTTCGCCGAAGTCAGACTTACCATTAAGCGGAACAGCAATGTGAAACCCTTTCGAGCCGGAAGTCTTGATCCAGCTCGGCAGACCTAGTTCGTCGAGCAGCCCTCGCACTTGCAACGCCGCCCCCCGCAACGTGTCAAGATCGTCTTCGTTCGCCGGATCGAGATCAAAGATACAGATGTCAGGGTTATACAAGTTCGGCGTGCGCGACGGCCAAACATGAATCGTGATGCTGTTCTGATTAGCAAGCCAAAGCAGCGAGCGAACGTCGTTTGCGATCGGGTGATGGACCGTCCCGCCATGCTTCGGCACTTCAACACGCTCGAGCCACTCCGGAAATCCTTTCACCACGTCCTTCTGAAAGAAGCCCGGCGCGCCGATGCCACGGTGAAACCGCTCCATCGTGATCGGCCTGCAACGCAAGTGCGGCAGCATCACGGGCGCAATCGCTTCGTAGTACGACGCAAGCTCGCCTTTCGTGATCCCGTCATCGGGAAATAAGATCTTTTCAGGATGTGTGATCATCTACAACGCTGAGCAGACGCGGGTGGCGCAGTTTGCCGTGCGTGGTCCATTCGATGAAACCAACATGGACGATGATCTCGGGTTTCACCCAGTGCGCACGCAAACGCGGCAGACCTTTGGCTTTCGTGAATGGAGCTTTGGTGATCTCGAGTTGATCGAGTCGTGCGCGGAGATCCAATAGCAGCTTCGTGTCAAAGCCGGTTCCGATCTTGCCTGCGAAAACGAAATCCCCGTCTTTGTGATGACCGACGAGGAGCGCGCCGAGACCGACTCGCTTACCCTGCGGATCGGTGAAACCGCCGACGAGAAAATTCTGCGACAACTCGCACTTCATCTTCAGCCACTCTTTCGAGCGGCGATGTTCGTAGATCGAGCCACGTCGCTTTGCGATGACGCCTTCCCAACCTTCTCGCTCCGCGCGTTCCCACGGCGACGCATCGTCGATCAAGGCGACGCGCTGGAGTGGTGGTTCGAACGGTAACTTTGCGAGAAGATCGCGACGCTCTTCGAGTGGCAATGTCGTGACGTTGCGGCCGTCGAGCCACATGATGTCAAACACATGATACGCGACAGGGCCGCCGCCCCACGTGATCTCGCCGTCGAGGATCAGCTCGTCGTGCGGGAGACGCTCGATTGCGTGTTGGATTGCCGGCAGATCCTGCGGCAGGTGGTTGCGTGAAAACAACTGAACGTCGTCGCCCTTTTTGTAAGCGAGCAAACGGATGCCGTCGTATTTTCGTTCGAAGACCCATTCCGGCCCGCTGAAGCGCTCCTGCGTAAGAGTCGCCGCCATCGGCACGAGCCATTCCGGAAACGCAGTCATAGGAACAGTATTACCCACATTGCGGAGATGAGTAAATTAGTTCAGAGTTCAACCTTATGATCAATCGACGTGATTTTTTGCGCGGCGCCGCGGTGACGAGTGCGGCACTGATTGCCGCGCGCTCGACGTTTGCTTTCGACACGAAGCGTAACTTCGCGCCCGTGAAGGTCGCGCGTAATCGCATCATCCGCGAAGTCGTTGGGCTGAGACCGTATCGTCCGAGCGGGTTCGTCGTCGATGCGCAACGTTTCGGCAGCAAACTACTCGTCCACAACTACGGTCATGGCGGCGGTGGTGTCACGCTCTCGTGGGGCACCGCGTCACTGGCCGTCGATATGGCGCGCGACTTTCTCATCGCGCATAGACGACCACGGCCGGCACATTTCGCTGTGCTTGGTTGTGGCGTGAGCGGACTGTCTACGGCACGACTGCTGCAACGTCGCTTCCAGAATGGGCCAGGCACGGTAACGATCTACGCGAAAGACTTGCCGCCTGACACAACGTCAAACATCGCCGGCGCGTCATGGTCGCCCACCTCTGTTTTCGAAACGATGACGCCGAAGTTCAATGAACAATTTCGACAAGCGAGTCGCATCTCAAACAGGGCTTTTCAGTTACTCGTCGGAGCTGAATACGGTGTTCGTTGGATCGACACGTTCGAATTGATACGTCACGAGGTGTCGCTCGGGCGCGAATTGCCGGGCGGCAACGATCTGTACCCCCAGCTAGAGATTCATCGCGACCCGGAGAACTACTTTGGATTTCCTTTCGTGCGGCAGTATTCGACGATGCTGATTGAGCCGTCGATCTATCTCAGCGCGTTGTTGCGCGACTTCTACATCGCGGGCGGCAAAGTTGTCGTGAAGGAGTTTCGTAACAGGCAGGAGCTCGCGAGACTGCGTGAGTCTGTAATCTTCAACTGCACGGGACTCGGCTCACGCGCACTGTTCAATGATGAAGAGCTGACCCCGGTGCGTGGGCAATTGGAGATACTGTTGCCACAGCCTGAGATCGACTACTGCTATTTGAGCAGCGGTTACATGTTTCCGCGACGCGACGGCATCATCCTCGGCGGCACGTGGGATCACGACGACTGGTCGCTAACGCCCAACCCCGACCAAGCAACCGAGATCCTCGAAGCGCATATCGAGATAATGAAGGGCTTGAAGTAGGTTTTCACGCAAAGACGCCAAGATCGCAAAGACGCAAAGGCGGGTCAAATTCTTCGGTCGCGTCCGAGTATTTGACCCGCCTTTGCGTCTTTGCGATCCTTTGCGCCTTTGCGTGAAAAATAATTTAGCTCTCAATAACGCCAGCTCTTAAGATCCGCACCCGGCGGCGCGCTCTTCAGAATACGCTCGACGATCTTCGGTGCGTAAAACTGATGATAACGCAGGCGGCCTAATGCATTCGGTCGCGTGTGATCGCCGTTCCAGCAGTGTTCGGCGCGCGGTTCGTAATCGACCTCGCCGGCGTAGTTCGGGTTCTTCGTAGTCTTTAGGAAGTCTTCGACAAGATAGACCGCGTTGTTCAGAAAGTAATTGTCCGCTTCGCCGACGTAGATGTGCAACTTCCCTTCGAGCTTCGGACCGAGCCTCGCCCAATCACGTTTCAGGATGTAGCCGAGGTCGTAATTCTCACGCCAGTATTCAGCAACCGAGCGATCGATCTTCCCGGTCAACTTGTCCCAGATAGGTTTCGGATAACCGTCGCTGCCTGCCGGTGAATACACGGCTTGCCAGATGTCCCATTGCCCACCGGAGCGACTGTTCGTTC
>Ga0207712_10002887_pt1 | contig 10982 bp, 10 predicted proteins | sample KBSS44metaG_FD_184402 | JGI IMG/M metagenome (GOLD analysis project Ga0207712, IMG submission 184402) | Switchgrass rhizosphere microbial communities from Kellogg Biological Station, Michigan, USA - KBS S4-4 metaG (SPAdes) (version 2) | ecosystem: Host-associated > Plants > Roots > Rhizosphere... | reverse complement strand
AAGCCGCTCGCCGGAGGAACGATCGCCGAGTACCTCGCCCTCGTCGAGCGCGATCGCCCGCAAGCAAGCTGAGCCCACCTGCTCGACGAGCCTCCGACGAGGCCGAGCGTCGCAACGGATCGGCACGGCCGCCGACCCGTCGGCGCGTCACTTCTCATTCGCGTCGCGTGCATTGACTTCACTCCACCGCCGAGACACAGTCGCCGGTCGCGAAGCGTTCGCTGCAGCGCGCTGCGCAGACGATGCGGTCGTGCGTACGTGAGCAATGAATTCAAACGGAGGTAAGGATGGACGTCCAAGCAGTGCAGACTTTTCTGACCACGACGGCGATCGATGTCGGTATCAAGATCCTGGCAGCCATCGCCTTCTGGGTCGTGGGCCGGTGGATCATCGCCAGGGTGATCGCGTTGATGCAGTCGGCGATGTTCCGCAACCAGATCGACCCGACGCTGACCAAGTATCTCGGGTCCATCGTCAACGTGGCGCTGAACATCGCGCTCGTGCTTGGCATCCTCGGCTACTTCGGGGTGCAGACGACGTCGCTTGCCGCGATGCTTGCCGGTGCGGGACTCGCCATCGGCGCGGCCTGGAGCGGCATGCTCGGCAACTTCGCCGCGGGTGCATTCATGCTCGTGCTCAAGCCCTTCAAGGTGGGTGACTTCGTCGGCGTCGCCGGCGTCACCGGGACGGTTCACGAGCTCGGCCTGTTCGGCACGACCATCGTCACGCCCGACAACGTGATGACCCTGATCGGCAACGGCAAGATCTTCGCCGACACGGTGCAGAACTACACGGCGCTGCCGGTACGTCGTGTCGACCGCCTGGCACAGCTCGCCGGCGGCGTGGACCCGGCCGATGCCATCGAGCGCCTGAGGGCTGCGGTCGCGCGGATCCCGAATGTCAGCGCCAGCCAGCCGCCCGAGGTCAACGTGATCGACCTCAACCTCGTCGGCCCGGTCCTCGCGGTGCGCCCCTACACGCCCAACAACCACTACTGGCAGGTGTACTTCGACACCAACGAGACGATCGTCCGCGTGGCCAAGGAGGCCGGCTGGCCGGCGCCGACGCCGACTCAGATCACCCGCATGGTTCAGGCGTGAAGGGTCCTGGTCGACCGCGATCGCTCCGGCGCTGCCTGAAGCCCGAAGCGCGCGGCGAAGGTCGCCGACGAGGTTCGTGTGCCGCGTCGGCGCGCCTGCTCGAGGCCTGGCAATATATACTCGGATATAACGGGTGCCAGCGTCGACGCCGTCCGTCGCTTCGAGACATCCCATGCCGTCAGCGTCCCGTCCTCGCGCGTCAGCGCCGCTTCGAATGCTTCGCCGCGTCGTCGCCGTGTCGCTCGTCATCGCGAGCGGCGTCGCCGCCGCCGCCGACCTCACCGTGTCCGCGGCGGCGAGCCTGACCAATGCGTTCCAGCAGATCGGCACGGCCTTCGAGGCCGCCAACCCCGGGACCAAGGTGCAGTTCAACTTCGCCGCGTCGGGCCCGCTGCTGCAGCAGATCGCGCGGGGCGCGCCGGTCGACGTCTTCGCCAGCGCCGACCAGGAGACGATGAACCAGGCCGACCAGCAGAAGCTCGTCAAGCCGGCAACGCGGGCCAACTTCGTCAGCAACTCGCTCGTCGTCGTCGTCCCCGCCGACCGGCCTGCGACGAAGAGCCTCGACGATCTCGCCAGACCGGCGGTCCGCCAGGTCGCGATCGGCGTGCCGGCGATCGTGCCCGCAGGTCGCTACACCAAGGCCGCGCTCGAGAAGGCGGGCCTCTGGCCGCGGATCGAGGCCAAGATGATCGGCGCGCAAACGGTGCGCCACGTGCTCGACTACGTCGCCCGCGCCGAGGTCGACGCCGGCTTCGTCTACAGCACCGATGCCGCGCTGATGCCTGACAAGGTGAAAATCGCTTTCACCGTGCCGACCGAGCAACCCGTGCTGTACCCGATCGCCGTCGTCGCTGCCAGCAGCAACGCCGCGGCCGAGCGCTTCGTCGCCTATGTCGCTTCGCCGCCGGCGCAGGCAGTCCTGGCGCGCTATGGCTTCGGCAAGCCTTGATGCCGCCTGGATCGCCTTAGGCCTTTCGCTCAAGGTCGCCCTGTGGGCGACGGCGCTCGACTTGGTCCTGGGCGTTGCCGCCGGCTTCGCCCTGGCGCGGCTGCGCTTCCCGGGCCGCGAGCTCGTCGATTCGATCCTGCTCCTGCCGATGGTGCTGCCGCCGACCGTGCTCGGCTACTACCTGCTCGTCGCCGTCGGCCGGCGCGGCTGGCTCGGCGGCTGGCTCGAAGGAACGCTCGGCATCCGCCTTGTCTTCACGTGGCAGGGCGCGGTGCTGGCCGCCGCAATCGTCGCCTTTCCGTTCGTCTGCAAGTCGGCCCGGGCCGCGTTCGAGGGCGTCGATGTCCAGCTCGAGCAGGCGGCGCACGTGCTCGGCCTCGGCAAGGTCGCGGTGTTCTTTCGCGTCACCTTGCCGCTCGCCTGGCGCGGCATCCTGGCAGGCCTGCTGCTCGCTTTCGCGCGCGCCTTCGGCGAATTCGGTGCGACGCTGATGGTCGCGGGCAGCATCCCCGGCAAGACGCAGACGCTCTCGATCGCCGTCTACGAAGCGGTGCAGGCGGGACAGGACGATCTCGCCAACTTGCTGGTGGTGCTCACTTCGGCGACGTGCGTCGCCGTTCTCCTGCTCGCCGGCCGGATCGCGCCGATGCGGATCCCGGGGCGCTCGTGAGGTGGGACGTCGCGATCAGGAAGCAGGTGGGCACCGCGGCGCACCGCTTCGAGCTCGCCGTCGAATTCCGCAGCGACGTCGAGCGGCTGGTCCTCTTCGGGCCGTCGGGCGCGGGCAAGACGCTGACCCTGAAGGCGATCGCCGGACTGCTCCGGCCCGATTCCGGGCATATCCACATGGGCGCAGCCACCCTTTTCGACCATGCGACCGGCGTCGACAAGCCCGCGCGCGAGCGCGAATGCGGCTACTTGTTCCAGGAGTACGCGCTTTTTCCCCATCTGACCGTGCGCCAGAACATCGCCTTCGGGGGCGCGCGCGGCTGGCGCAACCCGGGCCGTGATGGCGGCGGTGCGGCTGTCGATCGCTGGCTCGACACGCTCGAGCTGCGCCCGCTCGCCGAGCGCTTTCCCGACCAGCTCTCGGGCGGCCAGCGTCAGCGCGTCGCGCTCGCCCGTGCGCTTGCCGGCGCGCCGCGCGCGCTCCTGCTCGACGAGCCGTTCGCCGCGCTCGACGAGCCGCTGCGCAACCGCCTGCGTGCCGAGCTCGCCGAGCTGCAGGCGCGGCTCGCCCTGCCGATCGTTCTCATCACCCACGACCCCGCCGATGTCGACGCGTTCGCCGACGACGTCGTCCACATCGACGCGGGCACCGCGATCGCGCCGCCGGAACAATTCCTCGAGGAGCATCCGATGAAGTCGAGCGCCCGCAACCAGCTCGTCGGCACAGTCAGCGCGATCATCGCCGGTGCGGTCAACGACGAGGTCGAGATCAGCGTCGGCGGCGGCCAGCACATCGTCGCGACGATCACGCATGGCAGCACGGCGCGGCTCGGCCTCGCCGTCGGCGTGCCCGCGTTTGCGCTCGTCAAGGCGTCGTCGATCGTCGTTGTCGCCGATGCCGGCGATACGTTGCTCTCGGCGCGCAATCAGCTCGCCGGCACCGTCGTCAGTGTCCAGCCGGGCGCCGTCAACGCCGAGGTCGAGATCGACGCCGGCGGCCTACGGATCGTCGCCATCGTCACCCAAGCGAGCGCGCGCGCTCTCGGCCTCGCCCCGGGCGTGCCGGCGCTCGCCGTCTTCAAGGCGTCGAGCGTGATCGTCGGCGTGCCGCGCCAGGCCTAGCGCGCGGCGGCGTCGCGAGCTCGAGCAGGCGGACGATGTCCTTGGCGCAGGCGCGTGCTGCCGTCGCCTCGATTCGGCGGTATACGTCGATCAGCTCCACGCCGAGCGCGGTGAGCGCGCTGCCGCCGCCGTGCTCGCCGCCGATCGCCGACTCGACGGCGGCGCTCGCGAGCGACCGATTCAGCTCGTCGACGAGGACCCAGGCACGCCGGTACGACATGCCGAGCGACTTCGCCGCCGCGGTGATCGAGCGGGTGTCGCGGATCGCCTCGAGCAGGGCGACCTTGCCGGGGCCGACGAAGATCCTGTCGCCGGCAGTGACGCGCAGGCGAAAGCGCGCGACCGGACGCGGCGCTGCGGTCGGTGCCGGACGCCGGGGCATGAGGCGAGCGTTGATGAATCCGGCGTCGCCGCGCGCCGCGTCGCTAGCGCGCGCCTGGCACCGCGCCCATCACCGCGTCGGGCAACGCCGTCGCGATGCCGGGCAGGAGGCAGATCAGCACCACCGCGACGAACATCAGGCCGACGAAGGGAATCACGCCGCGGATGATCTGGCCGAGGGTGATGTCGGGGGCGATGTTCTTGATCACGAACAGGTTGAGGCCGACCGGCGGGTGGATCAGCCCGGCTTCCATGACGATGGTCATCAGCACGCCGAACCAGATCAGGTCGAAGCCGGCGGCCTTGAGCGGCGGCAGGATGATCGGCGCCGTCATCAGGATGATGCTCACCGGCGGCAGGAAGAAGCCGAGGACGACGACGAGCAGCAGGATCGCCGCCAGCAGCAGCCACTTCGAGAGGTGCAGGGCGACGATCCACTGCGCCATCGACTGGCTGATGTGCAGGTAGCTCATCACGTACGAGAAGAGGAGCGACATGCCGATGATGAACATCAGCATCGTCGATTCCTTCAGCGTCGCCGACAGGATCGGCGCGACGTCCTTGACGCGCCAGACGCCGTAGACGACGGCGATCAGGAGCAGCGCGAGGAGGGCGCCGAGGCCCGCGGTCTCGGACGGCGTCGCGAAGCCGCCGTAAAGCGCGATCATGACGCCGATCAGCAGGATCACGAATGGCAGCACGCGCGGCAGCATCTCTACCTTCTGGCGCAGCGTGTACGTGTCGACGTCGAGCATCGCCGAGGCGGTGCCGTGGCTCGCGTGCGCGGCGATCGCGCTGCGGTGCTCGCGCCGGTAGCGCATCACCGCGTAGGCAGCGAACAGGGCGACGAGCAAGAGACCGGGGCCGATGCCGGCGAGGAAGAGCCGTCCGAGCGACTGCTCGGCGGCGACCGCGTACAGGATCATCGTGATCGACGGCGGCAGCAGGATGCCGAGCGTGCCGCCGGCGGCGATGATGCCGGCCGCGAAACCCGGCGAGTAGCCGCGCTTTCTCATCTCCGGGATGCCGGCCGAGCCGATCGCCGAGCACGTCGCCGGGCTCGACCCGGCCATCGCCGCGAAGAGGGCACACGCGAACACGTTGGCGATGCCGAGGCCCCCCGGCACGCGGCTCATCCACGCATGCAGCGCCGCGTACAGGTCCTGGCCGGCGCGCGAGCGGCCGATCGCGGCGCCCTTCAGGATGAACAGCGGGATCGAGAGCAGCGTGATGCTCGCCATCTCCTCGTAGACGTTCTGCGTGATCGTGTCGAGCGACGCCGCCGGCATGAAGAACGCCATGAAGACGACCGCCACCGCGCCGAGCGCGAATGCGATCGGCGCTCCCGACATCATGAAGAGCAGGGTGACGCCCGCGAACAGCAGGCCGATCGCGAGCATCGACATCAGCGATCCCCGGCGGCGATGGCGCGCGCGCGATTGACGCTGGCGGCGACGTGGACGATGAGCTGCAGCGAGAGCAGCGTCATGCCGAGCGACATCAGCAGGTACGGGATCCAGAGCGGCGGCGCCCACGACGACGACGTCGTCTGCTTGTCGACCCAGGCCTCGTGCAGGAGCGTCCACGACTTCCACGCGAACAGGCCGCAGAAGGCGAGGCAGAGCAGGTCGACGCCGATGCGGCGGAGCGCGTCGGTCTTGCGGGAGAGCAAGGTCGACACCGCCTCGATGCCGACGTGGCCGCGGATCGACTGCACGAACGCGCCGCAGAGGAAGGTGGCACCGACGAGCAGGAAGACCGCGGTCTCGTCCTGCCAGTCGGTCGACGACTTGAACAGGTAGCGGGTGACGACGCTCGAGGTCAGGACGAGCGACGCGGCGAGCAGCGCCAGCATGCCGAAGCCGACCATGACGCGGTTGGCCGCCGCGAGCGCGCGCGCGAGCGGCAGCAAGGCGCGCGGCGTGCTCGGGTCGATGCCGGGGGTCGCGCCGGTCTCGGCCGATTCCGGCAGCAGGCTGGCGCCGCCGGCAAGCAGCGCCGCGTCGGCACCCGCCCCGTGCGGCGGACCGCCGCCGGGATCGCTCACGCGATCAGCTTTTGCGCCGCCTTGAGCAGCGCCGCCGAGGTCTCGCCGCGCTCGCCGTAGTCCTTCCACGCCGTGTCGCGGGCGATCACCTGCCATTTGCGGACGGTCGCCTCGTCGAGGTCGTAGACCTTGGCGCCCGCCTTCGCGTAGACGTCGGCAGCGATCTTGTCATCTGCCCGCGCCGCGTCGGTCGCGAACTTCTCCTGCTCCGCGCCGGCCTGCATGATGATGTCCTGCTGCGCCTTCGGCAGCTTGGCGAAGACTTCCTTCGACATCAGCAGCGGCTCGAACATGAACCAGTAGGCCTTGTTGCGGCCGCTGGTCAGATGCTTGGCGATCTCCTCGAGCTTGAACGAGATGAAGCTGGTCGATGACGTCATCGCCGCGTCCATCGCGCCGGTCTGCATCGCCGCGTAGATCTCGTTCGAGGGCAGCGAGATCACCGACGCGCCGGCCGCCTTCAGCATCATGTCCATCTCGCGGCTGCCGCCGCGCACCTTGAGTCCCTTGGCGTCCTCGGGCTGGACCAGCGGCGTGGCGCGGCTGGCGACGCCGCCGGCCTGCCAGATCCAGCTGAGGACGACGATGCCCTTCTCGTCGAGCGTCTTGGTGAGCAGCTTGCCGACCTCGCTCGTCTTCCACATCGCGCCGACCTCGTAGCTCGGCACCAGCGCCGGCATCAGGCCGATGTTGGTCTCGGCGACTTCGCCGCCGGCATACGACAGCGGGTACAGGCTGATGTCGAGCGCGCCCTTCCTCAGCGCCGAGAACTGGGCGTTCGTCTTCATCAGCGAGGCGCCGGGGTACACGGCCGCCTTGAGCGCGCCGTTGCTGCGCTTCTCGATGTCGGCCGCGAAGCGGCGGCAGAGGCGATCGCGGAAATCGCCCTCGGTCGCGGTGCCGCCCGGGAACTGGTGCGAGATCTTCAGCGTGCCGGCCTGCGCCCAGACACCGCCCGCCATCGGCAGCGCCCCCGCTGCGGCCACCTTGCCGATCCACTCGCGTCTCGTCATCGTCATGATGTGTCTCCTGTGCGTTTCGTTGTCCGTGGCATTCTGGAGGCCAGGCAATCGCCGCGCCATTGGGAGTCTTGCCAAGTCCCGCCGTCCCCCCGCTGGGCGATGGCACGTTCGAGCGGCCGTCCTAGACTCGGCCGCCGCAGCCGCAGCGGCGCCGCAGGAGCCATCGCATGCAGAACGCCATCGCCTTCTGCGACAACGACGTCGTCGTCGTCGCCTGGAGCTACGGCCAGAAGGTCGAGGGCTGCATGGGCTTCGCGGTCTACCGCGTCGACCCGGGCGGCGTCGAGACCGCGCTCCCCTCGATGGCGGTTTTCCCGGGGTTCACGCCCAAACGCGGCCAGACGACGGCGAGCTTTCCGGTGCAGAAGTTCTACTGGAAAGACCCCTACGCGCGCCTGGTCGCGGAGAAGACGGGCAACCGGCGTTTTCGCTACAAGATCGTCCCGCTCGCCGGCGAGCCCGGCAAGCTGAAGCCGATGACGGTCGCCTTCCTGGTCTCGAACGAGATCGAGATCGGGCCCACCGTCGCGCCCAAGTGGCGCGCATTCTTCAACCGCGGCCTGATCTCGACCCAGCGCGTCTCGACGGCGCTCGGCGGCAAGCCGGCCAAGGGCGCGCTGCTGGCGGCGATCGTGCCCAAGGACGGCAAGCTTCGCGTCAGCCTCGCCGGCGACATGATCCCCGCGCTGCTCGACTTCGTGCGTCGCGCCAAGGCCGGCGGCGCGCTCTACGCCGCCCTCTACGAGCTCGGCGACGACGAGCTCATCACGGCGCTCGAAGGCGTCGGCAAGCGGCTTCACCTGGTGCTCTCGAACCCCGACGCCGGCGACGAGCAGAGCGCGAGCGCGATCAGCGACGGCAATGCGGCGTCGCGTCAGCGCCTCGCCAAGACGGCCGGCCAGCTGATCGATCGCATGCTGGCGAACAACCAGATCGGCCACAACAAGTTCGTCGTCCACGTCGACGCGCACGGCAAGCCGGCGGCGGTCCTGTTCGGCTCGACCAACTGGACTTCGACGGGCCTGTGCGCGCAGACCAACAACACCATCGTCTGCGACGACGCACAGATCGCGCGCCGTTACCACGCGTACTGGAAGGAGCTCGCCAAGGACACGCTGGCAGCGGCGGGCGACCCGAAGGCGCTGCAGGGCGCGGCGCTGCGAACGTGGGACGCGACGTCCAAGTCGTTCACGGTCGGTGCCGGGGTGAAGGCGACGAGCTGGTTCTCGCCCAACACGCCGAAGCTGCGCGGGTCGCCTGCGAAAGAGAAGCGCCCGCCCGACATGGAAGAAGTCGCGCAGCTGATCGCCGGTGCGCAGCACGCGGTGCTCTTCCTCGCCTTCTATCCCGGCTCGCCGAGCCTGGCCAACTGGGCCGCGGCGGCGCAGAAGGCGAACAAGGACCTGTTCGTGCGCGGCTGCGTCACCCATCCGTCGGCGGCCGAGTCGTTCTCCTACGACCTGCACGGCGCGGGCTCTGCGCCCAAGCCCGGCGGCGGGCGACAGGATCCGCGCGTGATTCAGGCGAAGGCGCTGGGCGACAACATCCCGGTCGGCTGGCAGAAGGAGATCCTCTCCGCGGGCTTCGCCGTGACGCACGACAAGATCATCGTCGTCGATCCGTTCTCAGCGCAGTGCGCGGTCGTCACCGGCAGCCACAACCTCGGCCACAAGGCGTCGTTCAACAACGACGAGAACCTGATCATCGTGCGCGGCCAGCGCGCCTTGGCCGAGGCCTACGCGACGCACGTGCTCGACATCTACGATCACTTCTCGTGGCGCTGGATCATCCAGAGCCAGGGACAGGTTCACGCCGAGACGATGCTGTCGACCGTTCCGGACGAATGGCAGAGCCGCTACTTCGACGCCAAGGGCAACATCAAGGTGGCGCAGCTGCGCTTCTGGCTGAGCGCGCTGCCGGCGCCGTGACGCTCGGCGCAGCGAGCGATCAGCCGATGGGCCGCGGCCGCCGCTCGACGCCGATCGCGCAGTCGAGAGCAGGGTCCCAATGCGCCAGGTCCGCGGCGGCGCGATAGGTCGATTCGAGGAAGCGCAGCGCGGTGGCGTCGGGGTCGTCGGCGGCGCGGACGACCTCGTACGGCAGCAGCCACTCGCCGAGCTCCTTCGACCAGCACGCGCCTTCGGGCTCGACCCGCGCTTCGGCGAAGCCGCGTGGCGACGGGTAGGCGTAGGAATAGAACGCGGCGCGCGGGAACGCGTCGTTGCCGGGCCAGAAGCCGGCGCTGCTGACCTCGTGCGAATACGCCTCGCGCGTGACTGCGTCGGGCAGGTGCGGGATGCCGCCCGGATGCAGCGGCGCGGAACGGCCGGAAAAACGCGTCACCGCCATGTCGAAGCTGCCCCAGAAGAAGTGCACCGGGCTCGCCTTGCCGAGGAACGAGGTGCGGAACAAGCGCAGCACGCGGTCGACCTGGACCAGCGCGCGCCAGCACGCGTGTGCCGCGGCACGGTCGTAGGCGGCGTGCACGGTGTCCTCGGCGAACCGAGTCGCGTCCTCGACTTCGTTCGGCGCGGGATGGATCGCCACCGCGATGCCCGCCGCCGCCAGCTCGGCGAGGACGCGGCCGTGGAAGTCGGCCACCGACATCGGCGCGAGGGCGAAGCCTCGCTCCGGCCCGTTCGACGTGCGCAGGACGAGGCGGTGGTCGACGAAGTCGAACTCGATCTCGAGGACCTCGCCGCCGACGTGGATCGCCGACGTGCCGAGCCCGTGCGCGCCGACGTAGAGCGGCACGTGCCAGCCGTGGTTGAGCCACGGCGTCAGCGCGAGCCGGACCTTGCCGACGACCTGGGTCCAGCGATGCAAGGTCGCGCCGGTCTCGCGCCAGCCGGCGTACTCGAGCACGGGCCAGGCGGAGCGGGGTGCGTGCATGCGATCTCCTCGTCTGCGGCGATGCGTCGGCCTATTCGGCCTTGATCCCCGCCTGCTTGACGACGCCGGCCCAGCGCGCGGCGTCGCTGCGCATCAGGGCTGCCATATCCTCGGGCGAGCTCGGCGCCACCTCCATGCCCTGCGCCGCGAGCGCGCTCCGCACTTCCGGCAGCGCCAGCGCCTTCGTCATGTCGGCGTTGACGCGCGCGACGATGTCGCGCGGGGTGCCGGCCGGCGCGAGCATGCCGTACCAGAGGTCGGCCTCGACGTTCGGGTAGCCGAGCTCGGCGAGCGTCGGCACGTCGGGCGCGAGCGCCGAGCGGCGGTCGCCCGCGGCAGCGAGGACGACGAGGCGGCCGCCCTTGACCTGCGCCATCGCCACGTGCACCGGCAGAAACATCAGCGGCACGTCGCCCGAGAGCACGGCGTTGACGGCGCCGGCGGTCCCCGAGAACGGGATGTGCGTGATCGAGACCTTGGCGCGCAGCTTGAACAGCTCCATCGCCATGTGGTGCGGCGTGGCGATGCCGGGCGACGCGTAGTCGAGCTGGCCCGGCTTGGCGCGTGCCGCCGTGACCAGCTCGTCGACCGACTTGATGCCGGCGCCGGCGCCGGCGACGAGCAGGAACGAGCCGGTCGCGCACAGGCCGATCGGCGCCAGGTCCTTGAGCGGGTCGTAGCTCATGTTCGAGTACAGGGCAGGATTGATGATCAGCGTGTTGACGCCCATCAGCAGCGTCAGCCCGTCGCCAGCCGACTTGGCGACGGCGCTCGCGCCGAGGTTGCCCGACGCGCCC
>Ga0207712_10002884_pt1 | contig 10991 bp, 9 predicted proteins | sample KBSS44metaG_FD_184402 | JGI IMG/M metagenome (GOLD analysis project Ga0207712, IMG submission 184402) | Switchgrass rhizosphere microbial communities from Kellogg Biological Station, Michigan, USA - KBS S4-4 metaG (SPAdes) (version 2) | ecosystem: Host-associated > Plants > Roots > Rhizosphere >... | reverse complement strand
GCTTCATGTGGTGGATCGGTAAAATCGCGATCTGGAAATCGCTGCTGACCAGTTTCGTTTTTTCGATCGCGATGTTTTTCGTCTTCGAAATCGCCTTCAACGTCATCATGCCGAAGGGCCCGCTCGAAGCGGCCTTCGGCTACTGAGGCACATTCGTGGAAGCACTCGGTCTTCTCATTCAGGGCTTTCACGTCCTCCTCACCTTCGACAAGCTGTTGTTGATGATGCTCGGGCTCGTGCTTGGCGTTTTCGTCGGTGTGTTACCTGGCCTCGGCGGACCCAATGGGGTTGCGATCCTACTGCCGCTCACTTTCGCGATGGACCCGACCTCAGCGATTGTGATGTTGTCGTGCATCTATTGGGGCGCCTTGTTCGGGGGCGCGATCACATCGATTCTGTTCAATATCCCGGGCGAGGCATGGTCGGTCGCGACCACCTTCGACGGTTATCCCATGGCGCAGCAGGGGAGAGCCGCGGAGGCGCTGACGGCCGCTTTTACCTCGTCCTTCATCGGCTCCTTTGTAGCCGTGTTGCTGATCACTTTCCTTGCTCCGCGCGTCGCCGATTTCGCACTGCGCTTCGGCCCGCCGGAATTTTTCGCCGTTTATTTGCTGACTTTCTGTTCGTTCGTCGGTCTCGGTAAGGAAGAGCGCCACAAGATCGTGATTTCCATGACGCTCGGGCTGCTGCTTGCGGGCATCGGCATGGATACGGTTTCTGGCACGCTGCGGATGACGTTCGGCTACAATGATCTCTTGCGCGGCATTAACTTTCTTGTCGCCGTCATCGGTCTCTTCGGCATCAGCGAAATTCTGCTCACGATGGAGGAAAGTCTTTCGCTTAAGGGCCATGCAGCCTCCATCAATCCTCGTGTTGTTCTGCAGGTATGGAAAACGCTGCCTCGCTACTGGGTTACGCTGCTCCGCTCGTCGGCGATCGGTTGTTGGCTCGGTATCACGCCGGGCGGCGCGATCGCAGCGAGTTTCATGGGCTACAATCTCGCCAAGCGCTTCGACCGCAATCCCGATAGCTTCGGCAAAGGGCGCATCGAAGGTGTATTCGCACCGGAAACCGCGGCACATGCCGCTGGCACCTCTGCGCTTTTGCCAATGCTCGCACTTGGCATCCCCGGCTCCGGCACCGCCGCGATTTTGCTCGGCGGTCTCATGGTGTGGGGGCTTAATCCCGGCCCGATGATGTTCATCGAGCAAAAGGATTTCGTCTGGGGGCTGATTGCCTCGATGTATCTCGGAAATATCGTTGGGCTTTTCCTGGTGTTGTCGACCGTTCCCATTTTCGCCGCCGTTCTGCGCGTTCCGTTTGCCGCGATTGCGCCTATGATCGTTGTTTCTTGCGCTATCGGCGCTTACGCGATCCAAAACGCAATGTTCGATGTCTGGTTGATGCTCGTTTTCGGCATCGTTGGCTACGTCTTTAAGAAACTCGGCTATCCGCTCGCCCCCCTCACGCTGGCGCTCGTACTCGGCAGCCGCGCCGAGGATGCGTTCCGGCTTTCGATGATCGGCGCGGCCGGCGACCTGCGGGTGTTCTTTTCAAACGGCCTTGTTGGCACGATTACGACGCTAGCGCTTATCATGCTGTTCTGGCCGCTGATCTCGAGTTTAATCACCCGTATCAGGGGCACTGCCGCTACTCAGGCCTAGGAGAAACACATGTCTGAACTCACACTCGAGGCCGCTCTCACCATCGTCACAGCCGCGCTAGTGGAAGCTCGCGCGAAAAAAATGAAGCCACTCGCGGTCGCGGTGTTGGACGCGCGAGGCGCGCTGAAGACCTATGCGGCCGAAGACAATACCAGTCTGAAGCGTGCCGCCATTGCGCAGGGAAAAGCGCACGGCGCTATCGCGCTCGGTGTGCCGTCGCGCACGATTAGCAAGATGGCGCAGGAGCGCCCGCATTTCGTCGCCGCCGTAACACATGCAGTTGGCGGCGGCCTAATCCCTGTTCCCGGCGGCGTGTTGGTCAAGGACCAAGCCGGAAAGCTTCTTGGTGCCGTCGGCGTTTCCGGCGACACGTCTGATAACGACGAAGTGGCGGCATTGGCCGGGATCAAGGCAGCAAAGCTTGTGGGCGACCCCGGCAGCGATTGACTAGGCAAGCTTGCCGGTTGCCTCTTCCAATAGCGTCCAGCATTTCGTGCCGAGCTTCTCTTTCCAGTTTGCATAAACGCCGGGAAGCCGCGCGCGAAACGCCGCCTGATCGATGTCGTTGAACACGAGGCCGCGCTTCTCGAAATCTCCGCGCAAGCTGGCATTGCGTTCGCCCTGATCTATGCGCTGCTGGCGAACGTACTTCGTCGCGTTGCGTTCGATCACCGTTTTAATGTCGGCAGGCAGCGCTTTCCAGGTTTCCAAATGTGCCATCAGATTGAAGCCGGACCACATATGATTGGTCATGCTCACGTGTTTTACCAACTCGTAGAGTTTGTAGCCGTCCAAGATCGCGAGCGGATTCTCCTGGGCTTCAACTCTCCCAGTCTTCAGCGCATCGTAGATTTGATTGGCCGGGGTCGTGACCGGTTCTGCTCCGAACGCCTTGAACGTGTCGAAGATCATTTGCCCCGGCGGAACGCGAATTTTCATACCGGCGAAATCGTCGGGCTTCGCTATGGGGCGGGCGATGGTCGTCACTTGACGCATGCCATTGTCGAAGCCGGCGACAGGGAAAAGGTACATGCCTTTTGCCGCCATCTCCTCACCGATATATCTGCCTAACGGTCCATCGATTGCCTTGTGCGCTTCGGGCGCCGACTTGAAGGCGAATGGTATCTGCTGCGCCTCCGCCACCGAAACCACGGTGCCGATAATGCCGCCCATCAGGGTGAAAAACTGGATCTCGCCCGCGAGCAACTTCTTGAATGCTTCCGGATCGCCGCCCGGTATCTTATTATTCTCGGCATAGACCGTCACCTCGACTCGACCATTGGTCTCGGCGCGTACGGCTTCCCACATCGCCGTGATGTTCTTGTGCAGTGTGCCACTGGCCGGCTGATTATGATATTGCGTGAACTTATATTCTGCGGCGCGCAGTGGTTTGACGAAAAACGTCAGCGAACCTGTAGCGGCGGCGCTCATGATGAGCGAGCGGCGTGTGAGCATTGTTTTTGTCATGGAGACCTCCTCCCCGCTCGCAAATGCTATGCCTGCCGGCGGGAGAAGTCTTGCCGCAACGCGGCGAAGCCCCTTGCTTATGATTATGCTAAAAGTTCGTTTCGTTGCAGCCGACGCATACGCGAGCAATTCATTCCATGTCCGACAAGCCGCCCAACCGTCTTTCCAACAATCCGCAGAGCCCGTTCTACGACACAGACGTACTTGCGCGTGATGTTGGCATACGATTTAACGGCGTCGAGAAAAATAATGTCGACGAATATTGCATCAGTGAAGGGTGGATTCGCGTGGCTGCAGGGACGGCGAAGGATCGCTTTGGTAATCCCCTCACGATCAAACTAACGGGAAAAGTCGAAGTCTATTTCCGAGAGAAAAAGGCGAACTAAACCGAACGTATTGATCGGCAGATCGTCCGTTCAATTTTTTGCCGCCGGCGCAACGGCCGCGTCGGGCTGATTGCTTCGCTTGAGCGCATCGGCGACAAAGCCGCTTGCCTTCATCTCCTCGACAAACGCCCGTAGATATTGTGCGCCTGCCACACGGCCCTTTGGTGTTCCCATTGCCTGGCGAATCTCCATAAAGCGCCCTTCCAAAATCCGCACATCCGGATGGGTCTTTGCGTAGGCGACGAGTGGCTGTTTCACGCCTGCAGCGGCCTCGAGACTCTCTTTCGCGAACAAATCGACCCCGTTCTCTGCGCGCACGAGCGTCGCATGCTTGAGCGTGCGGGTGAGAAATAGGTCGTAGGCGGAGGCCTTGTTGACACCGATACGCACACCTTCGCGATCAACATCCGCAACGTTTTTGAGCGGTGAATCCTTTGGCACCATATAAACGCCCTCGATCAACACGTAGGGTGCCGTAAACTCGATCTCGGCGGCTCGCACCGGCTCAATCGCGAGAAAAATGATGTCGAGCCTTCCTGCCTTGAGCGCCTCGAAGGTCTTCCCCGCGGCATCGAACGAAATAAATTCGATAGGAACGCCAAGGCGCTTGCCGAGTTCGCGCGCGAGGTCAGGTGTGATGCCCCGCGGCGCATCGGGAGTACCCTGCACAAGCACGATATTGTTGAAATTTATGCCGACTCGAAGAGTTCCGATGGGGGCAAGCTCTTTAATGATGTCAGACGAGGCAGGACTCACGATACTTCCTCTCCGCGGTGGGGCGGCTGCATTTTGAGCGGAAGCCACGGAGGAGATCGTGATTCCGAAAATTGCCGCAGCGCAGACAATTTTTAGCATATCTCGTCCCGCTTGACCCCGTCGATGAAACCAGGAGTGCACTTTAGCAAAAGTGCGCACTTCGCGTAGCGAGGAAGGGCGAAACGAAACTGTAGACCTTATTCCGCTGCGACCTTGTGCGCGTCGGAAGGTGCTTCCACCTTCGCCGCGCAATATTTGAACTCGGGAATTTTCCCGAATGGATCGAGCGCAGGGTTGGTGAGGAGGTTTGCCGCCGCCTCGACATAGGCAAACGGAATGAACACCACGCCGTCCGGCACCGAGTCGTCTTGGCGCGAAGTTAGAGTAACCGTGCCGCGACGCGTCGAGACGACCACCATGTCACCCGGCTGAATGCCGAGCTTCACGATCGTGCCGCGCGAAAGCGAGGCGACAGGCCCCGGCTCAAGCGCGTCAAGCGTGACTGAGCGACGCGTCATCGCACCGGTATGCCAGTGTTCAAGTTGTCTTCCCGTCGTGAGAATGAACGGGAATTCGGCGTCAGGCATCTCGTCGGGTGCCTTAAACTTCGTTGCAACAAGCTTTGCGAAGCCGCCCGGGCGCGGAAAGCCCTTGTCGAACACTACATCGCGCCCCGGCTTGTCCGGCGCATCGGTCGGATAGGTGACGTGATACTCGCGCTCCACACGCTCCCAACTGATATTTTCAAGCGCGGGCATCATGTTCGCCATCTCGGTGAAGACCTCGCTGACGTGTTTGTAGTTCCAGTTGCATCCCATGCGTTGTGCGAGATCCTGGATGATCCAGAGATCTTGCCGTGCCTGGCCCGGTAGCGGCAGTGCTTTGCGGCCCATCTGCACCTGGCGGTTTGTGTTGGTGACCGTGCCGTCCTTCTCGGGCCATGCGGAGGCCGGAAGAATCACGTCTGCATAACTTGCGGTTTCCGTAAGGAAAATGTCCTGCACCACAAGATGCTCGAGGTGCGCGAGCGCGCCACGCGCATGGTTCAAATCCGGGTCCGACATCGCGGGATTCTCGCCCATGATGTACATGCCCTTGATCTCATCGGCATGCACCGCGTCCATGATCTCAACCACGGTCTTGCCGCGTTTCGGATCGAGTTTAACGCCCCAGGCGGATTCATACTTAGCGCGCGTCTCCGGATTTTCCACCGACTTGTAATCGGGGAAGAACATCGGGATCAGGCCGGCGTCGGATGCGCCCTGCACGTTGTTCTGTCCGCGCAGGGGATGGAGTCCCGTGCCGGGACGGCCAACCTGGCCGCAGATTAAAGAAAGTGCGATCAGGCAGCGCGCATTGTCGGTGCCGTGGGTGTGCTGCGAGACTCCCATGCCCCAAAAGATGATGGCGCTTTCGGCGCGCGCGAAGGTGCGCGCAACATTACGCAAGACGTCAGGAGCAATACCGCAGATCGGCGACATCTCTTCCGGTGTGAACGGTTTCACGCTCTCGGCGAGTTTGTCGAAATCCTCGGTGTAAGTCTGCACATATTGCTTGTCGTAGAGTTTCTCGCCGATGATGACATTGAGGATGCCGTTTAGCATTGCGACGTCGGTGCCGTTCTTGAACTGCATCATCTGCCAGGCGTGACGCTGTAAGCCGCCGCCGCGCGGATCCATCACGATGAGCTTGGCGCCACGCTTCGCGGCCTGTTTGAAGAAGGTCGCTGCAACCGGATGATTCTCGGTCGGATTCGCGCCGATGACGATGATCACATCCGAGTTCTTGCACTCGTTAAAGGTGGCGGTTACCGCAGCCGAGCCGACGCCTTCGAGGAGAGCTGCCACTGATGAAGCATGACAGAGACGCGTGCAGTGATCGACGTTATTGGTACCGAAGCCTGTGCGAACCAGCTTCTGGAAGAGATAGGCCTCTTCGTTCGATCCCTTGGCGGAGCCGAAGCCCGCGAGCGCTCGCGAACCGTCGCGGTCGCGGATTTTCGTGAGCCCGGAAGCGGCACGCTCCATCGCCTCTTCCCAGGTCGCTTCGCGGAAATGCGTCCACGGATTCGACGGGTCGACGAGATCGTCGGCGGCCTTGCCAACGCCCTCCTTGCGGATCATCGGCACTTTGAGTCGTTCGGGATTGGTGATGTAGTCGAACCCAAAGCGGCCCTTCACGCAGAGACGGTTTTCGTTTGCGGGCCCGTTGCGGCCGGTGACGGAGACGAGCTTGTCGTCCTTGATGTTGTAGGTGAGCTGGCAGCCGACACCGCAGTAAGGGCAGACGCTGTCGACGCTGCGATCGGCATAGACAGTGCGCTCGTTCTTTTCGTTTACGAGGCTCGACGGCATTAAAGCTCCGGTGGGGCAAGCCTGCACGCACTCGCCGCACGCGACGCAAGTCGAGTCGCCCATCGGGTCGTCGAAATCGAACACGATCTTCTCAAGGCTTCCGCGGCCAGCCATGCCGATCACATCGTTGACCTGCACCTCACGGCACGCGCGAACACAAAGATTGCACTGGATGCATGCGTCGAGATTAACCGCCATCGCAGTATGACTGCGGTCGGGCGCGACCTTGCCATGCTCGGGGAAACGGCTCGTGGCGATCCCCATCCTGTCGGTCCAGTTCCAGAATTTCGATTGCGGATCGTGCGCTGTTTCGCGCTCGGGCTGGTCGGCGATCAGGAGTTCGAACACCATCTTGCGTGAGGCCTTTGCGCGCTCCGACGCCGTCTTCACTTTCATGCCGGCAGTGGGTGTCCGGATGCAGCTCGCGGCGAGTACACGCTCGCCTTCGACCTCGACCATGCAGGCGCGGCAATTGCCGTCCGGCCGGTAGCCAGGCTCGGGTGAAAAGCAGAGGTGAGGGATCTCGGTACCGAGGCGATTTGCGACCTGCCACAGCGTTTCACCCTCGCGCGCTTCGACTTCCCGGTCGTCGAGCGTGAATTTGATCGTGCTGCCTTTGCCGTTCGTTTTCATGCGCACCTTGACCTAACCTAGCGTCATTTTTTTATCAGCGGAACGTAAGAGTGAAAGAGCCATGCCATCACCAGAAATCCGCCGATAAAAAGCGTGTAGCTCGCTACCTTTGAGGTTACGTATTGTGCGGCGATAAACGCCGCGATGAACGGGATGAGCGCAAGCAACGACGACATCGGAACGCCGACTTTTCCGTCGCATTCCGGACAGGTCATCGCGATGGCGGGGCCGAGCAATTGTTTCCGCCAAAACGGAATCGTGGGTTTGTGACAATTGGGACATTCAAGTTTCTCCCACATCACCAAGTCCCCAGGGGCTTCGTCAGTTCCCCGCGGAAATACTTGAATACGCAGGTCAGGGGGTTCGACGCCGCCTGACCGAGACCGCAGATCGATGCATCGCGCATCGCGCCCGAAAGTTCGTTTAACAGCGCTTCGTCCCACGGTCCTTTCGCCATCAGCTTAACCGCCTTCTCGGTGCCGACGCGGCAGGGCGTGCACTGACCGCAGGATTCGTCCTCGAAAAAACGCATGAGGTTAAGCGCGACCGCTTTCATATCGTCTTTGTCGGACAGGATGACGACGGCATGTGAGCCGACGAAGCAGCCATATTGCTCGAGCGTACCGAAATCGAGCGGCAAATCGGCCATAGAAGCGGGCAAAATTCCGCCGGATGCGCCGCCCGGAAGATAACCCTTGAATGTGTGGCCCGGCAGCATACCACCGCAACATTCGTCGATCAGTTCGCGCGCGGAAACGCCGGCAGGAGCGATCCTCACACCCGGGTTTTTCACTCGGCCGGAAACGGAGAAGCTACGAAATCCCTTACGTTCACGCCGCCCGTGCGAAGTGACCCACGCTGCGCCTTTTTCGACGATGTCACGAATCCAGTAGAGCGTTTCGACATTCTGTTCGAGTGTTGGGCGCCCGAAGAGTCCAACCTGCGCGACGTAGGGCGGACGATGGCGCGGCAGCCCGCGCTTCCCTTCGATCGACTCGATCATCGCGGATTCCTCTCCGCAGATGTACGCGCCTGCGCCGCGACGAAAATGGTATTTCGTGTTCTGGACGAGGCCGGCCGCTTCGACCTTGGCCATTTCCTGCTCGACTAGGAGACGGATCTCGGGATACTCGTCGCGCAGATAAAAATAAATCTCCGCCGCTTCAACAACCCATGCCGCGAGCAACATTCCTTCAATGAAGCGGTGCGGGTCCTGTTCGAGATAGTAGCGGTCCTTGAACGTACCGGGTTCGCCCTCGTCGCCATTCACTGCCATCAGGCGGGGCGCGGGCTCAGCGCGCACAAGCGACCATTTACGTCCGGTAGGGAATCCGGCGCCACCTAGGCCGCGCAACCCGGCGTCGCTGACAACCTTGATGATGTCTTCGCGCGTATGCTTGCCGGCGAGACAATCCTTCAAGAGTTTGTAGCCACCCTCTTTTTGATAGGCGGCGAAGTCTTTCGGTGTTTTGTAGGCGTGCGGATGCACGCCTTTCTTCGCGGCGGTCGCAACCGAATCAACAGTTGCGCCATGCACCTGCGAATGGCCCACAGCGCAAACCGGCGCACGGTCGCAAGCGCCCATGCAGGGCGCGCGAACGACGCGCACATCTTTGCCGAGTTTTTTTGGCAGCTCGGCCAACAACTTTTCCGCGCCCAGCATCGCGCAGGAAAGCGAATCGCAAACCCGGACAGTGATCGCGGGCGGCGCTGTCTCACCTTCCTTCACGACGTCGAAGTGCGCGTAGAACGTCGCGACCTCATATACTTCGGTCAGCGCAAGCTTCATTTCATGCGCGAGCGCGGCGAGATGCGCCGCGGACAGATGTCCGTATTTGTCCTGAATAAGATGCAAATGCTCGATCAGAAGATCGCGCTGGCGCGAGCGATCGGTCAGCAGAGCCCGGATTTCATCCAGGGCGACAGGGTCGACCTGCCTGCCCTTAGGGGTTCGGCGTGGACGCCGACGTCCCTCCGGGGCTTTGCCGCCTCCCCGAATTCCAGAAGCTGTTGTGCCGCCAACGGTACTCATGAACCGCAAGATCGAGCGACTGCCCCTTCTGAACAATGGCCTATTACCTATAGCTTGATAGGACACCTCTATCAAAAAGGCTAATTTGCTTGCCTTTTGATAGAAAATACCTTTCTACAAGCGCCGTGATAGATAAACTCGAATACCTCATGGCTTTGGCCCGTGAAGAGCACTTCGGGCGGGCGGCGGATGCCTGCGGCGTGACTCAGCCGACGCTTTCAGCCGGTATCAAACAGCTCGAATCCACGCTCGGCGTCATGTTGGTTCAGCGTGGTTCCCGATATATCGGGCTGACCCCTGAGGGCGAGCGAACGCTCGATTGGGCTCGCCGTATTGTCGGCGATTCTCGCTCAATGCGCCAGGAAATCAAATCTCTGAAGCACGGACTGACGGGGCGGTTGCGAATCGCCGCGATTCCAACGGCCCTCGCGATGGTCGCAGCACTCACGACGCCTTATCGCGCCAAGCACCCCGATGTGCGCTTCACCATTTTCTCGCGCACCTCTATCGAGATTCTCGGTCTGATCGAAAATCTAGAGATCGACGCGGGCATCACTTATCTCGACAATGAACCACTTGGCCGCGTATCGGCTGTTCCGCTCTATCAGGAGCATTACCGGTTGATCACCGCCGCGGATGCGCCGCTCGGGAACCGGGATAAAGTGACCTGGGCGGAAGTCGCCGAGGTACCGCTCTGCCTGCTCACGCCGGACATGCAAAACCGTCGCATCGTCGAACAGCTTTTGCGTTCGGCGGGCGGTGATCCGCAGCCGACGCTCGAATCGAATTCGATGATTGTGCTGTTCGCCCACGTACGCACAGGTCAGTGGGCAAGCGTGATGCCGGCGAAACTCGCGGAGACTCTTGGGCTCACCGATACAATTCGGTCAATCCCGATTGTCGAACCGGAAGCCGTACACACCATTGGGTTAGTCGTTCCCCAGCGCGAGCCGATGACGCCGCTCAATGCGGCGCTTGTTGCCGAGGCGCGCAAGCTTGCACCGCGCCTGGTGAGCTGATTGGTTTTCCTGCTGCGCAACAATATCTTGTCTTATTGCAGCATAATCCTATGAACCCAGTGCTGACATACCGGGTACGCACTTGATGGCGCGCGCTGGCTGAAGCACAATTCCGTGTCTTCAATAGCCGGCAGATTTCCAGCCATGCATGTCGCAGATAGCAAGCGCCTGACCCATGCGGGGGCGAAGAAAATGATGGCGACTGCCATCGCCAAGGCACAGGAGGCCGATATTGCCGTTTCAGTCGCAATTGCGGATTCAGGCGGTCATCTGATTTTGCTTGAACGCATGGATGGCGGGCGCTTTCACACGCTGCATTCTTGTACCACCAAAGCTGTTTGCGCCGCCTCGAACAAACGCCCGACTTCGTCACGTGGTGCACAAGGACAGGCGCTAGACGTGGCGCATGCGCTGGGTCTTGCACTTGCAGCCGGGGCCGAGCGCTGGACCGCCATGGAAGGCGGCTATCCAATCATCGTCGATGGCGAATGTATCGGCGGTATCGGCGTGAGTGGCGGCGATTGGGCCACGGACGAAAAAATCGCGCGGGCAGCGGTTGAAGCGATTGGCGCGAACGTCACGCAGTTTCAGCCAGGTGATGAGGTGTTTGGGGATCTCTCTGTGTGTGGTTTGGGCGCTTTTGCCGAGTATGTAGCGGTTCCCGAACATGCAATCGCACT
>Ga0207712_10002881_pt1 | contig 10997 bp, 12 predicted proteins | sample KBSS44metaG_FD_184402 | JGI IMG/M metagenome (GOLD analysis project Ga0207712, IMG submission 184402) | Switchgrass rhizosphere microbial communities from Kellogg Biological Station, Michigan, USA - KBS S4-4 metaG (SPAdes) (version 2) | ecosystem: Host-associated > Plants > Roots > Rhizosphere... | reverse complement strand
GGTAGGTCGAGGTCGGCGACACCGGAGCCTGACCACCGCGGCAGTCCAGCCCGTAGTTATTGCGGATGTCCTCGACGTGCGGGTTGGTCGGGTCCGCCGAACCGGCGTCCTTGAATGCGTCACACTCGCCGCGGTACACTGCGAACTTATAGATGTCCACACTGTCGACGCCGCCCGATACCGGTACCGCCACCGTGGTATCGATGCCTGCGCTGACCAGAATTGGGGCCTTCTCGGCGTTGAATCCCTGCGCCGTGCCGGGGGCAGGGAAATCTGCCGATCCGCCCGTCGTCTGGCCCAGCAGGTCGCCACTCACGTAGAAGCTGAGTTTGCCGGTGATGGGGCCACCGAAGCCGAGCCGCACCCGGTTCATCCCTTGGCTGTTGTTGTCCCCGGTGAGCGCGTCGGATTCATAACCGAGGGTCCCGCTCCAGGCAGTCCCGCCGCCCCGAGTCTGGACGGCGATCACGCCCGACTGCGCGTTGCCGAACTCCGCCGACGAGGCGCCGGTGGTCACCGAGGCGTCTTCGAATCCGCCCGGGCTGACCGCGATGGTGCCCGCGTCCATGCCGACGAAACCGCTACCACGATTGCCCGGCGTTACTGGCACGCCGTCAATGTAGGTCACTGCCTCGTCGGTCCGGCCGCCGCGAATCGTGATGGTCCTGGCGCCGTTGCTGGCTACTACGCCCGGCTGCAAGGCCAGCACGTCCTGGATCCTGTCGACCGGAAGTTTCTCCACGTAGTCGCCCTGCAGCGTCTGCTTCGTGGTCACCTGGTCGCGGGGCACCAGTGCGTTCTGGGCTCCGACGACGGTGATTTCCGTGATTTCAATGGGGGTCTGCTCGAGGGTGAAGTCCTGGGTGATCGTCTGACCGGCCGCTACGCGAAGGCCGGACACCCCGACGGGCTTGTACCCCACGAACGTCCCGACCAGCTCATACACACCGGACGGCACGTTGTTGATGAAGTAGTAGCCCTGCGCATTGGCCACCGCACCAAAGGCGGTTCCATTGATTCGGACCTGAGCGCTCGCAATCGGAGCGCCAGCCTGATCTCGAACCCGTCCCTCGATCTTACCAGTCGACTGCGCCAGGAGCGTGCCCGCTCCCAAGATCAGTGCGACTGCCGCACACGCGATCCATCGCGATAGGCGGACGAAGGCGCTAACACTGCTTTCTTTCATGGAAACGTCCTCCGAAGACGTGAACACGACCTGCTGCACCGAAGGATCGAAAGCGCGCACAACCGTGGCGGCCTAGAGGCCACACAGGGAAGTGACATCGCCGGAACAACCTGCAGGAGATTGAGAGTGAAACGGACAAAACGAACTATTTCCCGGCCGCGGCCGTGGTCGGGAGCATGAATATGAAGGCCGCCTCCGTACGTGTCAAGGAACCGTAATGCGTCGAAAACCGAACACTCGTTCTGAGTAACCGTTTGAAACGACAGAGGATGGACCCCGCCGTTTCACGATGGCGACTTTGGTCTCATATCGCTCACCGGGCAATTTCACGCCGCACGAGCGGAACCGACTCCGCCCGCCCCCTAAGCTCCATTTCAGGGAAGAATCAGGTCCCGTTGGGGGGTGTTGGGGGTGACCCGGGGTCCTTCAGAGCCCCAGAACATGTTCACCTCGCTCCGGACCCCGAACTCGCCCGGCAGGTAGATCCCGGGTTCGATCGAGAACCCGACCCCCTGGATCAGCTGTCGGTCATCGTGGGTCTCGTAGTCATCGAGATGGGGACCCGAGCCATGCAGGTCGCGATCGATCGAATGCCCGGTGCGGTGCACGAAGTAGTCGCCCCATCCCGCCTTCTCGATCACCGACCGCGCCGCCCGGTCCGCCTCGAAGCCGGCAACCGGCCTCTTTCCAGCCGCGCCCATCACCAGGGCGATCGCCGCATCGCGCGCATCCCGCACCGTCTCCCAGACCCGCTGCACCTTCTCGGGTGGCCGCGCTCCGCTGAATCCCATCCAGGTCTGATCCGCAAACACGGTCGCGAGACCGCGTCCCGCCCAGAGGTCGAGCAGTACTACCTGCTCTTTCTGTAGCACCGCGTCGGTTCCCTTGACCGGTTCGTAATGCGGGTTCGCCGCATTCGCCCCGTAGGCCACGATCGGCGGATGGTCGAATTCGAGGCCGCGCTGGTGCAGCCCGTCAACCACCCTCGCCTGCAGCTCGGTCTCCCGAATCCCCTGTCCGCGAGCGACCGCCCAGCGGAGCTCTGCCTGGGCCACCTCGGCCAGCACTTCCGCCGCATATAAATGATCGGCCGTCTCCGTTGTACTCCAGCTCGCGGCGAAGCGGCTGACCAGGGGCGCCGAGGGCACCACGGTCCCGCCAAGTTTTCGGATCAGCTCCACGACCCCGGCGGGCACCCGGTCCAGATACGGGACCGCGTCTTCCGGCGAGACCTCCATTGCGAGCCGCTTCCCGCGGACGAGAGAGCCCAACTCCTGATGCAGTTCCTCCCATCTGGCATAGGGACGGACCTGGCCGGGAAACCCACTGACCGGTTGCAACTCGATCTTGTGCGCAACGGCTGTGGCCTGACCCTCTCGCGGGATAAGCACGAACAGCCGCCTGCTTCCCATGCCGCCGACTCCCAACACCCGGCCGGTGACCGGATTGACCGCGCGAAAATCGTAGAGCAGCCAGCCGTCGAGCTGGAGTTCCTTGAGGCTGGTCTGAATCGCCGAGACTTGGGCCGGAGTGATCATCAGTATCCCCCAACGGGCATCGCCCGCCAATGGCAAGCGTCTTCGCCACGGCCGCGGCAGCGGTCGTGGACCATCAGTCCTTCGAAACCAGTCATCATCCTGAGCAACTCGCCGAAGGCCGCGCCATAGAATGAGCAGGCTCCCCCATCCGGAACCGCGTGGATCGACAGCGGCGACGGCACCTGGGCCACCGCCCCGTCCGCTCCGACTCGCAACGAAGCATTGAGGACCCGGCGCGCCGCGTTGGTCGCGACTCGAGCGCCGATCGCCTTCCCCATCCCCGAGGGAGTCACCTGCGCCAGGGCGCGAGCCGGCAACGCGCTTGAGCGGGCAGCATACCGCGCGGCACGCCTTCCCGCATCCGCGAATACGAGCTGCGCATCGGGGCGGCGGCTCGCCAGCCGGAAGACGGCGATCGCCTCGTCGGTCGCAACCCGGCCGTCCCGTTTGGCGGCGTCCTGGTATCTATTGATCTGTGCGGCCACGGTGGCGCTGAGTCCAAGGCGCTTGGAGACGATCTCGCCGGCAAGCTCCTCGAGGCCGTCCTCCACCGGCGTGTCGAGGTTCCGAAGCGCCTCGAGCAGGCTCAGAGGGATGATGGCGTGAACGGGCAAGTAGGGGAATCGGGAAAGAGGGATCAGGGAGCAGTGAGTCCGGCGGGATTAGAATAACCGAAACTGCTCCCCGGGGACAATCATCAGGAGGTTAGCCGATCAATCCCTTTACATCTCCCCTCGGCTCGCTTTCGGTTCCGGCCAGCTTTCTGGTCAGTGGGGCCATTGCTTTGATCGCCTTTGGCTTCCACGCCCTGACCGGGTTCGGCGCCTTGGCCGCGACCGCCATCGGGAGCGCCATCCTCATTGGAACCGGGCTCCCCGGGGGGGCTGCGCTCCTCACGTTCTTTATAGGAAGCAGTATCGTATCCCGGGTAAGCCCGGATCCCACCAGCCGGCTGGGGGCAAAGGGCTCCCGCCGCGACCATTGGCAGGTGCTGGCCAATGGCGGGGTGGCGGCGGCCGGGGCGCTCCTCGGAGCGGGACCAGGCCTCTGGATCGTTACTGCGAGCTTGGCGGTGGCTGCCGCTGATACCTGGGCGACTTCGATCGGTGCGTGGAGTTCGAGTCCGCCTCGTCACCTGCTTAGTGGAAAGGTGGTCCCGCCCGGGACCAGCGGGGGTATTACACTCCTCGGAACGCTGGGAGCGCTGGCGGGAGCGGTTATGGTCGCCGGGGTGGGAGCATTGGTATCCCACCAAGGTTGGCTTCTTCCTGTCGCCACGATGGTAGGTATCGCCGGAATGCTGGCGGACTCGGCGCTGGGAGCAGGGCTGCAGGGACGGTTCTATTGCGCTCAATGCAGGGAAGACACCGAGCGTAGAGTGCATCACTGTGGGACGCGCTGCGTACCGCGCGGAGGGTTGCCATGGCTGAACAACGATGGAGTCAACGCACTGGCCACGGCACTCGGTGGAATGGCCGGCTGGGCTGGCTGGTGGTTGCTGGGCTCGCGCTGAGTATTGCCGCCTGCACGGCCGACGCTCGTGATCCTGTTGGCATTACTCCACCGAATGATCCGGGGACGACCAGCGGCGGTGGTGGAGACGGAGGGACCGGGGGCGGTGGCGGCACCGGAGGCGGTGGCACCTCGATGGGTGGTTCGGCGGCCGAGGCTCTGGTCGGCGCCTGGGAGAACGTGGTTGCGATCGAGATGTCCGGCGACTTCCAGACCGTCAGGACCCGCTGGGATTTTCGCGACAGTGGAGGCTGTCGTCAGACCGTGAGCACCTTCTCCGTGCTGGACGGGATGACCTTTGTCACGGTCCGAGACTGCATCTTCACGATCAACAACGGCAACGTGGTCATCAGCTTCACTGACGCGATGGCGTCGGTCAGCTTCTCGCTGAGCTTCCCCCAGTTCACTCGCGATCGCATTCTCCTCGGCGGCATCCCCTTCGATCGCACCGCCTGAGGCACGCGTGACCAAAGCCGGGGTCGACGTCCTAGTCGTAGGCGCGGGACCGGCGGGCAGTGCTACGACCTGGCATCTCGCGCGCCAGGGCTATCGAGTGGTCGCGGTAGATCGGGCTACCTTCCCCCGTGAAAAAGCATGCTCCGAGTACATGAGTCCGGAGGCAGTCCGGCTGCTCGACCGGCTTGGGGTAGTTGCGACGCTGGAAGCCGCAGGCGCGGCCCCGCTCTACGGCACCACCGTCATCGGTCCTGCCGGAAGCCGGCTGACCGGATTGTTCGCGCGAGCAGGTGTGACCCTGACCCGAAACGCCGGTTTCTCGATCGCCCGGCGAATTCTCGACCAGCAACTGGTTGACGCAGCCCGCAGCGCTGGCGGAGAGGTGCTGGATGGTGTGGGTCTGGAAGCTCTCCTTTATGAAAACGGCGGCGTGGGCGGCGCCGTGCTCCGCGATGCCGCCGGCCGCAGACGGACAATTCGCGCGCGCCTCACCATCGGCGCCGATGGTCTTCGCTCGCTGGTTGCGCGCCGGATCGGGCGCCGGACTCATGGTCGGCTATCACGGATGGCCTTCGTCGCTCATGTCGCTGGCGTACCCGGAATGGGCGATGTGGCTGAGATGCATGTGGGTCGCTCGGGATACGTCGGACTCAATCGACTGGGCAAAGGCGTGACCAATGTCGCGCTGGTCGTTCCTCGATCTCTCGCGGGCCAGGCAAAAGGGCGGGCCACCGCATTCTTTCAGGAGCAACTCGAGCTCTTTCCCGGAGTGCGCGGGCGAGTCCCGCGAGATGGTATCGTTCGCGAAGTCCTCGTCACGGGACCCTTCGCCGCCTGGTCCGGCAGAGTCGTAACCGACGGCGCGCTCCTCGTGGGCGACGCTGCCGACTTCTTCGATCCCTTTACCGGTGAAGGCATCTACTCCGCGCTGCGGGGTGCCGAGCTGGCGACAGACGCAGCCGTGGAAGCGCTTCATCGTCCCGGCCAGGTCGCCGCATCCCGACTTGCCGGGTACGTTGGAGCACGCAAGCGAGCGTTTGCCGGAAAGTGGGCCCTGGAACGCCTCATCGGGTACGCCATGCTGTTACCACCTCTGTTCGATCGCGCCGTGGAGCGGCTGGAGCGCCGCGGACTGTCGCATACCCTGATTGGCGCGACGGGAGACCTGCTGCCCGCCCGCCAGGTATTGCATCCCGGTTTCCTGGCCAGGATGGTCCTCTGATCGTCCCCGACATTGATCGCGCCGTCTTCCGGCGGCTCCTTGGCCGGTTCGCGACCGGGGTCACCATCCTCACTGCAAGGGACGGGCAAGGCAGGATTGCCGGGATGACCGCCAACAGCCTGGCCTCGGTTTCCTTGGCGCCGCCTCTGGTCTCCGTCTGCGTCGAACGCCTCGCTGAGATGCACCAGGTGCTGAACGGCGCCACGCGATACGTCCTCAACGTCCTGAGCGAGGCACAGGAAAGCCTGTCCCGCCGGTTTGCCGAATTGCCCGTTGCCGAGAGATTCCATGGTGTGCCCTATCGGGAGACGGAGAACGGGCTGATCGTGCTCGAGGGAGTGCTGGCCCACATCGAGTGCGAGCGGTTTGCCGATTTTCCGCTCGGCGATCACACGCTATTCGTCGGTCGAGTGACTGGCGGTGCATCTGGAGAGGGAGCCCCGCTGCTCTACTATCGCGGCAACTACGGTTCCATGAGATCACTGTGAACGGCGTCGAGCTTGCCACGATCGGCCGGGAACTGCTGGATGATCCGGCCGCCGATCCCGCCGCGGTCCGGGAGTCACTGCACCACATCGCCCGATCGAATCGCTGGTTTGGGGGTCGTCAAGCTGTTCGTCACGGTCTCGCCCGGCTGTGCCAAGGCCTGCCCGGCGGCATGACTCTCACGATGCTGGACGTCGGCACCGGACTCGGCGATCTCCCCCTGGACGCCGTGAAGTGGGGTGCCGGTCGCGGCATCCGCCTGGTTCCGTTCGGGCTCGAACGGAGTCGCCCGGCCGCAGTGCTCGCTCGGGACGCCGGGCTTCCGATGATCCTGGGATGTGCCGGCGCGCTGCCGATCAAGCATCGCTCGGTGGACATCGTGGTGCTGAGTCAGGTCGCTCACCACATGCACAGCGACGCAGTCATGAGGATGGCCCGGGAGTTCACCATGGTCGCCAGGGTCGGCGTTGTACTGGCGGACCTCCGGCGCTCCCGGCTGGCGATGATCGGTTTCTGGTTCGGCTCGCGAATGCTCCGCTTCGATCCAGCGACCCGCGCCGACGGCCTCACCTCCGTGAGGCGCAGCTACACCCGGATCGAACTGAAAACCCTGCTCTCCCGGGCCGGAATCGATGCGAACGTCGAACAGCGTCCCGGGTTCCGGCTCGTCGCGACGTGGCGCTCCGGATGAAGACCGTGGATGAGCGGCGCATGCGCGCGCCGGCCGACTTGGTGTTCAAGGCCGCGAGCGAGGTCGAGCGCTGGCCCGAATGGCTCACGCATTATCGCTGGGTCCGGATTCTCGAACGTCGCGCCGGAAGCGTCGTCGTCGAGATGGCGGCATGGAGACCATTCCCTGTAGGTAAATACCCTACATGGTGGGTATCCGAGATGTGGGTGAAACCGGCCGATCTTGAAGTCCGATACCGACATATCCGAGGGGTGACAAAAGGGATGGACGTCGTATGGCGGCTGGTGCCCTCCGGCGAATCAACGGACGTCTCCATTATTCATGAGTGGGACGGCCCCCGCTGGCCCGTGATCGGGCGGCCGGCGGCGGAACTGGTGATCGGGCCGGTGTTTGTGCACGGCATCGCGTCGCGAACGCTGGCGGGAATAGCCCGTCACGTAGAAAAAGCCGCGATGGGAACAGCAGCGACGCCGTGATGAGCTAAGCAATACAAGAGGTAACATGGAAAATCAGAGAAGAGTCGTCATCACTGGAATCGGGGCCATCACTCCCATCGGCATTGGAGTGGACGCCGTGTGGGACGGCCTGCGGAGCCGCCGCTCGGCAGTACGGGAAATCACCCGCTTTGATGCATCACCATTCAAGTCGCGGATCGCCGCTCAAGTCGACGACTTCCATCCCACCGATCACATCGAGGAGCGCCGGGCCCGGCGCCTCGATCGCTACTCGATGTTCAGCGTGGCCGCGACCCGGATGGCGCTCAAGGACGCCGGCATTGACCTCGCGAAAGAGGATCGGGACAGGATTGGCGCGATGATGGGGACGGCGCTGGGCGGCATCGCTCGGGCCGAAGCCGAGCACCGCCACTTCGTCGAAGGCGGAGTGCGGGCGGTAGAGCCAACGCTCGCCCTGCAGGTCTACGCCGGCGCGGCGAGTTGCAATATCGCAATAGAGTTCGGGGTTTGCGGACCCAATTCGACCAACGGGATGAGCTGTGCTTCAGGCACCATCGCGGTGGGCGATGGCTTCCGCGCCATTGCACGGGGCGATGCGGACGTCATGGTAGCTGGCGGCGCGGAAGCTCCGCTGGCACCGCTCTGCTTTGCCGCCTTTGCCATCATCCGGGCGATGTCTACCCGGAATGATGATCCTGCGACGGCCAGCCGTCCTTTCGACCGGCATCGCGATGGGTTCGTGATGGGGGAAGGCTCTGCGATTGTGGTTCTCGAGGAGCGGAATCGCGCGCTCAGCAGAGGGGCAAAGATTTACGCCGAGGTATGTGGGTACGGGCTCACCAATGACGCGTTCCATATGACTCAGCCGCGTCCCGATGCCCGCCAGGCGGCTCGCGCCATGTCCCTCGCGCTAGCCGAAGCGCGACTGACTCCCGGCGAGGTGGGGTACCTCAATGCACACGGGTCCTCGACTCCGCTCAATGACCCGACGGAGACCGCGGCAATCAAGCAGGTGTTCGGAGAAGCCAGCAAGAGTCTCTTGCTGAGTGGGACCAAGGGCTACTATGGCCACGCCCTCGGCGCGAGCGGAGCGTTCGAAACTGTCATTTGTGCCTTGGCAAGCAGCCACCGGTGGCTTCCGCCGACGGTCAACCTCGCCGATCCCGACCCGGCCTGTGACCTGGACTATATCGCCGGCGAAGGCCGCGCGGCCGATCCGGAATTCATCCTCACCAACTCGTTCGGTTTTGGAGGGATTAACGCCAGCCTGGTTCTCCGCCGAAACGACCCCTAGAGCGCCGGGGGACCACCGTTTACAGTTCACCGTCCCTTAAGCAGCCTTCACCCTTTCCTTCCGGAGCCATGGCGTCACTCACCCGCCGGTTGACGGCAGAAGCCCTCGGCACCTTCAGTTTCGTATTCATCGGATGCGCCTCGGTTACCGCTGCTGGGATCATCGGTGGCGACGGCGGGGTCCTCGGTGTCGCATTCGCGCACGCAGTCGCATTGTCGGTCATGATCACGGCCACGATGAACATCTCGGGTGGCCATTTGAATCCGGCCGTGACGCTCAGCCTGCTCAGCGTGCGCCGCATCGATGCCAAATCCGCTCTCCTTTATATAGTCGCACAGTTGGGCGGTGCCGCCCTGGGCGCTCTGCTGGTCAAGCTCCTCTACGGCCACAACTTCACCCATCCGATCACCCTCGGTACTCCAAGCCTGGCCAACACCATGACCTGGGGCACCGCGATCGGAATCGAAGCAGTCTTGACCTTCTTCCTCGTGTCAGCGGTCTTCGGCACCGCCGTGTCGCCCGACGCCCCCAAGGTGGGAGGGTTCGGCATCGGCATGGTTCTGCTGTTTGACATCATCGCCGGCGGCGCCTTGACCGGTGCAGTCATGAACCCGGCTCGCGCGTTTGGGCCGGCACTCATCTCGGGTACCTGGTACGCTCAACCTGTATGGTGGATCGGTCCTATACTGGGCGGGCTTGTCGCGGCGCAGATCTGGGAGAGGGTGCTGCTGAAGAAGGACTAGAAGAGGAAGTAATAATGGCGAGAATTGAAGATTGAAGATTGCAGATTGAAGATTTGATGAACAGTTGTTTTTTCAATCTGCAATCTGAAATCAGCAATCTTCAATTCTCCTCCCTGTTCACCCGTCTGGCCCTCCCCCACAACACCAGCACGTACCCCAGGTAGATCACGGTGGCCACGACGTAGGCGGCGACCATGTATCCGCCGTTGCTGGGGGTCTCAGGCATGGCCCCGCTCCTCGGCCTCCTGGGCCAGTCTGATTCCGTAAGCCAGCGTCACCAGTCCGACATACAGAAGCGTGAATGCGGCGAAGGAGATCAAGAGCGTCCGCAGCATCTCCGAATCGAGCGAGGGGGCGCTCGGCTTGAGCACGATCGGCGTCGGGTGGAGCCCCCGAAACAGATAGACGCTCAGGTGAATGAAGGGCACCAGGACCATCGCCATGATGCCGACGACGGACGAGAGTCGTGCCCGCTCGGTGGGCACCCGGATGGCGGATCGGAGGACCTGGTATCCGAGCAGGAGGAAGAACAGAAAGAGCGTCAGCGACAGGCGCGCGTCCCAGGTCCACCAGGTGCCCCAGATCGGCTTTCCCCAGATGGGACCGGTAGTGAGCACCACGACACAGAACACGGTTCCGACTTCGGCCGAAGTCGCGGCGAAGCGGTCGAAGTGCTGGTCGCCCAACCAGAGATAGAGGATGCTGGCGAGACCGGTCAGGCCAACCGCCAGGAATGCACACCACGCCGATGGCGCATGGATGTAGAAGATTTTCTGAGCCAGTCCCTGCCTGATCTCGGTCGGGGTAAATCGCTGGGCGAGGACCACCATGCCGGCTAGCGCCAGGAGGGCTAGCAGGGTGAGCCGCCAGCCTCGGCGGACCAGGATTTGGGCCCGGATGGGATCGGCGTTCATTCGTCTACTACGGCAGAGAATAGAAGCAGAGAGACCGTGATAAATGCCACATCGTAGAGTACCAGCAACCTAAGCCCTCCCGCCACCTCGCTCAACGCACGGCCCGTCAGAAGCCGCATCGTAATCTGCACTGCAAAGATGAGAGGCGGCACCATGAAGGGGAGGAGCAGAACCGGCAGCATCAGCTCGGCAAAGCGGGTTCGCACTACGATTGCGCTGAAGAGAGTTCCCACCGAAACCAGTCCTGCCGTGGCCAGAAGAAGGGTGACCACCAGCCCCGGCAGCGCCTGGCTCAGATCGACGTTGAAGAAAAGCACGAACAAAGGCAGCGCGATGACCTCGACCAGGAGCACGAAGGTCAGGTTCGCCAGGTACTTCCCCAGGAACAGCACCTCCCGGGAGACGGGGGCCAGAAGCAAGCCGTCAAAGGCGTGATTCTCCCGCTCGACGGCAAACCCGCGGTTCATCGCCACCACCGCAGCAAACGCCACCGTCACCCA
>Ga0207712_10002878_pt1 | contig 11002 bp, 6 predicted proteins | sample KBSS44metaG_FD_184402 | JGI IMG/M metagenome (GOLD analysis project Ga0207712, IMG submission 184402) | Switchgrass rhizosphere microbial communities from Kellogg Biological Station, Michigan, USA - KBS S4-4 metaG (SPAdes) (version 2) | ecosystem: Host-associated > Plants > Roots > Rhizosphere >... | reverse complement strand
GGGCAGCGGCGTCGTTTACGGCAAGCTCGAGCTGCTTGAAAAGATGAACCCGTTCCAGGGCGGCGGCGACATGATCAAGACCGTCACCTTCGAGAAGACCACGTACGCCGAACCGCCAAATCGTTTTGAAGCCGGCACGCCCGCGATCGCGTCGCAGATCGGTCTCGGCGCAGCAATCGACTACCTGAACAGCATCGGACGTGAAGCTGCGGCTGCTTATGAAATGGAGCTGCTGCGCTACGCAACGCAAAAAGTTTCCGCAATCGAAGGCGTGCGTATCATCGGCACCGCAAAGAACAAAGCGAGTGTGTTGTCGTTCGTGATCGACGACATTCACCCGCACGATATCGGCACGATTCTCGACCAGGAAGGCATCGCAGTTCGCGCCGGTCACCACTGCGCGCAACCCGTGATGCAACGGTTCAAAGTGCCGGCCACGGCGCGCGCGTCGTTTGCTTTTTACAACACGAAAGAAGAGATCGACGTGCTCGCACGCACGATCGAACGTGTGATTGAGATATTTAGCTAATGTCTGAACTGAGCGAACTCTACCAGCAGGTAATCCTCGACCATAACAAGAAGCCGCGAAATTTCCGCAAGCTTGAAACGGCTAACCACAGCGCTGAAGGCTTCAATCCACTCTGTGGCGATCAACTGACCATCTACCTCAATCTCGAAGACGATATGGTGAAGGAAGTCGGGTTTGAAGGCTCGGGCTGCGCGATCTCGAAAGCCGCGGCGAGCATGATGACGCAGGCCGTCAAAGGGAAGAGCAAAGAAGAAGCGGAGAATCTGTTTCAGGAGTTTCACTCGATGGTGACGGGTGAGCTGAATGAGGAGACTGATGAAAACAGTCTCGGCAACCTAAAGATCTTCGCCGGCGTACGCGAGTTTCCCGTACGCGTCAAATGCGCCACCCTTGCCTGGCACACCCTCCACGCCGCACTCAATAAAGAAACCCAGGTCTCTACAGAATAAATCGCCGGACTTGGACACGGTCGCTACCGCAGGTGGTACTGACCCGTGTCCAACAACTGATCGAAGAGTCTCACGGCGACGGACAGGCGCCGAAAGAGATTCAATGTGAGACAAGCCGCTCGCGACCGTGATTCAGTATGAAGCACATTTTCTTCTCCTCAACCAGCGAAACTTGAAAATTAGAGGCGAATAGCCGCATTCCACGTTTCGGGCATGAACATTGCTTTGTGACGTTTCGCTCGAGAAGCTTGTCTTACGTTCTTCATCGATTTTGTCGATCCTGTTTTAGTAAAGCGGGATAGCTCTCAAGCGCCATAAAACTCAGTAAGAATCCGAGAAGGAAGTAGCCGCAGTAATCCGGCTCTATCCGGAGGTCTGTCTCCCCCACGGATCTCCAATCCTAAATCGATCACACATCGCTCAATGATTGGCCCCTCAGCGCGGCTGAGTGTGTCTTGAAGAAGAATTAACCAATAAGGAGAACCCCATGAAGGTGTGCCCCACCAAAGCTTACAGTGGAACAGGACGAACGCTGACTTCCCATCAATCCACTTGTCTCTATCGAAACATTCAATTAGCGAGCAGCGCCATCCTGCTGGTGTTGTTCGCGTTCTTGCTGTTGCCCGCCGGTACAGCACAGGCGCAAACCGCGTCTGCGGCCCCAATCACAGGTGAGATCGAGCGTCTCACACTTAACAGCCAGAAGGATCCATGGTCTGGCGGCGTCATCGTTGTTGGCGGACAGCACATCATCATCCCGCGCAACCTGCTGATGGACTTGCCTGCCAACCGTCTGACGCTGAACCAGGTTTTCTTCCAGGCGCCTGCCGCATGTTTGCAGCGAGCCGAGAGCGGCTTGGCGAAAGCAGATGTTTGTAACTCCAACCGGACAGGCGCCATCGCCACTATTCACGCCAATCGGACCAGCGCCGGAAACGTCATTGCCGGCGACATCTTTATTCAAAAAGGTACTGAGACGGTGAAGGGTAACATCACCTACATCAATTACACCGATGGTTACTTTCGCCTGAACGGAACATTGAACAGCGCCACGACCGGCGTCATGGTTCGTATCAACGATCCCGAAAACCGTCACACGGTCCAACAGGGAGCCGGCTGCGTTGCCGGTACAGTTAACTGTAGTCCTGACCGGCGTTTCGGTCTCGACCCTGATAACTATACAAATACTTTCTCGACTGGTGTTCCCAGTTGTCTCCCGAGCACCGTCACGCGTTCGTTCATCGATACTCTCGATCTCGACGGCGACGCCAACATTACTGAGACTCTCACGACAACGAGCTCAGCCACCGGCACCGGTGACTTGCTCTGTCCCTCCACGAACCGGACGGCCGATTTGATCGTCGCCGACTCGAGACGTTTCGCGCCGATTCAGATCGGAGACAGCGTCGAAGCGGAGGGCAACTTCGAGACGATCAATGGCGTGAGATTCCTTTCCGCGCACACCACCATGGTTGGTCGTGCGCTCGCCACCAAAGCTGTGGCCGGCCAGCCTGACTATTTGACTCTCGACGAAGTCGGAATCGACGCACCGGGTTTTCAAAACCAGCGCGCGCGAACCCTCTTCATCGGTTTCGCCAGTCTGAACACAGACGTCATGATCTGGGGGCTTCATTACGATCAGGCCAACGCCGCTCATGAGTTTCCCCTCGCGACCGTAGTTGGTTGTGACAATGCCGGTGGCGCGGGCACCTGCGGTCAGAATGGTCTCGTCGCCGGCGTCGGCGGCAACATCTGGAAAATCCGCCACGACGTGGATTTCCTCGACCCTGCAACCAGGCCAAGGCTTGACCCCTGTGCTCACCTGCGCGCCGATCCGAGATTCGCTGCCTCGAATCCATGTCCTGCGGGCGGCGCCTTCGACGAGCAGTTCGGTGTTCTGAGCCCTGTTCCACACGAGATTATCGCGCGCACGGGCAAGAAGTTTGCTGACGCGACCGGAACACTCAAGACCATCGATATCCTCGGGAATGCGGCAACCAACGGCGAGTACTTATTCCCATTGGGCCTCGGTCTTGGCGGCATCGTTGGTCCGGAGTTCGTAGAAATCGACCTGAACGCGCTCGACACTCCATTCAGCTTCTCCGGCCTGACATGGAACCTCGACCGGCGGCTTGGCCCGGGCGGCTGCAATGGTCCATGTGAAGCCACAGCGCAACCACTCGATCCATTCCCGTTCGAAATCATCGATCCGCGCACGCAGGCTCCTGTCCCGACTGGTCCATACAACGACCCGACGTTTACGGCGAGCCCGCTATCGAACGCTTCGAACCGAATTCTCTCTTACGTGGACGCCAAAATTGGCAATTTCAATGGCGACTCCACTGTGCTGCCTTGGCCGCCAGCCAATCCAGCGTTGCAGCCAATCACTGCGACCAACTTCTTCGTGCAGCCCACGGTGTGCGATCTAACGGCGCCGTCGGCCCCGACCGGTTTAGTCGCGGGCGCTCCGAATCCGACCACGATCAATCTTTCATGGACGGCTTCGACCGACAACATTGGCGTTACTAACTACCTGGTCTTCCGCGACACATTGCCGTCGCCGGTTGCCTCGGTGGTTGGAACAACTTTCTCTGACACTGGACTTACGCCACTCTCGTCACACAGTTATCGAGTGATCGCGAGTGACGGCGCCGGAAATCTGTCGGGCTTCTCAAACACGGCAACGGCCAGCACGCCCGCCGATACAACAGGTCCGAGCGCGCCAGCGAATCTAACCGCGGTGGGATCAAACTCCACCACGATTAATCTCTCGTGGACGGCCTCGATCGATAACGTTGGCGTCGTTGGTTACAACGTCTTCCGTGATGGTGGCGCACTTCCGATCGCCACGGTTTCGGCAACTAACTTCTCCGACACCGGCCTTGCTATCAGCTCAACGCATAGCTACACGGTGAAGGCTTTTGACGGCGCGAATAATCAGTCGCTGGCGTCGAACACGGCTACGGCCTCGACGCTTGGCAATGACACTATTCCGCCAACTGCTCCAACAAATCTTACGGCGACGGGATCAAGCTCAACCACTATCGACCTGGTTTGGACAGCTTCAACCGATAACTTCGCTGTAACCGGTTACAAAGTCTTCCGCGACGGCGGATTGACAGAAGTCGCCACCGTTACGACCACGTCATTCTCTGACACGGGCCTGGCGGTGAACTCTACTCATAGTTACACGGTGGTGGCGTTCGATGGAGCGAATAACCAGTCTGCGAACTCGAATACCGCCAGCGCTACAACTCAACTCGCGGGCGCGCTTGTGTCACTCGCGTTGAACCCGACTACCGTGACGGCCCCGGCGTCGTCGACGGGTACGGTCACGTTGAGTGGTCCAGCGCCAGCCGGTGGCTTGGCTGTCACGCTGACCAGCAGCGATACACGGAAAGCACGGGTGCCGGCTACGGTAACTGTGGCGGCCGGGCAGAGTACGGGAACCTTCACGGTCACAACCCTGACGGGCCAACTGGGTGGAGGACAGAACCCTGTCACCATCACGGCGACCCTGGCGGGAACCGGTAGAACAGCAGTACTCAACGTTCTCAGACCATAGTTCGATGGTCCACTTACGTGAATCCGGATCGGTTGCGGCCGGTCCGGATTCACCTTTCATTTTTGCGCTTTCTCTGTGCGACCTCTGCGTTCTCTGTGTCTCTATGGTTCGTTACCTCTTAAAAAAGAATAACCACAGAGGCACAGAGAACGCAGAGGTTGCACAGAGAAGAAGCCATTGTATTTCTCGCAGTAAGTTACGCACTGTTTCAACCAGTGGGAGGGATAAACAGCAATGAGAGTAATACACACGTTTTTGGTAATGATGATAATTATGGCAGCCGCAGTGGTGGGCCACGCACAAACTACGGCTGTCAATCTTGACCCGACCTTTGGGACGGGCGGCACGGTTAGAACCGACTTCGCAGGAAATATCGATCAGGCCAACGCCGTCGCCATTCAGCCGAATGGCCAGATCATTGCCGCCGGATCGAGCTTCAGCAATTCGAAAACCGTCGAGGACTTCATCGTGGCGCGTTACAACGCGAACGGCTCGCTCGACAAACGCTTCGGTAGGAACGGCAAGATCACAACCGATTTTTTTCGCAACGTCGATTCAATTAGCGCTGTGGCTATTCAACCGGATGGCGGAATCCTGGTTGCGGGCTTCGCACAACTCGGCGGCAGCGGCGGCACCCCGCGTGTCTTTGCATTAGCGCGCTATCGCAATGACGGCAACCCTGACACAAGTTTCGGCAATGGTGGCGCACTCACGACCAGCTTTGGCGGCAACTTTGCTGCAGTCAGCGCTCTCATGCTCCAGCCGGATGGCAAGATCGTCGTCGCTGGAACAGTTGATTTCAATCCGGACCTTCCTGGCAGCGGTCTTGATTTCGCACTGGCCCGCTACAACTCCAACGGCACACTCGACGGCAGTTTTGGAAAGGGTGGCAAAGTCGTTTTCGATTTCTTCGGCAGCTTCGACCAGGCAAACAGTGCAGTGCTGCAACCGGACGGCAAGATCATCGTCGTCGGTAGTGCTTCCTACGACAGCGCCAATCGTGATATCGGATTCGCACTCGCTCGCTTCAATACAGATGGCGGTATCGACTTTGGTTTTGGCGCTGGCGGCAAGCAGATCACCGATTTCTTTGGAGCGGGGGCAAAGGCGAATGGTGTGGTGCTGCAACCGGACGGCAAGTTCGTTGTGGCGGGGACGGCATCTGATAGCGCGACTCGTCCAGTTGCGACAGACATAGCGGTGGCCCGTTATAACTCGGATGGCAGTCTTGACTCAGCTTTCGGCACTGGAGGAGAAACCGCCATTCCTTTTCCAGACAGCGCCACCGAACAGGGTAACGCTGTGGCCGTTTTACCGGACGGCAAGATCATTGTGGCCGGCACGGCGTTCAAGACATTCAATACGCCACCGGACTTTGCTCTCGTGTCTTACAACTCTGATGGCAGCCTCAATGGTATAAAGACCAATGACATTGCCGGCGGCACTGACGAAGGTTTGGCTGTGGCTATTCAGTCCGACGGAAAGGTTGTGGTGGCGGGAAGATCTTTTCGCAGCAATTTCGATCTAACGCTCGCGCGTTACAGCATCGAAGCTGGACCCACACCCGTGGGCGACACGACGCCACCAACAGCGCCAACAGGCCTTACGGCAACTTTCAATTCCACTACCAACGCGATCGATCTTTCGTGGACTGCCGCAACTGATAACGTTGCTGTCACAGGCTACCGGATCTATCGTGACGGCGGTCTAACTCCCATCAATACAGTCAACGGCACTACGTTTTCTGATGCGGGACTGTCAGGAACTCACAGTTACGGAGTGACTGCGATAGACGCGGCAGGCAACGAGTCGAGTCTCTCGAATATCGCCAGCGCCACGGTTGTTGTTAGTGGCGACGTCACACCGCCGACTGCGCCCACCGCTCTTATTGCAACCGGTGATCTGGCCACCGGCACAATCGCGCTTTCATGGACTGCGTCGACTGATGACGTTGGTGTAACCGGCTATCGCGTCTTCCGTGACAATGGAACGACGCCGATCGGCACCGTCAGCGGAACGACGTTCAATGATACCAATCAGCTGGGAACTCACGTCTACGCCGTCGCGGCTATTGATGCGGCGGGCAATCAATCGGCGTTGTCGAACAGCGCAACCGCCACGATAACGATCCCCGAGGGTTCGACTATCGAGAACCTGACGGTGAGTCCCACGACAGTGACCGCGCCTGCGAGCTCGACTGGAACTGTAACGTTGAATGGTGCGGCGCCTGCCGGCGGAGTCTCGGTAGCGCTCAGGAGTAGTGATACGGAAAAGGCCACGGTTCCACCCAGCGTCATCGTACCGGAGGGAAGCAAGTCAGTGACTTTTGTTATCACCACACGTACGGGTAGACTAGGTGGAGGCCAAAATCCTGTTACGATCACTGCCACACTTGGCAACAGTAGCATAAGCGCAACGCTCCAAATTCTTAGACCGTAATAGCGGTGTGAAACTTCAAATCGCACTCGTAACACTTGTACTGGGCTGCGTAGCTTTTACGTGGCCCAGTTCTATTGAAACCATCCCACGCAAAGCCTAAAGTTCTAAGTAAGAGTTCACGCAAAGGCGCAAAGGAAGACGCAAAGACGCAAAGAAAACCCAGTAGGGGTCACGCTCGCCTTTGCGCCTTTGCGTCCTTTACGCTTTTGCGTGAACTATCTGTCAGTATTACTCACGAAAGCTATCTGCTTCCCATCCGGTGACCACGAGGGAACGTTGATCGTTCCCTGACCTCCATACACATACGCAAGCACTTTCGCCTTCATCGTACCGATGGGCATGAGCCGGATGTAAACGTGCTTGTAGAACGGGTGATCAGTCGGCGCGACATCTTTTAAGAACGACAGGAAAACAATCCACCGCCCATCGGGAGAGATATGCGGGAACCAGTTGTTGTATTCGTCATTCGTAACTTGTTCCTGATCACTACCATCCGGCTTCATGCGCCAGATCTGCATCGTTCCGGAGCGTGTTGAGTTGAAGTAAATAAATCTGCCGTCGGGTGTGAACTCTGGTCCATCATCGAGCCCCTTCGCGTTTGTTAGCTTAGTCTCAGCGCCGCCGGCAACTGAAATCTTGTAGATGTCAAACTCTCCACCTCGTTCAGCCGTATAGACCAGGTATTTGCCGTCCGGTGACCAGCCATGTAAGTACGAAGGACCTTTAGCCGTAACTCTGGGCGGCGTACCACCGTTGACCGGCACGGTGTAGACGATCGATGCATTGCCGTCGTCCTTACTGTGATGACTGATAGCGAGCATCTTTCCGTCAAACGAGAGCACGTGGTCATTATTGTTGTTGATTGCAAACCCTGTATCGATGGGCGCCGGTGTCTTCTTCGCCAGATCGAAACGATATAGACGACCGTTGCGGTTATAGATCAGCGCTTGACCATCTTTGGTCCAGTTGGGCGCCTGAAAGAGTCAGCCGCCGTGTAGACAATCTTGCGTTTACCGGTCGCCACGTCCATCACTTCGAGATTGCTGCCGATGTAATCGCGGTACGGAACAAAGTTATCTTTCGCGGGCACTGTGATGCGGACGTTGCTGAACACCGCTCTCTCGGTCACGTCTTTATTGTGCGAACAGACGAATAGCCCGACGTACACTTCATCGCCTAAATCGAGAGACACTTCTTCGCTCGTGAACACGTCGCCGAAGCGAGCGACGGACACGTGGTAAGTGTTGCCCTTTCTTTCGAGCTGTAACACATCAGCCCCGCTGACTTTCGATTTTATTTCCTCCGTCACCGCCCCTTTCGTCCGGCGAAATTGCAACGATGTAAGCCCGTCACCGTGGACGACAGCCACTACGTGCGGTGAATCGACGTCGAGACTGGTGCGCACCATCCATCCCATTTTGCGGTGCGGCTCGACTCCCTTGCCAACGAAAGCAGGGTGGGTAGTTAGAATGAAGTTACCTTGCAGACGCCGCCAAACGAAATGAAACTCATCGCGGCCGGCCCACATATTCGTTCCTGCACCTTCGATCGTGTATTCCTGTTTGTCGCTATCATAGGTGGTCCGACCTGTGTGAATCGGATTGCCGACGTCGCTTTCTTCGGCGAAATCACCGAGCGAGCTTTGCTGAGAAAACAAGGTCAGCAGAGCAACGACGGCGGTTAGGAATAGAATGTGGCTCTTGTTCATAGGCTACAATTTACCGGGAGACGACACATGACAGGAAGCAGATTGGGAATCGGATTCATCGGCAGCGGCTTCGTGACGAAGTTTCACCTCGAAGCCTGGCGTGGCGTTCGCGATGCGGATGTGCTTGGCGTGTACAGTCCAAACACAGCGCACGCTGAGGCTGCGGCCGCCCGGGCGCGAGAGCTTCGCGTCGGCAACGCGCGTGCTTTCAAATCCATCGAGGAGATGATCGCTGCTCCTGAGATCGATTGCGTTTGGCTCTGTGGTCCAAATCATCTACGTATACAAAACATGCAGGCAATCAGCGATACGATTCAATCAGGGAAAGGTAAGCTGATCGGAATTGCCTGTGAGAAGCCGTTGGCGCGTAATGTGGCTGAAGCGCGCCACATGGTCCAGTTGGTGGAACAGTCGGGACTGCTGCACGGCTATCTCGAAGACCAGATATTCGCGCCGAGCGTGACGCGTGGCCGAGAGATCATGTGGAGCCGTGCGGCAGCGTTAACTGGTCGCCCTTACCTTGCGCGCGCAGCTGAAGAACATAGTGGCCCACATTCACCATGGTTCTGGCAGGGCGAGTTACAGGGCGGTGGCGTACTCAACGACATGATGTGTCACAGCATCGAAGTCGGGCGGTTCATGCTGACCAAACCCGGCGCACCACGCGCAAGCATCCGGCCCGTGAAGGTGTCGGCGCAGATTGCGAGTTTGAAATGGTCGCGGCCTGATTATGTGGAGGTTCTCAAGCAGAACATGGGTGTCGATTATCGAACCAGGCCCTCCGAGGATTTCGCGCGCGCCACTATTAACTACGTTGACGAAGACAACCAACCGCTGATTGTCGAAGTGACAACTTCATGGAGCTATGTCGGTGCGGGCCTTCGTTTGAGTCTTGAAGTGCTTGGTCCCGAGTATTCCTTGAGCATGAACTCGCTCGATAGTGGTTTGAAGTTATTCATGAGCCGCCAAGTGAAAGGCGTGGCTGGTGAGGATCTGGTTGAAAAACAGAACGCCGAACAGGGCCTGATGCCGGTCCTTGGGAACGAAGCCGCAGAGTATGGCTACGAATCCCAGGACCGTTATTTCGTTCAATGCTTTCTTGACGGCAAGCAACCGGAAGAGAGTTTTTACGACGGCCTCGAGATAACCGAGCTGCTCATGACCGCCTACATGAGCGCCGAACAGGAACGCACCATCCCCTTCCGCCCCGAAGGCCTCGAAACCTACGTCCCCCTCGTAGCGCGCGGGCTGTGGAAGTCTACGTCATGACATCGTGAGTACGACCTTGCCGAAAGTCTCGTTGGATTCGAGGCGTCGATGGGCCTCCTGGATCTGTTCGAGCGGGAAGACGGAATCGATCACTGGTTGAATTGTTCCCTGGGCCAGCAAAGGCACAACTTCTCGTTCGAATGCGCCGGTGATGGCGATCTTCTCCTCAAGAGATCGCGCACGAAGCACCGTGCCGATGATGTGAAGACGTTTACCGAGGATCTGATAGAGGTCGACATCTGTCTTACCACCCGCCACTCCGCCGATGAGAATGAGCCGGCCACGCAGCGCCATTGCTTCGAGACTGGCGGCGAAGTATGGTCCTCCATTCAGATCGAGTACGACATCAAATCCGCCGCCGGTTGAATTCCTGGCAAAAGCAGCAAGACCCGATAACGCGCCAGGCTCCGGAACTTCATATCCCGACTCCAGACCAAAGGCCACAGCGCGCTCGATCTTGTCAGGCGTACGAGAAGTGCCAAACGCTCGTCCTCCCAAAGCTCGGACGAGTTGAGTTGCGCTGAGCCCGACTCCACTCCCGACTGCATGAATCAGAACGTTCTCACCCGCTTTGAATCCCGCCTGCTGAAGTGCGTCGTGTGCGGTTATGAAGACCTCGGGAACGGCGCCCGCGGCGGGCCACTCGAGACCCGGCGGCACGTCGCACACTGCATCCTGGTGCGTCGTCACAAATTCAGCATGAGCTCCGCCACCGATGATCCCCATGACGCGGTCGCCTGGCTGCCAGCGATGAGCGTTCGTTCCTAACGCTGCCACTTCACCGGCAAATTCCAGCCCGGGAATGTTCTGCGCGACGCCCGGCGGCGCAGCATATCGACCTTGTCTCTGCAAAAGGTCCGCGCGATTGAGCGCGGTGCTTCGCACGTGAACGAGGATTTCCTCCGGCCCGGGCTGCGGTTTCGGAACTTCCTCGATTTCCAAAACCTCAGGACCACCAAAACGATTAATAACAACAGCTTTCATGGTTCTTCGCTTTCAAGGAGCAACTGTAGGGGCGGTCCGTGGCCGCCCGTCTGCTGCAA
>Ga0207712_10002875_pt1 | contig 11006 bp, 8 predicted proteins | sample KBSS44metaG_FD_184402 | JGI IMG/M metagenome (GOLD analysis project Ga0207712, IMG submission 184402) | Switchgrass rhizosphere microbial communities from Kellogg Biological Station, Michigan, USA - KBS S4-4 metaG (SPAdes) (version 2) | ecosystem: Host-associated > Plants > Roots > Rhizosphere >... | reverse complement strand
ATAATGGCGGTAGTGATCTTTACGCTGATATACGAGATACTTTTTTTAAGTAAGGAAAGAGAGTTGGATACTAAGATCGTTGAAGAATTGGATAGAGAAAGAATGGAAGCAGAACTGGATGTATTAAATAATGAACTTGATCCGCATTTTATTTTTAATGCACTCAATACATTAAATCATCTTATCATCACAAACCCTGATACTGCCTATGTATTCAATTCACGTCTTGCCCAGGTATATAAATATGTATTGATGAATAAGAATAAAGAGCTTGTTTCTTTATTCAAAGAGCTTGAATTTATCGAAAGCTATTTTTTCCTTTTGCAGATCAGGCATGAAAATAAATTACTGTTTGAATTAGATGCAAAAGAACCAGAGACAAGAAAAATTATGATGCCGCCCTGCGCCTTGCAAACAGTGGTGGAAAATGCGATCAAGCATAATGAGTTCAGTGTGGAAAATCCTTTGATGATAAGATTGTCATTGAATGGGGAATATCTAAAAATAATTAATAATAAGAGACCGAAACCTTATCTCGTTGATTCTACCAGTATCGGGTTGAGGAACCTGAGTTCAAGGTATAAGCTTGTTTGTAACAAAAATATCGTTATTGAGAATGAAGAATCTCATTTCCTGGTGAAACTCCCGTTGATCACTAACCTTTAAATCGTAAGCCATGTTAAACACTATTATTATTGAAGATGAACGACCCTCGAGGGAAAGTCTTTTGCAAACTCTTGGCCGTATTTCTGCAGATGTAAACCTCCTTGCAGCTATTACATCCGTACAGGAAGGTATCAACTACCTGGGGCAGCCTCATAATGCTGATATAATTTTCAGCGATATACAATTGCCGGATGGTTTATCCTTTGAAATTTTCCGGAATTGTGTAGTTGAGGCGCCGGTGATCTTTGTCACTGCCTACGATGAATTTATGATGAATGCTTTTGAGCACAATGGCATTGATTATTTATTAAAACCGGTGGATGAAAAGGATTTAGACAAGTCGCTGAGAAAATATAAAATGCTGCAACACCATTTTGCAGGTAAGTTCAATGATATAAGTAAACTGGTAAATCCATTTTTACACCCAAAAAGAACCAGGCTGGTTGTGAAGAAAGGGATCGAAAGCATCTCATTGCCTTATGATGACATCGTTCTGTTTTTTACGGAGAACAAGGTGGTCTATGTAATTGACAAGGCAGGTAAAAAATATTTATGTGATAAAAATCTTTGCGATCTTGAAATGGAATTGGACAAGAACAGGTTTTTCCGGGCAAACAGGCAATACATTGTAAATATAAATTACATCAGGAGTTTTAAACCATTCGAAAAAGTAAAACTGCAGGTAGATCTTGCCACGTCAGATATTAATCATGCGATAATTGTAAGCCAGGAAACGGCCCCAATGTTTCGCAAATGGGTGTATGAAGCCTGATAGGATTTTGCATTTACTTTCACTTAATTTACATTCGTAAGAAAGTAAATGTACAATGATAAGAGTGGCAACCAAAGATGATGCAGCAGGTATGCTGGAGATATATGCTCCTTTTATTCTCAACTCAGGTGTTACGCAGGAAACAGAAATTCCATCAGTTGGAGATTTTCAACAAAGAATTATTTCAAATCTTCAAGAAAGACCCTGGCTTGTTTGTGAAATAAATAATGAGATTGCCGGTTATGCGTATGCGGGAAAACATCGTGACCGCAAAGGATATCAATGGTGCACTGAGCCATCAGTTTATATATCAGAAAAATATTTTGGTTTCGGAATTGCAAATGCACTGTATACTGCAGTGTTCGATATATTAAAGATCCAGGGCTATGTAAATGCGTATGCTGTTATTACAATGCCGAATGAAAGAAGTATTGCATTTCATAAAAAATTTGGATTCGATTATTTAACCACATATAAAAAAATAGGTTATAAACTCGGGCAATGGCATGATGTGGGTTGGATGCAGTATGAAATAACTTCTCATAAAGAAAACCCAGTAGATCCTATAAAGTTTCCCCAAATTGATAAAGCTGTTGTTGACACTATTTTTAAAAAAGCTTCTGCATTATTAAAGAAATAGATAAACCTTCGTTGTGCAGGTTTATCTATTCCGGAGTCTACCATTGGCAGTCTTATATTTTTATATGTATCCGGCAAGATCCCGACTGACTGAACAAATTCGCTTTCATATTTCCGCTTATAGTTTCCTGATCTTTACATTTCGATAATAAACTTCTGCATATTCTGATTGCATTAATAGTCGCCCACTCTTTACACTCGCTTCTTCACCCACATTGACCACAATACCATTTACGATCTGCACACATTTGCCATTATATGAAATAATTTCTACCGTGTTCCATTCTCCGGTAGGTTTTTCGCCATCAATATACTTTTGCATTCTCGTATGATTGGCGGGTTGGTTCTGCACTCCTTTAACCTTAATAGTGCTGAAACCCAATAACCAGAAATCACCAACATCTCCTTCCTGTATCTGGCATTCGATAGATCGCGGCCAGATAGAATCCGGCTCATTCATAGGAATATTATAACACACACCTGCATCTCTTTTCTCTTTTGTACGGGAGCCCCACCTTCTTTCGCCCCACTTGAAATCAATTTTAAAATGAAAATTACTATACTCTTTTTCAGTCATAGCATATCCTAGATCTTTTCCTACCACATGCAGCGTATTTTCCTGAACAATGAAATTAGTATCCGGGTCTGCATTTTTTCCAATATCTTTTAGAAATGTATGCCACCCTTCTAAATTTTTCCCATTAAATAAAGAAGTGAAAAGATCGGTAGTAACTGGAGTTATATTTTTCAGCACAAAAACATAATCATTAAAATCACCATTCTTTGCTTCTTCATAACAAAGCAGGTAATTATTATTGATCAATTTTCCTGTTGAATCTTTCAAAGGATAAATTCTTGTTGCTCTCACTGCATTGGCAGGATAGAATAACATATTCCACACATCTTCAGAATAAGCAGTATGTGTGGGTCCCGTTGCATAAAAACCAAAAATGTGATTGCCTGGATCAAATGAATTGCCGCCTGATGCAATGGCCGGAAATAGACATTGATGTTCTGGATATTCATTTGTTTTAGCTAAAACACCCACCTGGTGCATTTCAGGTTTTTCAGCCGAATCAATATAATATCCGAAGGGAAGTTCAAAATCGGGAGAATATCTTGCTACCGGGATGATCTCAACTTTTCCTTTTCCGGCTTTATGAAAAAGAGAATAAGGAATTTCATCACCCTGCAATTCCGGAAGAATGTGATTGGCTAATGTTGTCCAGCCGATATTTATTTTATAACCTAACGCATCGGCAACAGTTACCAATGTTGGTTCATTCTCTCCTTCCAGTCCTTTAGTGCTGAGGCCAATGAGTTTCAATATAGTGTTACCAGAGGAAGTTCTTACCTGCAATTTTGCTTTCGTTATTCCAGTAAAACCAGGTGACGGTGTGAAAACAAGAATAAGTTTGAGTTTTTTGTAAGAGAGAATTTTAAAACTGGATGTATCACCGCTAAAAAACCTGGCTGATATTGTTGCAGGCAGTAGCGTCACAGAATCAGGTTTGCTTACTGTTCCTTTTATGGCGGAGAAAATAAATTGTTTTTTTAATGGCGTTGCATTTTGTGCATTAGTGAAAAATATTCCACTGAGGAAAATGGCTGTGGCAAGTACAATCTTTTTCATGTAGAATGGGGTCAATCGTTTTAAACTTATTATACTGACTTAAACATAACTTATTGTTTTAAGTCCCGTATCCTGATGCGTCCTGCTTTGGTAAAGTAATTACACCATTCTTGGTGTTCAATAATAAAAAAATAGCGTTTTTAAAGTACCTAAACACCAACAACCGATTAATACGCAAACGCATTAATGTTTATATGATATTGTAAAAAAAGCTTCCCTGGCTATTTTGTTTTTGCGAGCAAACGTAATGCAGTAATTGTTGTGATCGTAAGTGTAGTGTAAAAGAATATCCGGATTGCCTGTTTATCACGCATATATATCATAAGCATCGTAGAACATATCATCATCAGTCCTAGTATAAATACAAAAGCAAGACGATTGATGTTCATACGGAATGCTTTGTTAGTAAAACTGTCTTCGCTGAAATTAATTTCATGCCGCATCACCCCGTCTTTCAGTTTCCCAACAACTTCCCTGATATCTTTAGGTAATTTACTTACCAGGTATAAATAATCTTCTGCCGAATCTGTAACTAATTTCACCACTGCATCCCAACTGAATTGCTCTTTTATTTTTTCAGTAGCATAAGGCCGGATCATCCCCGCAATAGAAACATTTGCCTCCAGGTGCTCTGCAAATTTTTGAATAGTGGCCAGCGATTTTATTAATGTAAAAAGATTTGAAGGAACGGCTAATCCATATCGCCCAATAACCTTGAAAGCTTCCGACATGATTGCGGAAATATCCACCTGCTCATAGCTCATGTAACTGTATTTCTTGATTATTTCTCCAAGACGGAATTCAAGATCTTCCATTTCTTTGAAATAAGTTATTTCCGATAAACTCAAAAGTGATTTTGCAATTCTGTGCGGGTCATTTTTTGAAAAGCCAAGCATGAAATTTATCAATGCCTGTATTTGCCTTGGCTTTAAACTCGCCGCCATTCCATGATCTAATAAAACGATCTGGTTATCGCCGCGGATAAAAATATTTCCGGGATGCGGATCTGCATGGAAAAATCCATGACGAAGGATCATCTTTAATATTATATGTGTTCCGTTCACAGCAATTACCTGTGGATCGAAACCGGCTGCTCTTAGTCCATCAATATCATCAGGGCGAAGACCTTCAATATATTCCATTACCAATAGCCGCTGGCGACTGTGTTGTATAAAAACTTTTGGGATATAGCAGCTAGGATCATCTTTGAACATATCCGTAAACCGAAGCATGTTTGATGCTTCATTATTGAAGTCAAGTTCCTTCATCAGGTTCTCACCAAAATCTTCAACAAAACCAATTAAATTAAAACTTGCAAGCCCGGGATAAGTTTTTACAACTTGTTTTGCTAATACTTTCATTAATATAAGATCGATCTCGATCTTGTGTTTGATATTGGGACGTTGAATTTTTATAGCTACTCTTTCACCGGTTTTTAATACACCGGAGTAAACTTGTGCGATCGAGGCAGAGGCGATATGTTTTTTTTCAAGAGTGAGAAAAATTTCCTCAATGGGATGGCCTAATTCCATTTCAATAAGACTGATGGATTCGCCATCATCCATCGGCCTTGCATTTGATTGTAATTTTTTTAACTCTTCACGCAAATGATCAGAGGCAAGATCTGGCCTGTCTGCTACGATCTGTCCAAATTTTACAAATGTGGGACCTAACTCTTCGATCGTTTGGCGAAGTTGTTCGGCCCTTGTAGTTAATCTTTTTCCTTTTGGATCAAAGATGCGGCGCATCCATGTGTTGTACATCCAGTTTTTAACTATATGTTTCAGAATAATGAAAAAAATAGCTATCAGCCTGAAAACATTTCTAAAAAATCTAGCGATCTGGAAGATCCACATGGGGGTATAGTTTATTCTTTAAAGATAAGGGTCTTATCCTTTTAACCAATCTTCCAGAATTTGTTTTTGTAAAGGACTTGGGTTCCCGACCGACGTTATTTTAAAACCCTTTTCCGTCTTTGTACCCAAAATAACTTCTATGTCTTTTGTTTCATTATTTATAAAAAATGAAAATCTTATTTTGTCGCCGGCTCTTGCCGAATTAATTGTTTTATTAAAAAGACTTACAGATGATCTTTCACCATTGATTTTTATTACTTGTTGCCCTCTTCTTATACTGGCATTCCATCCTGGTGATTCATAATCTACATTGGCAATAAACACACTGTCTTCTTTTTCTCTTAAAGTAAAACCCACATAGGCGCCGGGTAAAGCCTGCGTGGTTGTATCAATATTTAAACCTGCATAACTAAAATATGTTGGATAATCAAGTTCTTTAGTTGTAGTAACGTATTCAAATTCCTGGGCAAGCGAACTGCCTGCAACTGTTTCAAAAGCATTTCTTAATTCTTCTTCAGTAAATCCTCTTTTCTTTTTCTGATAATATTCTTTGTAAAGAAAACGCATTACATCATCCAGTGACTTTTGATCTTTGGTGAGCTGACGTATTTTAAAATCAAAAAGCAAACCGACCGCGGGACCTTTATCATAATATGAGATCGTTTTATTTACTTCATCACCTATTCTTCCAAAAGGACCGTCACTCCATGTTTCATAGCTTGCCTGTTCCAATGTTTGATAAAGCCTGCCGGGTTTATTTTCAAAAGCCATCATATTCCCGCGGAAAGCATTGAATAATTCTGCATCAGTAGAAATATCGGCTCTTTTAACGATCATATATTCATAGTAAACAGAAAGTCCTTCCGATACCCAAAGCATTTTTGTTCTGCTGCCTTTATCATAATCAAAAGGGCCAAGTTCAATTGGCCGAATTCGTTTTACGTTATAATGATGAAAATACTCATGAGCTAAAAAATGAAGAGTACGAATATAATTTTCTCTTTTATTGAGATTGGTTCCATTAAAACCAAAAGTTGTATTGTTCAAATGCTCGATACCTCCCTGCCCGGGACCCATTGCAATGAATGTATAGCTTTTGTAAGGAATATTCCCGATAATGTTGACAGCGGCTTCAACAACTTTTTTAAGATCAAGCATAAATTGTTGCCTGTCAAAGTCACCGAGCTTAAAACCAATAAAACGATGAGTTATTCCTCTTACTTTAAAAGGAGTTAATTCTTCAAGATTGCCAACAAGGATCGGGCTATCATATAGAATATCAAAATCAGGGGCGGAGTACGTAAATTTTTTCCCGGGAAGAGAATCTAATCCCGTAGCCACACGGTTCCATTTTTCATCAGGTATTATAGTTACCTGTACAGGCTGGTTGATCATTTTATCAAGGTATAAAAAAACTGCTGCCGGTAATATGTATGCACGGGTTTCATCTATATACGCCGTAGCTACAAATGACCTGGTGGTTTTTATTTCATAAGCAAGATTTACAGTGTTAGAATTTTTACTGGGTACTCTCCATGTATTATCATTTATTTTTTCCCATTTTAATTCCTTACCCGTTTCGTCAGTGGCTTTTAATTGTTCAAGATTTTTTCCATAATCCATTTTTTGATAATAACCCGGAGTCCATGCAGGCATTTTAAAATCAATGAACTCCTTTTTTATTCCCTTACAAGTAAGTTGTACATGAAAGAAATGCCATTCAGGATTATCCATTTTTAGCGTATAGGCAAGTGAAGCCTTTTGAGCAAGAACGGAGATCGAAAAAAAGAAAAGACAAACTAGTAAAACATACGTTTTGTTTGTTTTCATAGAGGCGAAAAACTATTTAAGATATTTTGCATAGAATTCAAGTGTTCGTTGCCAGGCTAATTTAGCTGCTGCTTCATTATATCTTGCAGGAGAAGTATCATTATGAAAAGCATGGTTGGCTCCTTCATACATGTATAATTCGTAAGTGATCTTGTTTGCTTTTAATGCTTCTTCATAAGCCGGGATGCCAGCATTCACACCCTGATCCAGGGAGCCATAATGCAATTGCACCGCAGCTTTTATTTTTGGTACGTCAGTAGCAGCAGGCTGGCGACCATAAAATGCAACAGCCGCTTTTAAGTCAGGAATATTTACAGCCAAACTATTTGACATTCCACCGCCCCAGCAAAAACCTACACACCCAGCTTTACCATTATAATCCTTTCTTGTTTTTAAATAATCATAGGCACCGATAAAATTTTTGAGATTATCCTCGGGTTTCAGTTCACTGAAAGCGGCCCTTGCCTCATCCTCATTGGCAAATGTTTTTCCAAGTGCAGATAAAGCATTTGGGGCAATTGCAAGGTAGCCTGCAGTAGCTGCTCTTCTTGCCACATCTTCTATATGAGCATTCAATCCGCGGTTCTCATGAATAACTATCACGGCTGCATATTTTTTTTCTGTTTTTGGCCTTGCTATATAGGCTTTCATTTCATTAGGTACGCCGGGATAGTTTATGTATTCGGTGAAAAGGTCTTCAGCAGTAGTAAGACCGGGTTTTGTATAATTGTTTTCTATTTGCGATAATACAGATTGCGTAAGGGCAATGCTGCCGGTAATGAGTGTCACCCGTTTTAAAAAATCGGCACGGGTAATAGTTGGTGAATGAATATACTCATCGTACAGGTTGATAATTTTCTGGTCCATATATTTAAATTAAGGGAATTAAAGTTACGAAAGCAAAATAAATATAGAACGGTAATTCTGGTATTGCCAAGTTTGTTACCTTAGCCGTCTTAAATTCTTTAAAAAATCATTTATGAAATACTTATTTACTGCTGCTATCATTGCAGCATCATTAATTGCCTGCAACAGCAGTGATGACAAAACAACAGAAAACAAAGATGCTCCTGCCAGTACTACTACTGCTATGGAAATGCCGGCAAAGAATGAAATGCCCGCAATGATGGAAGTCCCTGCCAATGCAAAAGTTCATTTCGGTAATTTAAAAGACGGACAAACTGTTACTTCACCCCTTAAAGTGGAAATGGTAGCAGAAGGGATGCATGTAGATACCGCTAATGGAATGCTTAAACCTGCATCTGGTCATCATCATATCCTTATTGATCTTGATTCAATACAAACAGGCGAGGTGATCAAGAAAGACTCTGTACATCTTCATTTTGGAAATGCGCAAACATCTGCTGAAATAAAATTGCCACCAGGTAAACATTCTTTGACACTCCAGTTTGCTGATGCAATGCATCGTTCTTATGGAAGCAGGCTTACAAGTAAAATAACTGTGAATGTAAAACAGTAAAAATATTTTTGTTATGTTTCCATCATGCCCTGTTTTTCAGGGCATTTTTATTTTATATACAAGCCGTGTTCGTTTTCATTATAGATCAAAGTTTAAAGTTCAATTGTGAATAAAATTTAACTACTTGAATTACAGTTAAGATTTAGCTTATCCTTCCCACTGGCATGACCTTTGAAAACCAATAGTAAAATCAATGATTATGAAAAAAGCAACAATGGTATTATCCGTAGCTGTGATTAGTATTTTATTCTCAACTGTGAATGCACAACAAGCAATAGGTATAAAAGGTGGTTTAAATATGACGAGCTTAAGCGGTTTTGAAGGTCGTGACAGGATCAGTGCGCATATAGGTGTGTTTCTACATCATACTATGAATAAAAACTGGTGTTTCCAACCCGAGTTATTATACTCAGGCGAAGGACAACGCTACATGTCAGGAGGAGTGGAAAGAACTTTAGCTCTCGGTTATCTTCAACTTCCATTAATGATCCAATACTACCCGGCGCCACAAGTATATTTGGAAGCAGGTCCACAATTTGGTTTGCTTGTAAGTGCACAGGATAAAGCTAATGATGAAGCGGGGCAAATAAATGCGAAGGATGATTTTACAACTGGCCAGGTTGCTATAGGTGTGGGCATAGGATATAAAGCTTCAGAGCAATTAATATTATACGGACGTTATAATTTTGGTTTGACGGATGTGAGTCGCTTCGATAATATTGTAGACCATAGTAATGTTGGTCAATTAGGAATTGCAATCAGATTAAAACACTAATAAATCAAGTAACGAGTGAAAGCAGTCTTGAACGTCATGACTGCTTTTTTTATTTAGAAAATATTAACTGAAATTTTCGATAATACTTCTTCCAAAACATTCAAACACCTCTTTAACACTAAAGCTGGCATATTTATCGTCATACTAACACTAGTAGTAATAAATCCCATGGATTTAGAAAGTAAACCGGGTCACTGAATTGAGAAACCATTTTTTTACAACCTAAATCCTTTCTAAATGAAACGTATCTTAAAAGCATCTTTAATAGCGATCGTTGTGTTGCTGTTTGGTGCAGTACAAAACAAAACATTCGCACAGGTATCAGTTAATGTTTCCTTTCAATCTTTTTATGATGAACTGAGTCCATATGGCGACTGGATCAGTTATCCGGAATATGGATATGTGTGGCGACCTGATAACAGGTATAGCGATTTTCAACCTTACAGATCTGAAGGACATTGGGCATGGTCAGATGATGGCTGGCTCTGGGTCTCAGATTATGAATGGGGATGGGCGCCATTTCACTATGGTCGTTGGGTCAATGATCCTTATGAAGGCTGGCTCTGGGTTCCGGATTATGAATGGGCACCAGCTTGGGTAGTATGGCGTGGAGGTGATGACTATTATGGTTGGGCACCGATGAGTCCTGGTATTAGTATCAACTTATATTTAGGCAATAGGTATAATGTGCCATACAATTATTGGTGCTTCGCTCCAAGCCGGTACATAACTTCTCCGCATCTTTCAAATTATTATATTGACAGAGGCAGGAACACAACCATTTTTAATCACACAACTATTATTAATAACTATAGTAATAACAGGGATTATGTAATTGGCCCTTCCCGCAATGAAGTTGAAAGATATACTGGTTCAAGAATTAACCCTGTTAGAATTCGTGAAACGCAAAGAGCCGGACGTACAATTGAAAGAAGTAATGAGGTTTCTATATACAAACCTTACATTAACAGAGGTTCTGATAGGGGAGCGCCAAGAACTTTTGAAAATTCCAGGCAGAGAAGTCAGAATGTAATTACAGATAGAAATGTCGCCAGGCAAGAAAGACCTTATCAGAATCGTGGCAATCAACAAATAGAAAGACAACAATTCCCTAACCAGAATGATCAGAGAGTGGAAAGACAACAAGTGCCTGATCAGAATAACAGGAGAGCGGAAAGGCCATATCAGAATCGCGGCAATCAACAGGTAGAGAGGCAGCAATTCCCTAATCAGAATGATCAAAGAGTGGAAAGACAACAAATACCTGATCAGAATAATCAAAGAGTAGAAAGACAACAAGTGCCTGATAGGAATAGTCAAAGAATGGAGAGGCCATATCAGAATCGCGGCAATCA
>Ga0207712_10002874_pt1 | contig 11008 bp, 11 predicted proteins | sample KBSS44metaG_FD_184402 | JGI IMG/M metagenome (GOLD analysis project Ga0207712, IMG submission 184402) | Switchgrass rhizosphere microbial communities from Kellogg Biological Station, Michigan, USA - KBS S4-4 metaG (SPAdes) (version 2) | ecosystem: Host-associated > Plants > Roots > Rhizosphere... | reverse complement strand
CTACCAACATTGGGTTTTATCCAAGTTGGGCTCGACATTGTAATATCAGCAAGTTGCAAAGCCCAGCTTCAGTTCCAGCAGACGAATTACTATTAACTTTTGTTCTTAAATTCAGCAATATATTTTCAATCAGCATCGGTCGTCGGCAGACGGAATGCAAATTCCCAACCTGCATAAAGCCCTGCCCGTTGGCCGTCATGCAAAATCAGCACTCTACAATGAAAATAACGAGTCAATTAATTGTTTTAATTTTCGCGGTAACTTCTTTTACGGTAGACAAAAATTGCACTTCCATTATTTGGCTTGATAAATTATCTGGAGATTTCTCATTTGCCAAAAAACAGTCCATTTCTTGCGATGCTTGGTGTTATGAATGGGCGGGGACTAAGTCAGTTACCGCGAAACTCAAACATAAAGGCACAGTCGAATGTTATACGCATTTGAACGAGGCTACTCACTGTAGCTTAAGTTTGATTATAAGCAAAGACACTTGTGTTCCAACGATCGTCTTAAAAAGCGTTGTAGCAACCAGAGACAAAGTCTATCCATATAAAACCGGGTATATCAAAATAGACCAAACATTGTGGAAACAAAAAATATTGAAAGCGGAATTTGACTTTGAGTTTTCGAACGATGAAAATGACAAGAAAATATTTTGGAAAGGAAAGATTTATACCCGAATAAAATAGTGCACGAACGCCCAACATGAGTATCGCTAATCAGCTTTTGTTCAGACTGACTTAACACGGATGGTCTTTTGAATAATTCCTGATCAGTGTATCTTTATTCAGCGACATATCCGGGCGAAAGAATTTCAAATATCCAAACAACACAAAGCCCTGCTCGTTATTGTAAAAAAAGACGCTAACGAACCAATACAACGATAATAAACAGAACTATATGAGAAAAATAATTTCATTTATGCACATATCGCTTGACGGCTTTGTAGCAGGACCGAACGGAGAAATGGACTGGATTAAAGTTGATCAGGAAATTTTTGATTATGTTGGTAAACGGATAAGCGAAGGCGATACTGCCCTATATGGACGGGTAACTTATCAGATGATGGAAAATTATTGGCCTACTGCAGCAGATAAGCCGACAGCGACCAGGCATGACATTGAACATTCTAAGTGGTATAAAAAAGTTCACAAAGTTGTCTTATCAAAAACAATGAAAGACGCAGATTTGAATAATACAAAAATTATTAGTGACAACCTTTCGGACAAAATAAATGAAATAAAACACGAAGCAGGTAATGACATCTTGCTTTTTGGTAGCCCGACAGCAACACATTCACTTATTCAACTGAATTTAATGGACGGCTACTGGCTATTTGTTAATCCAATTATTCTTGGGCAAGGCATTCCGTTGTTTACAGACATAAAAGCCAAAATAAAACTCAAACTATTGACTACCCGGCAATTTGCTTGTGGGGTAACTGAACTGAATTACACCGTGGACAGACAATAACAACGAACCGCTAACAGCATCTTGCGTTACGACGGGAATATTTCCTCTAGTATTATACCAGTTAAGATTGAATAATAAATTTTTCTAAGAAATACTTTGAAATACAAAGTGATTTAATTTACTTTGAACTGCAAAGTGCTTTTTAAAGATTAAAAAAATTCAACAAAATGAAAATTTTGAGATGCACTTCAGCCTGAATTTGGAGTAAGAGAGTTGTTTTGAGTTAATCATAAAAATTAAATTATAATTCTGCTGTTGCAATGAAAACGTATAGTACAAGATTTATAGATGGTATTTACGAAGTAAGCTCCCAAAGATTATGAATAGAATTGAAGAAATATATTACGAAGCAAAGTCTGACAAATGGCTTAAGGGATTTGTTGTCTTTTGTCGCATTGCCCTGGCAGCAAGCTTCATTCCATCAGGCATCGTTAAAATTAGGGGCGAAAGATTTGCCGAGGGCTTGCCATCCAATAATCCTTTAGGACATTACTTCGATGCCTTATACCTGACAGGATACTACTACACCTTTATTGGAATTGTCCAAATCATCATAGCTATATTATTATTGATCCCGAGAACTTCGCTTCTTGGTGCGCTGATGTATTTTCCGATCATCGTTAATATTTGTGTGCTAACTTATGCTACTCGTTTTGATGGTACAAGGCTTGTAACAATAATGGTCTTGGCTTGCCTGTTTTTGTTGATTTGGGATTACGACCGTTTAAAACACATCTTACCATTTAAGCAACTCAAAACAGATCCTCCTGTTATAAAAAAGCCTTTGGGTAAGCGTCTTCGGTTTATATTTTTTGGAGGTTGCTTTGCAGCCTTAGCCATTATCATTTTTGGTACTTTTTATTTATATGAGATCGTGCCGGGCAACTCTGAAGAAGAATGCAGAAATCAATGTGCCGGCAGTAAAAACCCCGCAGCTTGCGAAAATTTCTGCAATTGCATTTATGTACAAGGTAAACCTCTTGATAGTTGTTTGGCGGCTTTTAATAAGGCTAAAAATATGCGAATATCTAATGGGAAGTAGTAAGCTCTTTATCTTTATTGAATAGGAAGGATAGAGCCCGAACCTGTGCGGCATTTTTGACATTATATATTTGTTTTTGCAATTGACACTATGAAAGTTTTAGTTTTTGGACCATCTGGCTCAGGTAAAACTTATGTCTCACAAGCATTAAAAAAACAAGGTATCAATGCTTATGATGATGGTGATATTAAAGGTTTGTCAGCCTGGTATGACAAACAAGGAAATAAAGTTGTTGCCCCTAAAACTGCAAATGAAGCCCTGGAAAACCACTATTCCTTTTTATGGAGCAAACACATTCTAAAAAAATTCTTAGATAAATTTTCAGAGCTGTATGTTTTCGGAGGCTCCGGTAATATCTTTAATGTGATAGACCTTTTCGACAAAACATTTTTTTTGAAGATTGACCCCGATGTTCAAAAAGATCGAATACTTTATTCATCAAGAGAAACGCCACTGATGGATTTTGATGAAGAAGGTATAATCATTTGGGGCGACTGGATAGAGCAAGAAGCGAAGAAACGTAATATTCCTTTTATTGACGCAACACTTTCACCTGATCAAATTTTTAATATTATTAGCCAACGTTGAACATTGCAGCTAACCCAAGCCATTCAATGAATTCCGTTGTACGATATAACTATACTTGAACAGACAGATTTATTTATGACATACAGAGTTTCAGCAAGAGGACTTTTAATAGAAAATGACGCGGTGTTATTTATTGAATATCGCAGCAAGGACAATGAAATTTATTATTCGTTACCTGGTGGTGGGCAAGATACAAACATTGACCTGGCCCAAACTTTGAGAAACGAATTCTTAGAAGAGGTTGGGCTTGAAATTTGTGTAGGTGATGTTTTACTTGTGAGGGAGTTCATCATCTCAAACCCAAAAGAAGAAATTTGGAAAAATGGTGTTCATCAATTGGAGATAATTTTTGACTGTAAACGACTTAGTAGCACTGCTGCTATCAGGACAAGCAAGCCAGACTTTGGAATGATAGGGACAAAATGGATACCTATTGATAAATTAAAAAATTATAAAGTTTATCCGACAACAGACTTGATTGACATTATAAAAAATAGGAACATCCACTATTTTTTAACCAGGGAATAAAAGGCAATGAAGCCGAACACTGAAACGGCAACTGCCAGGATATTTGTTCAGGCAGATTTTAACCACCGCACTGACATCAAAACATTTTTGAAAAAAAATATTTATGAAAGAAATTACCCGGGATAAAACAGTTATAAATTATCATAAATCCGGCAATGGCGAAATTATATTGTTGTTTGTTCATGGTTCATATATTGATCAGACTTATTGGAACGAACAAGTGAAATATTTCAATCGACAATTTACTGTTATTACACTGGATTTACCGGGACATGGTTTATCTGGAAAAGAACGAAAAGTATGGTCAACGAAAGGCTTTGCAGAAGATGTAAATACCTTAATTAAAGAATTGGATTTAAAGAAAATAATTCTGATCGGGCATTCATGGGGAGCAGATGTAAATTTGTTAGCAGCCACGATGCATCCACAACAAATTATAGGTTTTATTGCTGTTGATTATTACAAAAATGCAGCTACACTTTCTATTCCCCAACATGAAATAGACAATGTAAAAACAAATTTGAAAAAAGATTTTGCCGGTACAAACGAGAACTATGCCCGTATGGCGCTTCTTACACCACAAACACCTGCTGAAATTACAAACCGTGTAGTAAAAGATTTCAGGAATGCTTATGAACCGATGGGTCAGGCTGTAACACCTGAAATTTTTGACATGTACAAAATCCAAAAAGATTTATTACCCAAACTAAAATATAAGCTTTACTTAATCAACATAGACTATATACCTACAAGTGAAGAACCTTTAAAGCAATATTGTAAAAATGGTTACGAAGTGTTGCATATAAAAGGGACAAGTCATTTTCCTATGCTGGAAACGCCTCAAGAGCTAAATAAAAAATTAGAACAGGTCATTAATGAAATTATAGGAACTAAATAAATTAAACTATAACAGGCCGGCGTTAATAATTAAACGACAAAATGAGCAACTCAATGTTCTGATTGTCCGGGAATTTCTGGGAATCCCGGGTCATCCAGGATTTGTACAGCACTGGCATCACCAAGATTTTTCCAATCATGGAGCACCCAAACAACTTTTTTATCCCGGGTCACTTCGATTAGTTGCGGCCCCGTACCTTGCTTTCCACGTGATGTCAAAATAGTGTTGCCATTTGCCAGCCTGGTACAACTTTGCGGAGCAGATGTAAATTGATATGGTGCAGGTAAATCGGTTTTACAATTAAATTCCCAGACTGTTTCGCCCTTTGTATTTACTTCACGGGTAAGCCATTCTTTTTCGTTAGTAATAAGGGTGTTCCCGCTTTTTAATCTTATAGCTGCCCACGGTGATGAAATATTATAACTCCATCTCTCCTTAAAATTTTTGTCGTATTCTACTACCCGATTTTTCAAAAGATATGAAACCAGGTAAGTACCCTTCGCTGTAATACGTACTCTTCGGAATTGAGCATGAATATCATTTTGTTCTGGTGGGCCATCGTACGGAATATTATGTTCAACTTCAATTTTTCCTGTTTTTGTATTTACGATCATCAATTTTGGAGGCAATCCATTTACAACAAACATCACTTTGTCAAGACCTATTGGCTGGCAGCTGTGAACTTCGGTATGCCCGGATCCTTTTGTATTGTTGCAATCATATCTCCAAACTATTTTTTTATCAGGAGTGATCTCTGCAATGTATTGCATGCGGGTAAACAAAATGTTTCCATTCGAAAGCATCCATACGTCATCATATTCCGGGCCTGTGCCGGTACTATAAGTCCAGATGATCCGCCCGTCTTTGACCAATGACATTCTGTTGCAGTTTTCCCCTATATAAAGCATGGTATGTTGTGCTAAACCATTGCCCGGAAGATTTATGGGAGGGCTCTCTGGAGAAGTGATCAAAGGAGCAAACTCTTCTTGCGCAGCCATCAATGGAACATCTGGTCGGGTGAACAGACCAATAGCATCCATGCATGGCGTTTTGGCTGATAAAGCGCCAGGTTTAATTTTTTTTTGAGCGAACGAAATATTACATAATGAATGGAAAAATAAAAGGAATATAGTAACGCTTCTTGTCATGATTGTCATAATATAATCTTACAATAAACTTTATATATTTTGATATTGCCTGGAATGATATAAAGGTAATTACTTTGACAAATTCTGGACAAGCAAGCTCAGTAAATTGCAATCGATAGTAAATAAAAAATCAAAAACAATAAATTATTCAACCAACAATAAATCAAAAAAAATGAAAGCAGTAGTTATTGGCGAACCATCGAGAGCCGCAATGGAAACCATTATGAGTGTTTATCCAAGACACAAGGCAATTGTAGATAAATACATTGCCAAAGGTGAAGTAATTGGCATAGGGCCCTTTGCTGACAGAGGCAACATGGCAATTTTCAAAACCCGGGCGGCAGCCGAACAGTTTGTAACCGAAGATCCGTTCATATTAGAAGGGCTTGTGAAATCATTTGTTATAAGGGATTGGAACGATACTATGCTTCCCGGATAATGAGTGAAATATAATTATTAAAGTTTATCTGTTCAATTTTATCACTTATAACAGGCCTCATTTTTAATCTCATAATTCCCGGAAACAGCATTATTCAGCCGACAGATTCGTTGTATATTTGCAGCTTGCATTTTTTAAAAAAGATAATTCATAAAAGACAATTCTAATTCCTCTTTTGAGGATAGAGACATGAGTAAGAAAGGGAAAGTATTGGTGGCAATGAGTGGAGGTATAGACAGTACCGTTACCGCATTGATGCTTCATGACCAGGGTTATGAAGTAGTAGGCATTACTATGAAAACATGGGATTATGCCGCAAGTGGTGGCAGCAAAAAAGAAACAGGTTGCTGCAATCTTGATTCCTTTAATGATGCTAGACAAGCTGCCGTTGAACATGGCTTTGCTCATTATATTCTTGACATCCGTGAAGAGTTTGGTGATTTTGTCATTGACAATTTTGTAGAAGAATATCTTGCCGGTCGTACACCCAACCCCTGTGTGCTTTGCAATACACATATTAAATGGAGAGCACTACTAAAAAGAGCAGATGCGTTGGGCTGTGATTTTATTGCAACAGGTCATTATGCAAAAATCCGGCAGCATGATAATGGAAGGTTTGTAGTAAGCAAAGCAGTTGATGATACAAAAGATCAGAGTTATGTATTGTGGGGATTGCAGCAGGATCTGTTAAGCAGAACTATATTGCCATTAGCACCATACAGAAAAACAGAGATCCGTCAAATGGCTTTTGACTATGGTTATCCGGAACTCGCAAAAAAAAGTGAGAGCTATGAAATCTGTTTTGTCCCGGATAATGATTACCGGGGCTTTTTGAAAAGAAATGTAGAGGGGCTAGAAGACAGGGTGAACGGCGGAAATTTTGTTGATAAGCACGGTAATATTTTAGGCAAACATAAAGGCTATCCCTTTTATACGATCGGTCAGCGCAAAGGCTTGGATATTGCTTTTGGCAAACCTGCATTCGTAACGAAGATCGATCCTGCTAATAATACAGTAATGCTTGGGGATGAAGAAGATCTTGATCAAAATGAAATGATAGTCTCAAAGCTGAACTTTATAAAGTATGATACGATAACTCCCGGAATGGAAGTAACTACGAAGATCCGATATAAGGATAAGGGAACCTTGTCAAACGTCTATCCTTACACTTCCGCTAATCCTGGTGGGTCAATCAAGGTGAAATTTTATGAAAATGCGAAAGGAATTGCTCCGGGACAAAGCGCCGTTTTTTATGAAAGCGATGATGTGATAGGTGGCGGGATTATACAATCAGGAGTTATGAGTTCAGAGTCCACAGTCTTAAAACTCTGAACTCATAACTCCTGGCTCACAACCGATTCGGTGCAATAAAGCCTAAATAATACCGTTTTAAAGTGGGATGACTATGTCTTCCCGCTTTTTGTTTCTATTTTTAAGCAGCCGAACCCTATAGAAAAAGGTCTTTAACCTTAGAAACTTGTATCCGTAAAATTCAGAAAACTCTCTTATGAGACTTAAGCCTGCAATCCTTTTTAGCTTATACACAAGCATTCTGTTTTTTCTTTTCTCCTGCACCAAGAAAACAGAGACGTATCAAACTGATACTATAAATGATTATCTGCAGTTAGTTCCGGGTAAATACATTACTTATCGTATCGACTCTACTGTTTTTACCAATTTTCGCCGCGATATGGAGATACATAGTTACCAGGTAAAACATGTGGTTGAATCAAAGATCACAGATAATCTTGGCAGACCTTCTTATAGAGTATATCGATACCTGAGAGATACAGCGGGAACAACTCCGTGGGTTGCTGCTGGTTCTTATTTTATAACTCCGCTTGGCAACCAGTTAGAAGTAATAGAAGACAACCTTCGGTTCATTAAAATGCATGCCCCGATAATAAAAGACTATACGTGGAGGGGTAATGCTTACCTGGGTGATGCTCCTTATAGTTCACTTTTTTCATTTACCAATGATGATGAAATGGATCTTTGGGATTACAAATATGAAAACATAAATGATGTATTTAAATATAATCAAACTAACCTGAGCAATGTAATTGATGTGTTGCAGGTAGATGAAAAGTTTGCATTAGATACAATTAATGTAGTAAATAGTAAAGCTGTGATTCCAACAAATTCTGAAGCTGCTTATTTAAAAGGAAATGGAAATTCAGCCGATACAATAATTATCACTGCAACTAAACCAGCAGCTGGTCACGAAAGGCTAACGATTTACAACCAGACAAATCAGTATGCCGTACTTAACAAAATTAAAATACCACCGGGGCTTGCGCTTTATTATGAGTATGATGGTAACAATTGGTATTATCCTAATCCTGTTATTATAAATGGTACAACTGCCGCTATCCCGCGAGGCGCATTTATCGCTTATATTTTTGGCAAACCAATTCCTCGTGCACCTACTACAATTATTATTACAGATACAAATCAAACTAAAAAAATAGCCATATTCAACAGATCAGATTCCAACGCTGTTTTGAATAATATAAACATTCCTCCGGGCTTTGGCAGAAACTTTGAATTAAAGAATGGTCAATGGACCTATGCCGATGCTACCAATGTTTTGTTAGATACAGATCCTTACATAAGCGATCTTCCTTTTGGCAGTACTAATTATGGTCTTGAAAAATATGCAAAGAATATTGGCCTTGTTTATAAAGAATTTATCATGTGGGATTACCAACCTAATCCCGGCGGAGCTGGCGGCGCTTACAAAACTGGTTTTGGCATTAAGATGTGGATGATAGATCACAATTAAGCTATCTTTTTATTGCCTAAATTTGAAAGGCTAAAAAAGCCAGTGCCTGATGAAACAAATTTTCCTTTTTTTATTTCTTATTCTTGCGTTTATCAGCGAATCGCAGGCACAACTCACCCGCTATCTTGTAAAATTTAAAAATAAGGGCGGTACTCCCTTTACCATTAATAATCCCATTCAATATTTATCGCAACGGGCAATAGATCGCCGTACAAAATATAGCATCGCAATTGACAGCACTGATCTGCCTGTTACCCCATCTTATATTAACCAGGTAAAAAATGTTCCTAATGTAACCTTACTGAATGTTTCAAAATGGGCCAACGCTGTTACTATTCAAACAACTGATGCGAATGCAATAACAACAATCAATGCATTTCCGTTTGTACAAGGTTCAATCGGGATAGGAGGAAGGTTCGCAAATACGGGCATTTCTATCGGTAAATATAAAAATGAAGAATTTTTGTCTACTTTATCAACTGCAAGAACCGAAGAGATTTTGTCTGACTATTATAATTATGGTTCCACTTCTTTTAATGAAATTCATTTGCATAACGGCGAGTTTTTACACAATATTGGATTGCGTGGCCAGGGAATGCAGATAGCAATGCTTGATAATGGTTTTAATAATTATACTGCTTCTAATTTTGATGCTTTCGATAGTATCAATTCTAATAACCAGGTATTGGGCACATGGGACTTTGTTGCCAATAACTCCACCGTGTCGGATGATGGAAATCATGGTATGTCTTGCTTTTCAATTATTGCTGCAAATATCCCTGGACAATTTATAGGTAAAGCACCCAAAGCTAATTTCTGGTTATATCAAACAGAAGATAATTCAAGTGAATACCCAATAGAAGAATTTAATTGGGCATGTGGCGCTGAAAGAGCCGATAGTTCAGGAACCGATATTATTTCGTCTTCCTTAGGATATGGGATTCAGTTTAGTGGTGGTGTTCCGGATTATCCACGCAGTTTTTATGACGGCAATACAACTATATCAGCACAAGCGGCTGACCTTGCTGCTAAAAAAGGAATCCTGGTATTTATTGCTGCAGGAAATGAAGGAAATAATACCAGCTTTCATTATATATTAACTCCTGCCGATGCTGATAGTGTAGTCACCGTAGGAGCCGTTGATGTGAATGGAATAGTAGGAAGTTTGTCCAGTTACGGCCCATCTGCAGATGGTCAAATAAAACCGGATGTCGCATCGGTTGGTATAAATGCAAGGATACAAGCAGCAGGAGGTGGAATAGGATTTGGGTCAGGAACCTCTTTTGCTTGTCCCAATATGGCTGGCATGAGTACTTGCTTATGGCAGGGTTTTCCTGAATTTAATAACATGAAAATTGTAAAAGCAATTCAAAAAGCAGGAAGTAAATTTTCGGCACCTGATGATAGGATCGGTTATGGTATTCCTGATATGAAAGCAGCTTTCAGTAATCTGCTTGTGGATTTTGCTACTTCAAGCGCAACAATCAGTGCATGTAATGTTACACTAAACTGGACAAGCAAAGATGTTGATGCCATGAAATATGAAATAGAAAGAAAAGTGCCGGGAGAAACTGTTTATACAAAAGTTGGTGAATTAAATCCCCAACAAGGAAGTTTACTGGCTACTCATACTTATCAATTCAATAATACATTAACCAGTGTAGCTTCCGGAATAGTTTCCTATCGGATAAAACAGATTATAGACACTCCGGTTGCAACTTTTAGTGCTGCTTACATCGATACTGCAAGTGTCGTGAGCCCTGGTTGTTTTCCTACAGGAACAAATAACGTTGATCCAACCTCTGTAATTTTAAAAGTACAGCCTAATCCTGTTTCTGCTAACACAGCAACTCTAATAGTTGAAACTAATTATCCCGTAACCGATATGCCGATCCTCATTTATGATATAGAAGGAAGATTACTGATGAAATTAAAGAGATCAAAAGCAACAGGCAAAGTTGCAGTTGATATTCCGTCAGGCGAACTTGCAGCTGGAAAATATATCATCAGGGTTTATAATAAACAAAAACTGATCGGAAGCACATCGATGTTGAAATTATAATGTTCTTTTCAACAAAGCAGCAAACATGGTATCTGCTTTTTCATC
>Ga0207712_10002868_pt1 | contig 11021 bp, 6 predicted proteins | sample KBSS44metaG_FD_184402 | JGI IMG/M metagenome (GOLD analysis project Ga0207712, IMG submission 184402) | Switchgrass rhizosphere microbial communities from Kellogg Biological Station, Michigan, USA - KBS S4-4 metaG (SPAdes) (version 2) | ecosystem: Host-associated > Plants > Roots > Rhizosphere >... | reverse complement strand
TTTCGCAACTCTGACACCAGACGATCCTGCTCGGAGCGTGGGAATAAACTCTCCTTGTCTCCCCAAACAATTAACGTCGGCGTCTTGATCTTCTTCAACTGCACGTCAGCTTCAGGCGCAAGCAGCTCGGCCACAACTTCACGCCAAACATGCACCGGCACTTTCACGCTCTCATTTACCACTGCCTGCACAAACTCTGCGGGTAGCGGGCTGTAGATCGTGCTCGCCTGAAAATCACGCGCAAAAGCTTCAGGCACTGGCGCCGTGTCCTTCAGCGTCGCGATCTCACGCTGCAACTCACGCACAGCGTCATTGCGAAGATTCGTCCCAGACGCAACGAGCACGAGCTTACTCACTCGATCAGGAGCCTCCGAGGCCACGTGCTGCGCCACAAAACTGCCCATGCAATGACCGACGATCGTCGCCTGTTTGATATTCATCGTATCCATGAACGCCAGGACGTCCGCTGCAAACTGCTCCATCGCATATCCGCCCATAGGACGAGACGAGTCCCCATGTCCACGCTGGTCCAGAACGTAAACGCGATACTTGTTGTCGATCAGCGGTAATACCCTGCTGAACGAGAACCACGAATCCGTGAAGCCGTGCAACATGATCACGGGCGTTCCTGATGGATCACCTTTGTACGCATACTGCAGACGCACACCGGTTTTCAGGATCACGCTTGAAAACTGCACCGCTGAACCCGCAACAGCAGCCGATTCAGTCCCTGTGCTCATGCCGGTCAACGAAGCGACGCTGAGCTTCGTGTCAGCATACTGCCAGGCCTTCTCGTATTCGCCCTGGACCGACTTCGCCGCCGCTTCCTTGCCTTGCTTTCTCAAACTCTCAGCAAGACCGAAGAGTGCACGACCGTTGCGCGGCCGTCGCAGAATCTCAGCACGAAACACTTTCTCCGCACCGTTGTAATCGCCGTTCGCAAGCAACACACCACCGAGCACTTCACGAACGGGCAAGTCCCAGTCGGCCGGCTCTGCGTAGTACGTCGCATCTTCAGCAGCGATGGCCTTGGTCAGCAGATCGATACCCGCTTGCTTGTCTCCACGAGCGAGCGCGATCTTGCCTGCGAGCTCGAGCTCGCCAACCTTTGTGACGTCGGCAGCCGCGTTATTGAACACGCGGACTTCCGGTGTCATCGTCTGGTTGACAGCCTTCAGCGCGGCCAACTCTGCTTCAGCCTTCGCCGTGTCTTTCGACGCGGCATACGCACTGCCGCGCGCGAAGTGCCAAAACGCAGTCACGATCTTCAGCGAAGGATCGGGCTTCGGCTCTTTCAGGATCTCGTCCCACTTACCGAAACGCGTCATCGACACGAGCGGATACGGCATGAACATCTCCAGCATCGGCATGGCCTTGATGACTGGCTTCACGTTCGCTTCGAGGTCGCGCGCGTTTTTGATCGAGTCGGCATAACGTCCATTCATGGCGCTTGCTGCCGCCAAAAAATGGACGTTATGGTTGTAGTACATGTTTGGATAGAGCCCCTTGTTGCCGCTCTTCGTCATGTACTCCCGATCCACAGCAATCGCGTCTACGTTTGACTTCGCCGCCTGGTAGTAATCACCAGTGCGGATGTAGACGTGCGACGGCATGTGGACCAGATGACCTGCGTTGGGCGCGACCTTCCCGAGACGATCGGCGCTCGGCAGTGCTCGTTCTGCATTTGTTGAAGCCTCGACAGCGTGAATGTAGTAATGATTGGCGCCGCTGTGATTCGGATTGCGACGCAGAACACCTTCAAGCGTCGCTACGATCTCGAGCGTGTCTTCCGCAGGCTTGCCATCGAGTGACCAAAGATGCCACGGCCGCAAGTTCATCATGCTTTCCGCGTAGAGCGTGGCCGCATCGAGATCGTCGGGATAATTTTTCGAAAGCTCGCCCATCGCGTTCTTGTAATCGACTTCGAGCTTTTTTCGGTCGACGTTAATGTCAGACGCGTAACGCTTCGAGAGCGCGTTGATGTAAGCGCGATCTTGCTCTGACGCCTTTGGCGCGAGTTGGATCGCCTTTTGCAGATTGCTATAAGCTTCGAGCAGTGCTGGGCCATCCGCGGGCACGTTGTAATTCGATCCCAAAGCGAGCGCGACGCCCCAGTAGGCCATCGCGAGCTGCGGATCGAGCTGCGCCGCCTGTTTGAATGATCTAATCGCCTCTTCGTGATTGAAGGCGAAGAGGTAAGCAAGACCCTGGTTGAAAAACTTCTGGGCTTCAGGGTTGCTGGTTGAAACCGGGTGATTGATGTCGCCCAGTCCGGTTTCGAGCGTCACCGGCGCCATTTCTTTGGCTGGCGCGTGGCTGTGTTGCCCGTAGATTGCGATCGGAAAGAGCAGCAGAATCGCTAAGAACAGATGTTTCATATGAATCTCCTTAGACTCCACACTCCCTAACGCGGATTTTAGCCACGAAAAGGGACAAAAACACTGAATGAAAGTTCAGAGTTCAAGCTTTAGCTTGCTCGCCTACAGCCCGAGACTGCAGCCTAAAGGCTGAACTCTGAACTTTTATTCCGCGCCATACTTCAGTTGTACGACTTTCGCTTTGCCCTTTGCGTACACGGTAACGATGAAAAGGTCGTCAAACTTTCGCTCGTCAATTGTCGGCACGACATCGCCGCCGAGCATTTTGATCACGTCCGGAATCGAATTGCTGTGGCCAATCACTAGCACGCTCTCGCCGCTGCGTTCAAGAATCTTGTTGGTGACTTCCGCGGTTGATTCAGCCGCGATTTGCCTTGTGTTCGATGGATTTATTTTAAGCGTAAACTGCGTGACTGTTAACCCGAGTTTCGTAGCAATCGGCTCGGCGGTTTGTTTCGTCCGGGTGTATTGTGACGTAAGAATTGCTTTGATTCCAGCGCTGCTTAGTAGTCGTGCGAGCGCCTGTGAACGCGCGACACCGTCTTTGCTCAAAGGCGGATCCTGCTTTGGCTCCTGTTCCCTTTCGGCGTGCCGGATCAGATATACAGTGATCGGCTTGAATTCATCCTGCGCCACGGCGGGTTGTGAAAACATCACCGTCGCGAAAACCATCAAAATCAAAAGTGTTATCGTTTTCATGTATTAAAGCTCCTTGCGCATCGGAACGAAGTCCAGTTTTACCGAGTCCGTGAGATCCAGAGTGAGGTTTCCAGTCTCGACGAAGCCACAAGACTTGTAGAACTCAATCCCGGGAAGCGTTGAAAGCAACTCCAGCGCGCGGTAGCCCTGCGCCCGCGCTTCGTCTTCGCAACGCGACAGGATCGCACGCGCAATTCCCTTGCGTGCGTGATCGGGATGAATGAAGAAAGCGCGTATCTTTGCTGGTTCCGTTTCCGGATCAATATAAGCAGTGTCTCTCGACGAATACTGATCGCCGCCGAAAAGAGTCTTCCGCTTACCCCATCCGCCACAACCAGCCAGCTGTCCGTCACTCTCGACAACGAAATACGTGCCATCCTCGATAAGAGTGGTATCGACACCAAACACGGTGGCAATGGCTGCTTCGATTTGCGCATCACTGTAGTGTTCGCGACTCAATTCTCGCGCTGACTCGGCGATCAACTGCTGGAGCGCATCGCGCTCATCCATCGTCGCTTTACGAATGATCATCACGTCAGCCCGTAACCGAATTTGAATAACGGATTGTAATTCCGATCATCGGCATTGATCGGAATCTGATCCATCGATCGTGGCCATGAGAACGAGAGTTTACCCACGAAGCGGTAGTCACCAAAGAGCACGTCGGTCACGCCGCGACCCTCAGTTCCCGGTAACCACGCAGCGACAAACGCATCCGCCTTGTCGATCACCTTGTCGATGATCAGTGGGCGACCCGACATCAAGATGACGAGGAGCGGCATTCCGGCTTGTTTCATCTTCTCCACCACTGCGATGTCTTCTTCGGACAGCTCCAAACTCTGCCGGTCGCCCATCCACTCCGCGTACGGAGTCTCGCCAATGACGACGATTCCCAGATCTCCAGCGGCATTAGATCCGTCTTTCGAGTAGGTAATCATCGTTTGCGGGGAGACAGTGGAGTTTATCGCTTCCAGAATGGTCGTGCCGCCGGTGGTCTGTGCTCCGCTCTTGCCCTGCCAGCTTATGGTCCAACCGCCACACTGGTTTCCAATATCATCAGCGCTCTTGCCCGCGACGTGAATACGGTTGAGCTTTTTCGAAACGGGCAGAATGCGCTTTTCGTTCTTCAGCAACACGAGTGTCTCGCGCACGCATTCGCGCGCGACCTGGCGATGCGCCGCCGAGCCGAAACTCGCATGTAGATTTCGATCAGCGAGATTGGATCGGCCGTCCATCAATCCCATCGCGAATTTAACGCGCAGGATCCGCGTGACTGCGTCGTCAATGCGCGAGACCGGCACGCGCTTCTCGCGCACCAATTCCAACAGGAGGTTATAAAGCTCGCGATACTTCGCTGACACCATGAACATGTCCATGCCGGCGTTTACAGATGTCTCGATCTGCGTCTTGTAATCGCCGGGCATTTCGTCGATCGCGTCGTAGTCAGAGATCAGGAAGCCATCAAACTTCAGCTCGCCCTTGAGAATCTCGGTCAACAAACGTTTGCTGCCGGAACACTTCACGCCGTTCCAACTGCTGTATGAAGGCATGATTGTGCCGACGCCGGCTTTGATGGCACTGACGTAACCGGCCATGTGGATGCGGCGCAGCTCGCTCTCGGTGAGTGTTACGTCACCGCGGTCGAGTATCTGTAAATCGGGTTTGAGTTTTCTGCCGGTTCCGTACTTCGTGGCGCCGTCGCCGATCCAATGCTTCGCGCAGGCGAGCAGGCTGGTGGGATTGCTGAGATCGTTGCCCTGGTATCCGCGGACTGCCGCTTCGCCCATCAGGCTCGCCAGCTCGGGTGTTTCGCCGAAGCCTTCGTAGCTTCTGCCCCAACGCTCGTCGCGCGGCACGGTGACGCAGGGCGCGAAAGTCCAGTTGATGCCGGTGGCTCGTGTTTCCAGGGCGGTGATGTGCGCCGCGCGTTCGACGAGCGCCGGATTGCGTGAGCAGCCGAGGCCGATGTTGTGTGGGAAGATCGTTGCGCCGAGAACGTTGCTGTGTCCGTGAACGGCGTCGATGCCGTAGAGGAGAGGGATACGCAGCCGCGTCTTTTGCGTGCGCGATTGCAGGTTGTCGTAATGATCGGTCCAATCGACGAATCCGTTGCCGGTTTTTGGATCGGAGCTGCCGCCGCTCAGCACGGAGCCGAGGAAATAGTTTTCGACGTCGCTCGGATCTTTCAGACTCGCCGAGTTGGCCTGGATCATTTGCCCGACTTTTTCTTCGAGCGTCATGCTTGATAGCAGGGCGCGGACTTTCGTGTCGTTCGTTTTTTGCGCTTTGAGAAGTGCTGCGCTGACGAATGTCATTGCAGATGCCTGGATAAACTCTCGTCTGTTAATTTTCATCGGGTATATGTATGGTTTAGAGTTCAGCCTTTAGGCTGTTCTTCGAGAGGAGCAAGCTAAAGCTTGAACTCTAAACTCTCAACAATTGTTCGACGATCTCTTTGGCGGCGTTGGGGTGGCCCATTCGTTGGGAGTTCTTCTGCATCGCTTTGAATCGATCGGGATCGCTCAGCAGCCGGTCGAGTTTGTATGACAGCGTGGGCAGGTTGTTACAACGAATCGCCACCGCACCCTCGAGCAAATGATCCGAGTTCCTCTCCTCCTGTCCCGGAATCGGATTCACGATCACAAACACGAGCCCCTTCGCCAGAGCCTCAGACGTCGTCAGCCCGCCCGGCTTACCGAGAACGAGATCCGAGGCCGTCATCAGCTCGTCCATCTCCTTCGTGTAGCCAAATGGTTTCAGAATTACCGTGGCATCCGGCTTTGCGCGCGCCGCCAGTTTCGTCAAACGCTGCTTCAACTCTTCATTGCGACCACAGATCGCAACCACCTGCGCTCGATGCTGTAACGGCAGCAACGAATGAACGAGGGCATCTACCGACCCGACACCGAAACCACCCGCCGAGAGCAGAATCGTTATCCGATCGGGCGCAAGTCCATGCTTCACCCGCATCTCGTACTTGTCTTTCTTAACCGCAAACACCGGATCGATCGGAATCCCGCTCACGGTGATCTTCTCCGCGGGTATGCCGAGCGCCAGGAGGTACGCGCGCGCTTCATCGATCGCGACAAAGTAACGCTCGTAATGATGGACCAGCCACATCGCATGCACGTCGAAGTCAGTAACGATGATCACCTGTCGACTGGCCAAACGCTCCTTCGCCTTTAACCACGACACGATCTCAGCAGGCAGAAAGTGAGTACAGACGATCAGATCCGGCTGGTACTCGCGCAAGAGTTTCACGAACGGACGCGTGTTGAGCTTGTCGAGCGCAAGACGCCGCCGCTCATTCTTCCAGGGCTTGTCGAGCTTGTCGTAAACCCAGCCCGGCACTTCCGGCATTTTGTTGACGAGGTCGATGTAGGCTTTCGAGTAGAGATGGCGAAAGAGCTTGTTGGTGTAGTTAAGCACGTCGATGTGACGCACTTCCCTGCTCTCTGCGTCCTTCGCCTGGTTGAACGCTTTTTCGATTGCCTCGGCGGCGCGTATGTGTCCCGCGCCAGCAGAGGCAGATAGGAGGAGAACTTTTCTGAGCATTCTGGGCGTCGTTCTGTTTACGGGCGCGTTGGTGGTTTTGCCGGCGTGGCTGCTGGTCGTGTCGCCGGCGCGGCAGCGGGAGCGGCGGTTCCGGCCCCGGCCGGATGCGTCCGGTTGTAATCAGCGATGAAGTCTTTCGTGATGTCCATGCTAGCCGCGGCGTAGACAACCGGGACCCGGTTCACATCGAGCAGCAGTGTGACGCCTCGCGATTGAGCATAAGTAGTCAACGCTGTGCCGATATCTTTCTGCAACGGCTCGAGCACCGCGAGAGATTCTCTTTGATAACTGGCCTGCGCGTCTTCTGCTTTGCGCTTGATCTGTACGTCGAGACGATCGGCTTCATCAGTTTGCTGTGCGGTTAACTTCGGATCCTGGACTGGTCGCTTCTTCTGGATGTCGGCCCTCATGGCGCCCAGGCGATCGCGCATACCGCGGATTTCAGTTCGCAGTGGCTGAAACTTGGCTTCGATCTGTTGCATTGCAGCCATCACGCGCGCGATGCCCGCTTTGTCGTCACTGAACGCAGACGAGTCGATGATGGCGACGTTCGTTGGGGCCGGCGCTGGTCGTGTCTGTGTCTGCGCGAGAATCGCAAAGGCTGCGAGCGCGGCTACGGCTACAATTATGCGAAATACTTTCATTGCTCTAGGCTCCTTAAAAAGTGTTGCGGCCGTCGGGGCGTTACTGGTTACATTCGAAAATACGCCGAAGGCGTTGGCCAATTTGAGCCCAGGGTTCGAGCTTGCGAGAACCCTGGGGTTACGGAACAAAAAATCTTTGAACCCTGAAAGGGGTTCGGCGGTTGGCGAACCCTTTCAGGGTTAGAGTGTCTTTTTTGTGATGGTCCCAGGGTTCTCGCAAGCTCGAACCCTGGGCTCAAATTGGCCAACGCCTTCGGCGTAACTTCAAACTGAGCCACTGCCCGTCGGCGATGATTATTGCTGCAAATGGAATTTACCACCCTCTATGCGCAGCATGTAAACCGGTACTTGGGCATTGCGGTTCGAGTCGAGAGTGATTTTACCAGTCACGCCCGGAAAGTCTTTTGTCTGTGCGAGCGCGTTTCTCACGGCGGCGCTCTCAGTCGACTTCGCGCGCTTGAATGCGTCGAACAGCATCCGCGCTGCGTCGTAGGCTGTGGCGGCTAGTGCGTCGGGCGCTACACCATACTTCGCTTGATAGTCAGCGATAAACTTCTTCACGATCGGATCGTCACTGCCGGCCCAGAAATGATTTGCGAAGTAGACGCCTTCGAACGGTCCACCGCCGTTGTTAAGCAGGTTTGGCGAGTCCCATCCGTCACTTCCGATTAGCGTCGATTTGATTCCAGACTTCTTTACTTCACTTGTGACGAGCGGCGCGGTTGTATAAAAGCCGGGTGCGAAGACGATGTCGGGCGCGGCAGTCTTGATCGCATTGATCTGCGCAGTGAGCTCGGTGGCGTTTGCTTCATACTTCTGCTCGCTCACGATCTGACCGCCGCGTTTCTTGAACGAGTCGGCGAAGAAGCCTGCCAGTACGACTGCGTAGTCGTTCTTGTCATCGAGAATGATCGCGGCGCTCTTAGCTTTCAGGTGGTCCACGGCGAACTTAGCGATCGCGTCGCCTTCAGTCGAGCTGATGAAGCACGCGCGAAAGATGTAGTCGCCCTGCATGGTCAACTCCGGCTTCACTGATGCTGAAGAGATCATCACGATCTGGTTTTGTTGTGCGATCGGAGCGGCGACCATCGACCTCGTGCTGACCGGCTCGGCAATGAGGGCGTGAACTTTGTGTTCCTTAATGAGGTGGTTGACGGCACCGGGGACTTGCTGTGTGTTTGATTCATCGTCTTCGATGTCGATCTGGATCTGCTTACCGTCGATGCCGCCGGTGGCATTGGTCTGGTCGGCCGCGAGCTTGATGGCGTTTGACGCCGAAATTCCGTATGCGGATGTAGCGCCGGTCAGGGACAGAAAAGCGCCGATTTTGATGGTGTTGGACTGCGACTCAGGCATCGAGCACGCCGCGACCATTAATAAAGACAGGAGAAGACCACAGATTTTTCGCATGGCTCGTTATTAAAGCAATTTCAGGAAAGGATTTACAGGATTTTCCCCGGATTTACATATTTATCCTGAATAGCGTTTGAAATCCTGTCAAAAGCTCCGGCTGAGCCCCAGGTTTTTCTTGGCCTTTTTTACGAACATATGGTAGCGTGAAGCCGTTTTTCGCGTCTTTTACCGCACGAAGTACTAGCGATCGTAGTAACTAACTCCCATTAGTTTTCCCAGAGGTCGTCCTCGTTTGTCTTTAGAATTTCCAAATCCCGAAGGAGATCAGGAATGCGAATCAGAGTCATTGTTCTGGTAGCAGCAGTTCTGCTTTTTGGTGCGATTGTCATGGTTCCTCGAATCATCGAGGCTTCAAAGTCGTCAGCAGCGGCTGCAAATTCAGTTGTCCCAAATCCCGTGCAGGGTAAGCAGGATATTACATGGGGCGAGTCGATCCGCAACGACACGTCGATCCCAGTACGCGAAATGAAACAGCAACCTGTCTTCAAGGAGAAGAAGGAAGCGAACGAGAACCCGAAGATTAAGCACGTCCACAGAGACGCTCCCGATCATAAGGTCCAGACATCGATCGCTGCTCCGTTCACCTTGCCCAACATGCCGACGACCGACGCGAATTTCAACGGCATGGCGTTTCCAGGTGTCGCGTGCAACTGCGCTCCGCCGGATACGGTTGGTGAGGCCGGCGCCACTCAGTACGTCCAGATGGTCAACGAAGGATTCCAGGTCTTCGACAAGACGACCGGAGCTTCGCTGCTTGGACCTTCAGGCATCTCCACCATCTGGGGCGGCTTCGGTGGTGTTTGTGAATTCAACGGCAGCGGCGATCCCGTGGTGCTGTATGACCAGCTCGCCGACCGTTGGGTGATCTCGCAGTTTGCCGGCGTCTCCGTGCCGACAGATGAATGCGTAGCCATCTCGACTACTAGTGACGCGACTGGCTCGTATCATCGCTACGACTTTCACCTCGGCTCAAACTTCTTCGACTACCCGCACCTGAGTGTTTGGCCGGACGGCTACTACATGAGCATGAACGTGTTCAACTCGACTGGTACGGCGTTCCTCGGCCCGCAGGCTTTCGCCTTCGACAGGGCCAAGATGCTCTCGGGGTTGCCGGCCACATTCGTTACGCCCGGTATTACGGGTGGAGCATTAGAAGAGGTTTTCCTGCCCGCAGATCTTGACGGCTCCACGCTACCGCCGGCCGGCGCGCCCGCCACGTTTATCGAATGGCCTGGTGGCGGCACCTACAGGGTCTTTCACTTCCATGCCGATTTTGCTACACCGGCAAACACGACGTTTACACTCTTTGCGAGTCCTGCTGCGGGTGGATTTACGGCGCTCTGCCTAACGACTCGATCCTGTGTTCCGCAAAGCGGCACGACGTCGCGTCTGGACGGCATCGGAGACCGGCTGATGTTCAGACTTGCTTACCGGAATTTCGGTACGCACGAGTCGGTTGTCGGAAACTATACTGTGAGTTCAGGAACCGTTGCAGGCATTCGCTGGTTTGAGTTGCGCAACGTGACCAACGGCCCTGTGACCGTGGCTCAGGAGAGCACGTACCAACCTGACAGCACGTGGCGATTCATGGGAAGCGCTGCGATGGACAAGGATGGAAACCTCGCCATCGGCTACAGTGCGTCGAGCGCGACCATCTTCCCGCAGTTGCGATATGCGGGACGGCTTGCGTCTGATCCGTTGAATACGTTGGGCCAGGGCGAGGCGACGCTATTCGCTGGGACGGGAAGTCAAACCGGTACGGGCAGTCGTTGGGGTGACTATTCAGCGCTGACGATCGATCCGGCCGATGATTGTACTTTCTGGTTTACTTCGGAGTATTACACGACGACGAGTCAGTTCAACTGGCGTACGAGAATCGGATCGTTCCGCTTCCCGACGTGCGGTGGTAATCCGACGCCGACGCCTACACCTACTCCGACGCCGACTCCAACTCCAACACCGACTCCAACACCGACTCCAACACCGACACCAACACCAACTCCAACTCCGACGCCCACTCCAACACCGACACCGACGCCGACACCTGCGCCTGTGCCGAATGCGCCGAGCAATCTGTCTGGAAATGCTGTATCCACGAGTCAGATCAATCTTTCGTGGACGGATAATTCAAATAACGAGACCGGCTTCAGCATTGAGCGTTGTACGGGAAATAACTGTTCTAACTTCGCGCAGGTAGGCTCGGTCGGGGCCAATGTGACGACGTTCCCGAATACGGGGCTGAACAATAACACCTGGTATCGATACCGGGTGAGGGCGTTCAATGCGTCAGGCAATTCGGCGTTCTCGAATGTGATTTCCGTGAAGACGCCTA
>Ga0207712_10002866_pt1 | contig 11034 bp, 7 predicted proteins | sample KBSS44metaG_FD_184402 | JGI IMG/M metagenome (GOLD analysis project Ga0207712, IMG submission 184402) | Switchgrass rhizosphere microbial communities from Kellogg Biological Station, Michigan, USA - KBS S4-4 metaG (SPAdes) (version 2) | ecosystem: Host-associated > Plants > Roots > Rhizosphere >... | reverse complement strand
ACTGGCTTTGCCTCAAAAAGTCGGGAGTTCCTGTTGGACACGGTCAGTACCACCTGCGGTAGCGGGTGGGTGCGTTAGCCTCTCGATCCGTCCGCCGCTGCGCACCCACCCGCTACCGCAGGTGGTGACCGTATCCAACAAACAATCCTGACTTTTGAGGCAAGGCCTCTGTGGCTTAATTTTTATCGCTGCGGCGCCACGTATTTCACAAACTTAAATTTCGCCAACGCTTCGAGCTTCTCGACCGGCAGACGTCCGATTACGATCTTTGAATTCTTCGCATCAGACACGACTTCGAATCCAAGCTCCTTGAGCTGCGCTGTGGTCTCGTCAGTTTTTTCCGTCAACCAGACTTGCACTTCTACTTTGCCGTCGCGAATGAGTGCGCTTTCATCACTCGAGAGCGCCTCTTTGTTTTTCAACTTTTGGACGATCGCAAAAATTGCGCGATGAAGTTTTTCTTCCAGCTCATTGCTTTGCTGACCCGGCGGTTCAGGTTGCCCGGGAGCAATTGCATCTGCAGTGGCTACGCCCGCAACTATCGAGGTGACCGTTGGCGCGTTGTTAGACATTGGCGCTACCCGCGTCTTTCGAAAACCGCCACCGCCAGCCCTTCCAGACACCGTCTTTGACGCTGAGGCTGTGGTGAGCGCGAATCCTAAATACTGCCGACCAGGCTCCGCATCCACCATCGCTCTCTGCACACCTTTCGGAACTTCCACCGGCACATCGATCCGTCGTGGTTTGCCACGATCTGTAACCACTCTCTCTTCGACGGCGACAAACGAAGTAAACTGCGTCATCAAGCGATACTCAATGCCGAGTTGTGTAATCGTCTTCATCAGGTCCGGCCGCATGGTCCCGGATTGCGCGCCGTTAAAATCCTGATTCATCAGATCGTCGATTCGCGCACGCGCCCATAGAGGCGCAAGAACGTCGTGCGACGCCATCGTTTCCGGAAACTCAACCGGAATGTCGCGAACGAAATCAACACCTGCCATCTTTCCTTTCAGGCGAATGCTGCCACGGCCCGCCGCTGTATATCGTCCTTTAATCACGAGCGGCTTCGCGCTGAAAAGATCCGGAATGCGTTGCGGGTAGACGTCGGCGACGGGCAGGTTATTCCACTCGATCGCGATATCCGTCAGTAACGGGTTGCGTATACGTTCGTGAAAGCGTCGCGCCGCCGCGGATCCGTCGTCTTTCAGACCCACGTACTCCACTTCGCCGCGTCCGGCCTCCGCCATCTTGTCGAGCAGGAAACGGTTGACCGCGCTGCCGATGCCAAACGAAAACACGCGCGCATTCGGATGCTTCTGCACTTCCGAAATGATCTCCATGTCGTTGCCGACATAACCATCAGTCATGAAGCAAACGATGCGAACGTGTGACTGATCGTCAGATGGCTCGAGCGCCGCCTTGATCGCCTTCATCATCTCGGTGCCGCCATAACCTCCGGTCGCGCTGAGAAAGGCTTGTGCTTTGCCGAGGTTGGCGGGAGTTGCGGGCACGGGCTCCGGAAAGAGTATGCGAGTGTCGCCCGCAAACGTGATCAAGTTGAACGTGTCAGACGGATAGAGACTGTCGAGCGCCAGCTTCATCGTCTCTTTTGCCTTCTCGATCGGAAAGCCTGACATCGAGCCAGACGTGTCGAGCACAAACACGAGCTCTTTTGGCGTCACGTCCTGCGAGGTCACGCGCTCGGGTGGCTGAAGCATGAGGGTGAAGAAGCCGCCTTTGTCGGAGCGATGCGTGAGTAGAGCATCCTGAATCGCCTGGCCCGCGACGTCGTAACGAAGAATGAAGTCCTTGTTGGGAATCGTTTCCTCATTTTTCAGACGAAGTCGCGCGCTGTGTGCGTCCGGACGTTGAATGTCTGTGGGGTGAGTTTTGGAATCGATGTTATCGATGATCATACCGGCGTCGAGCGCGACTTCGAGGGAGACGTCATGGCCGCTTCTCAAGCCTGCGGGAGTGAATTTGGGCGTAATACGTGATGCGTCAGGAACCTGAGTCGTGTCTGGAGCACGGCCGTTGCCTTGTGACTCTGGTTTCGCAGCGCCCGGAATGTAACGTGGCCCAACAACCATCGGGAACACGAATTCATACGCGCCGTTAACGTAGCTCAGTGTTTCGACGTAGCTGATTGTGATCTTCACTTGCTCTCTGGGAAGGATGTTTGCGACTGACTGCGTGAAGATGTTTGGTCGTTCCTGGTCCAGCAAACTCGCAACCTGCCCACCTTCCTTCGCCGCCTCATAAACCTTCTGCGCCTCTTCGCGTGGCAGAATCTTGCCGCGGACAGTTCGATCACCGACTATCATCGTCATGTCGTCCACCGCGGCGTTTTGCGGGAGGGGAAACGTGTAGACGGCTTCGATCTTCTCTTTGAACGGGTTTTCAAACTGCTGCGTTACAACGACGCGCGAGATGAAACCGCTGATCTCGGCCTTCACGTCAGTATGTTTGAGCGGACACACCGCCCTCTGTTTTCCGTTTCCGTCAATCACCGTAAGCGCGCCCGGTGTCTCTTCAGTTTGTGCTGAGACGTTTTGTGGCGTGTAAAGCGCGATGAACACCGAAAGGGACAGAACGCTGAGAATGAGAATCAGCAAGGATTTCGGCAGGAGCTCTCTAATCATGGTTTCCTCCGACGCAGAGTATGGACGCAGTTTTAGAACCCGCTTATACGTCTCTGTTCCCTGGAACGCAAGGATCACAAATGCCTTGCGCACAAAGGAACTAATTTTGTGTTTTTGTGCCTTATTGTGGCTAATACAGATTGAAGTTGTACTCCAACTGCATAAAAACTGAAACCGGATGTCCGCCTTTGACCGCCGGCACGAATTTGATCTGTCGTGCAGCAGCAATGGCTCGTTCCGTCAGACCATACGGCAGCGTGTGTACCGCGCGTATCTGGACCACGTCACCATTACTCGCAAACACGACGCGCAACATCACCGTGCCTGTAACCTGATTTCTTCGCGCGTCTTCCGTGTACGTCGGCTCCGGTTTGAATAGAACGCGCGCGCGTTGTTCGACTTGAGACCCGGCAAACGGCTGGTCACTACCGTCGCGATCAGACCCGCCGCCCGGATCACAACAACCGAGCTGCCGGGAGCCGCCGCCCATGTTTCCCTTTTCTCCGGGTCCGACCCCTGGTCCATCGCCTTCACCGATACCTGTGCCTCGACGTGTTCCGATTCCTTCGCCATCGCCTGGACCTTTGGATTCGATATCAGACTTCGATCTCGGATCGCCGTAAACAGGAGCTTTGAGATCCTTCCACAACGCCGGATCGATATCGATCCCCGCGGCGGGAAGTGATGGCGGATTGAGTGGAGGCGCAGTTGGTATCGCAGCGAGAAGGGTTGAAGGCGGCGGCAACTTTCCGGCTTGTGGTGGAATGGGGTTGTGATTGCCGCCTCCGCCACCACCTTGCGCGAGTTTCTGTGACGGGCCGGAGCCTTCGCCTTTCTTGTTCTGAAATCCGACTCGGCCTGGTCCATCCTTGCCGGTGCTCGGTTTGTTTGTTGAGTCGAGCGGTTTCGAACCGTCGAGGATAACTACTTCCTCGTCGCCGCCGCTCGATGCGACGTCTGGAGGCCTCGAAGCGGTTTTGTCGAATAGAACTACAACAAGTATTACGCACGTGATCGCAGCGACGGCGGTCATTGTTGCGGGTATCACATTTGGAGTTGATAGAAACGTTCGCAGTCGATGAACGATGTGTCGACTCATCGTTCTGCTGAACATCAACGGATTGTTTTTGAATTCAATCCAGCTTCGTTTGAGCTCGTCGAGCAGAAACGCAATCTGGATCAGGAGTCTTGCAAGCAGAGATCGACTTTCGATTATGGTGGGTTGGTATTGGCGCATCGCAGAACCTCGTTGGTTTTGTTCAGAGTTCAACCCTTAGGTTGTTCTCTTCTCAGCAGAGCAACCTGAAGGTTGAACTCTAAACTCGGTTAGCGTGATGCGGGGAGCCTCTATTGCTTTGTTACCAAAACCAGTGAAAAGGTGACGCTCTGAGGAGACGTCAAATCGGGAATTGTGATGAGGCGTCCAGTAGTTTGGATGCTTACTTGATCTGATTGAAAAGTTTTGTCGCGCGCGCGCTGTCGATGCGTTGCAGAATTCGATACTGCTGGAGCGCACCGTTTCGATTGTTCAGTGCGAGAAACGACATGCCGAGGTTGTAATGGGCCGAGGCGTAATCAGTCTTTTGCTGAATCGCGATCATATACTGCTGAATCGCTTCCTGGTAACGCCGCAACTGGTGCAGCGCGTAACCAAGCTCGTTGTGCGCTTCGGGATAGTTTGGCCTGATCTGGACCGCTTTGCGCAGCTCGTCGGCGGCTTCGGTGTAACGCTCGAGATCGTTGTAACACCAGCCGAGATTGTATTGAGCAGTGGCGTTGCCGGGACGCAGCTCGAGCCCCCGCTTATAAGAGTTCGCGGCTTCGGTGTAGTTCTTGATGTTGTAGTAATAGACGTCGCCGAGGCCGAGGTGCGCGAGGCCCATATTCGGGTTTGAGCGGATTGCTTCCTGATACGCCTGGACAGCTTCCTGCTGACGGCCGAGATTGCGCAGTGCGTAACCCATCTCGTTTTGTGCTTCAGGATAATTGGAGCGGTAGGAGATTGCCGTTCTCAGATACTTGAGCGCTTCGTCGTAATGTTTCTCCTCGTTCTGAATCCAACCCAGCTCGTAGTGTGCGGCAGCGTAGTCAGGCTTGATGCTGATTGTTCGGGTGAAGGCTGTAAAAGCTTCAGTGTAGCGTTCGAGTTTTTTGTACGCGTAGCCGAGCTCAAACTGTGCGGCTGCGTTGTTGGGTTGTATCGAGACGACGCGCTGGAGCGGATCGACCGCGGAGCTGTAGTCTTCGAGATCGTTGTAGATCCAACCGATGCGATAGAGTGCGGAGGACATGGAAGGATTGATTTCCGTGGCCTTTAAATAGAGGTCGAGGGCTTCGCGATATTTTTTCTGGGTGTAGAGTGCTTCGCCTTGCTGGTAGTAGGATTCGGCGGCGCTCGTGGTTGTCGTGGTCGGAGTTGTGGTTGTCGTCGGCCGCTTGACCGGAGTTGTTGTTGGCTTTTTACGCGGCGTTGTCGTTGTGGTCGATGCGGGTTTGCTTACAGGTTTTGTGGCAGGCTTCGTTGAAGGTCGGCTGGTGCTACCGCCGATCATCCCGCCGCCCGTGACGCCGCCCGAATCGTGCTGCGCGAACGCGACGCTGCCTGCTGTTATTAATAGGAGTGCGGACAGACAAATTGAACGAGGGGGCGTGAACAACATGACATTTTCTCCTGCGTTAAGACCCGAAATGGACGGCGACGACCGCGCTAGGCATTATAGTTAAGAATGGCGGCGCGTGGAAACGTTTGTTTGTGAGTCCTTCAGGTCAGAGTTCAGCCTTCAGGCTGCTGTTTTGGGGTGCGCTGCGCCTTCGTTTGACAGTCATAAATCCCATACGTTAACGTAACCCGCTTACACTAGGGCCCCTTCACCATGCGTCCCGTTCGTCTAGCGGCCTAGGACACCGCCCTTTCACGGCGGCGACACGGGTTCGATTCCCGTACGGGACGCCAACTTCCTGGGAATGTCTTATGCGATTGCCAGGATTGCAGACCTCGAACTTTCCCCCGACCATTCTCAGCAACATGCTCTCGCGTCATTCCAGTTACCTGGATAGAGGACCAAAGCGATGAAAGACACCTCAGGCTTAAGAGAGAAAGTTTTCAGTTTGTTTCCCCTATTCACGAAGGCTGGCCACGATCTGCAAGCTGAGCTTTTCGAGCATGCCACGCTGGCTCAAATCCCCGCCCATCAATTTATTTGCCTGGAAGGAAATATTTGCAGAGGCATTCCGCTGGTGCTTGAGGGACGGGCCCGAGTTTACAAGCTCAGCGAATCCGGACGTGAGATAACTCTATACCGCGTAGAGCCTGGTGACAGTTGTATTCTGACGGCCTCGTGTATCATGTCGGGCGTCGAATTTCCCGCCTTTGTATCAACTGAAACCAAAGTCGTAGCCATCGTTATTCCACCTGCGGTTTTTCGTCGCTGGGTAAATAAATATGACGTTTGGAGCCAGTTCCTGTGGGGCCTGCTGTCTTCGCGTTTCGCCGAGGTCATCTCACTCGTTGAAGAAGTAGCGTTTCAACGTGTAGATAAGCGTACGGCGGATTATCTACTCGACTTGGCTGACGCAGAGGGGAAGATCAAGAAAACTCACCAGGACATTGCCGCCGACCTCGGGAGTTCCCGTGAGGTCATTAGTAGAATTCTCAAAGACTTTGAACATAAAGGTTTGATCACTCTTTCGCGCGGCGAGATATATACCGAAAACACGAACGAGTTACGGCGGGCCGCACAAACCTAGCTCTTCTGACTATACCCAACCTGTCCACCCTCTTCTGACAAGTGCATGCCTTCCCCTGCTTTCGTGGGTGAAGTGTGGGCTGCCGGCCTGCCCCGAGAAATATTCTGCAAGTTCATCGGATCTCTGTGACTTTGTCACAGACATGAGACTCCGATCCGACTAATACTCAACAATGAATAAATAGGTAGTCCATGCGCCCAGGCAGACAGTGAACTGAAGGGCAGAAATGCTTGGAGAAAATGAGGTAAGAATGAGCCTTCAACATGGCAAAACGATAATCATATCGCTCGCACTCGTAGCAATCGGGGTAGTAATTCTAGCGCCAGCCAATGCGGCTGCCGGAGCAACCAACATTCCTGTGCTGTGGAGTGCCGGGGGCCTGTCGGCGGGCTTCGACAGCGCGGGCCAAGCTGCCCGGATCGCCACCGATGCTTCTGGCAATGTTGCCGTGGTGTCGGGGCCGTCGTTCGCTCAGGATCTGGCAGTCACGTCGTACACAGCGAGCGGGTCGTTTCGCTGGCGCGGTACCGTCACCCCGTCGGTGGGTACTTTCCGGGGAGACTGGGTGGCCGCAGCGCCAAATGGTGATTTCGTAGCGATCGGCACCAACGTTACTTCGCGAGGAAGTCCAATAGGTCTCACGATGGTTCGCTTTGGTTTCGACGGACTGCTCCTTTGGCGCGTGGACATCGTCCGCATGGCTCCGTACGTGGCACGGCTGTTAGTCGATTCGGGGAGCAACTCTTACCTGGCGTTAAGTTCGGTCGGTGACGGCCAGGATATCCAGGTCCTCAAGTACAGTCCTTCCGGCGTTCTCCTTTGGTCGCAGATTATTTCCACCGGCTTCTTTGCCAACGACATGGCAACGTCGCTGGCGTTCAGCCCGGACGAGACCGATGTCGTGGTATCGGGAAACATCGTGGGGGGTGCCACTTGGATCACGGCTGCCTACAACGCCAGCACCGGCGCCCGCCGTTGGCTGGTGACCGCAGCCGAAGGTATCGCCGCACGCGACGTCGTCGTGGATGCCACCAGGGTGTACGTGACTGGTCAGGGCTTTACCGGCGCAGGCACTACCGCACTCAGTTATTTTCTGACCGTTGTCGCCTATGACCGCGCGACGGGCGCAAGGTTATGGCGATCCGACAAGAAGCCGGCCGACGGCAACAGCGCTTCCGGCTATTGGATGGCTAGGGCGCCCGACGGAAGCGTGGTGGTGACGGGCACGGCCTCTCGAGGGTTCCTCGACTGGTACACCGTCGCCTTCGAAACCACGGGGGCAGTTCGTTGGGAGGCGATCCGTGATGGCGGTTTGAATACAGACGAGATCCCGCGCAGCGTGCTTGTGTTGGCAGATGGCACCACCGTCGTTACTGGGCGTGGTGGTCCTACGCTTCCGGGCGGATTCTGGCCGGGCGTTACGGCCGGCTATACGCCGAACGGGACATTGATCTGGGAGGCGTTCTCAGCGCAGGAGACAGTATGGGCCACGTCTCTTCCCAACGACGACGTGTGCGCTGCGGGAGGTTACGACGCTCTCATTACGTGCTTTCGGGTATCGAGTAATCGGCCACCCACGGCAGTCATGTCCGCGTTTCCCGCGACCGGCGCTGCACCTCTTAACGTTACCTTCGACGGCTCCGGATCCACTGACCCCGACGGCACGGTGACTTTGTGGAATTGGTCGTTCGGTGATGGCGCACTCGGTACCGGATCTCAGACCAATCATGTCTACACAAATCCTGGGACCTACAATGTGATCCTGACGGTCACAGATAACAGCGGCGAGTCGAGCCTGATGAGAGGTTCTATCGAGGTAACAGCACTTCCTCTGGTTGGTCCACGGAATTTGACAGCCACAGCTTTGACGAGGAGCTCAATCCGTTTGAGTTGGACCAATGGAGCCGCCAACCAGACCGGGGTGAGGATCGAGCGCTGCCAGGGATCCGGTTGCACGAACTTTATCGAGATCGCCTTAGTCGCAGGAACCGCAGCGATCTACACCGACTCGGGTTTAGCAGCGAATACAACCTACCGGTATCGAGCACGCGCCTATAACTCGGCTGGTAATTCGGAATATTCGAATATTGCCGGAGCAAGAACGTTAAGGAAGTAAGGGGCATGCGGCTGAACCTGACCTTCCGACAGTCGGGAGAGTTGGCGTCAGAGGACAGGCCCTTCGTTTTGAGCATCACTCAGCTTGGCGAACACGAGTCGATAAACGTCCAACAAGCGTCCCTGTGAGTCCGGGAAGCGCGGTAAAGTGCTATCCAGGCCGCGAAGTTCCGTTGAATGACAATAGCTCGCTTCTCTTTCACGGCGGCGACACGGGTTCGATTCCCGTACGGGACGCCAATAACTTAAGTTTACATTCGGATCAAAAACCCAACTAGCTGCCAGGACGAAAACTACGCTCGCGAGACTCGCATGATTAGCTGGAGCTGTGAATAGTTGTCTTTCTCAACCAGAGTTCAATCACTGCCTGAGCCCGCTTATCAAAACAATATCGCTAAGCCAACCACCGCGCGTGATCGCTAACGATCGGCCATCAACGGAATAACCAAAATCGAAAAGCTCATCTGTATCCAGGTTCAATGAATCTTTCATTAAATCTCCGTTCAGCGATTGCCTTATGATTGCACTCCGCCCGTTAAGCTCACCAGCGTAAATCACCGTCTTGCCATCGTTCGTCCACTGTATCCGAGACATCCAGCCAAAAAACTCAAGCTTCGTGATTGGCTGGCCACCTTCAAATGGCAGAATCAAGAGCTCGCGTTTTGATTCGTTTCTACCGATACATGCAATCGTTTTACCATCCGGGGATACCGAAGGCATGCCGGCAACAAAGTCGGTCAGCTGTGTCGCCTCGCCGCCGTCAATCGGAACTCTCCACAAATGCCAATCCTCTGTCGAGTTGAAGAGCACCCATTTGCCATCTGCCGAAATCGCAGGATAGTTTTTCGCCGAACCGCTAGTGAGTTGAGTTTGGTCACTGCCGTCAAGATTCATCCGCCAAATCTGAAATGTACCAGTGCGATTCGAGACGAAAACGACGTGCTGCCTGCTGGTGGCGATGGCCGGTGAACCGTTAATGCCGGCGTTAACTGTGAGTTGCTTCTGTTCCTTACCGTCCGGCTGCATTATCCAAATGTCTGTGGTTCCACTGGCAGTTGTTGAATAGACGATGCGCCCGTCTGGAGTCCAACAAAAATTATTGATCGCCTGCGTTATCTTCTTAAGATTTTGAGAGTCGCGGCTGGAGCCTATCCAGATATACGATTCAAGAACCGACTGTGAGGCGGCAGCAACGTCTGCGTTAGCTGCCACGCTGATATCTGAATAGGAAGTCAATCCCTCCGTGATCTGAGTTACCTCCATGGCGGGATACGAGACTCGAAACAACTGGTTGTCGAAGCCGACACTTTTTCTTGCTGAAATGATGAGTCCGCTGCGATCGGGAAGCCAATCCATCTTTTTAATGACAAAAAACTTGAACGAGGATAAGTCTTTTTTCTCACCGGTATTGACGTTAACAGCAATGAGGCTGACGTCCTGGCTGCCCGCGGCAGAATTGCCATGCGCGCAAATTATCGACTGTCCATCCGAAGACCAGATGGGCACATCCAGTTTGCCCGGGTGAGCTCTAACCAACAAAGTACGCTCGTTGCGACCGTCCGCGTTGGCTACGTACAACGAAAACTCTCTCTGTCCGTCGCGATTGACGACCTCACGAATAAAAGCTAACTGGCTACCATCGGGTGAAACAGCGAATTTGCCCTCCAGGCCATCAATGAGTTTTGTGGGAACACCTCCTATCAACGACACTCGATACAAGGCACTGGGATCACCTTTGACGAACAAAAGACTCTCTCCACTCTTATCAAATCCCAATCCCGCAATCCGGTCTGCCGTAAGTAGCTCGACGTTGGTATTCGATGCGAGTTGTCGCACCCAAATCTCAGTTGAGTTTTGCGTGCGGCGCGTGTAGGCAACGTACCTGCCGTCTGGTGAAATTGCGACGTGATGGCTTTGACCTGTTGCTGTTAGTTCCACCAGCTTCAGTCGACTACCAGGCGCATCTTTGGCATTGATTTCGCTCGAACTCTTGCCGCCGCTCCTTGCAGAGTTCCAATAGACCAGGCCAGCTATCGCTACGCCGACAACGGCGAGAACTGCAATCACTCTCGCTTTGGTTAGCACTGTTGGCCGAGGTACAGGTTTGTCGCGGGTGCTTATCTGAGCGGGCGCAATTGGGGTCACGAGCGGTTTCATTTCCGCAATAAAGCGATAGCCTCGACGCGGAATCGTTTCTATGTAGAGCGGCTCGCGAGCGTTGTCACCCAGAGACTTCCTTAGCTGCTGGATGTTGAAAGTCAGATTTGACTCTTCGACAAACGTGTCAGGCCAGAGTCGCTTCATCAATTCTTCCTTGAGCACGATCCGGCCGTGGTTCTCAACGAGGGCCAACAAAGTTTCAAAAACCTTTGGCGCCATCGGAATGGCCTTCCCTCCGCGGAGGAGAACCTTTTGCTCGATATCAATTGTGAAGTCGCTGAATCGATGAATATGGCTGGAAAGGGAGGACATAACGGCCCTAATAACTTCCTAAGAACTTTCTCTTCGGCTTCTTAAGACTTTGCAGACC
>Ga0207712_10002864_pt1 | contig 11045 bp, 14 predicted proteins | sample KBSS44metaG_FD_184402 | JGI IMG/M metagenome (GOLD analysis project Ga0207712, IMG submission 184402) | Switchgrass rhizosphere microbial communities from Kellogg Biological Station, Michigan, USA - KBS S4-4 metaG (SPAdes) (version 2) | ecosystem: Host-associated > Plants > Roots > Rhizosphere... | reverse complement strand
ACTGCGTCGCCATAGTAGTGCTCAGCTCGCTTGGATGGATTAATACTAAAAAGAAAACCTGGCATCAGCTGCACTATCTCAGCTATTTTGTCATGCTGGCGGTATTTGTCCACGCGCTCGGCGCTGGTTCTGACCTGAAGTATGGGTTATTCCGCGAGGCTTGGGTGGCAATTGGGCTGGTGCTCGTCCTGGCGATTGTTTCACGGCTGTGGCGGGCTCGAACACTCAGTAAGCACTAGTGTGTTTAAAACGGCTGACGGAGATTGTTCGTAGCTGTGCTGGTATGGTGACACTGCTGACTGTAAAAAGCCTAGAGCGCCGCGCCGACAAAATGGCCGATGATGCTTGTTATGAGCATCGCTAAACCGCCACCGACTAGCACACGTAGACCAGCGCGCCATCTATTGCCACCACCAATAAACGCGCCCACGCTGCCAGAGATGCTTAGGGCTAACAAGGCAGTAATAACAATTGCCCATGAGCTTGCTGACCCGCGCCAGACTATCGCTGCCATCAGCGGTAAGAGCGCACCGCAAGCAAACGACCCGGCAGAGCTGACAGCGGCTTGCAGGGGCTTCGCTAGTGATTCGTGGTCAATCCCCAACTCGTCACGAGCATGTGCTGCTAGGGCGTCATGCTTATGCAGTTGTACGGCGACTTGTCGGGCTAGGCCGGGGGTGAGCCCACGCCGCATGTAGATGTCTTCTAGCTCATGCAGTTCTTCGTTCGGAAATGCCGCAAGTTCACCGGCCTCAATACGCAAATCAGATTTTTCAGAGTCGCGTTGCGAACTCACCGAAACGTACTCTCCCGCCGCCATGGATAAAGCCCCCGCAATGAGCCCGGCAATACCAGCCGTGAGAATAGCCTGCGTGCTGGCATTGGCCGCGGCTACGCCAAGCATCAGGCTGGCCGTCGAAACGATGCCATCATCCGCACCGAGTACAGACGCACGCAACCATGCTGCGCGATGGGACTTATGGCCTTCGTGACGGGGTACGGGGTGGTTGTCGTGAATAGTTTTATTCGCGGTCATCTACATTGATTATACAACGAACAGTAGTGCGGGCGATCTAGCGGTCACTACCGCAACTAAAATTTGCAGCGCCCAGCAGTTCATGCTTAATGTCTAGAAATAAAAGTTGGTTCTAAGCCCCGAAAGCCAAAATAGTGACGCCGTTGCAAATATCGTTAAGGAAATAATTATCATCGTTGAAGGAGCAGCCTTCTTTTTATACCAAGAATAGGCACAAATGAGCAGTCCAACCACTAGAGCCGCTATGGCTGGAGCTTGCACAGTGTGCGTTGACCCATTGTGGACCCACATACTTGTGTGGTGAGCTACGGTCAGAACGGATTGCATATAAACAATCGCTACCAAGAGGGCGATTACATCGGCTACCTGGGTATTTGTGGGCGCTGTCTTTTTTACCATACCTTGATTGTAGCAGCAAATTGCTACACTGAGGCCATCGTACGGATTTTCAAATCGTAATTACTATCCAAAAACCAGCCACGATAAATATGGGAGTTTTCTGAGTTTGACCTCGGGCGGTGCCCCGAGGGTGCTACCATATCTATATGTATGAAATTCCACCAGTCCAAGATGACGTTACCAGCGCATTATCTACTTTAGAGCCCGGCAAATTGCCGCTAAACATATTCAATCAAGTTGCTAGGCTCACGGTAACACCTGTCGTTGAGATGGTGCCTTTCTACAGGAAGCCTGATGGCTCGCTATATGTCTTTTTGTTGCAACGAGGCGCTGATGACCCGTTGTGGGCTGATATGTACCATGTACCCGGTGCAATCGTCTCTGCGACAGATCGCCCTGGTTCCTTTTCGGATACCATCCAACGAATCCTGGTAAGTAAGCTGGCAGGGTATGACTCAGCCGAGCCTGTCTTTATAGATGTACGCCTCTGTAAAGTTACCAGGGGTATGGAGGTTGCAATTATATATGCAACAGAGTTGGCGGTGGCGCCAGCTGAAAAATCACTGTTTGACCCGCTCAAACTTCCTTTAAACATGGTTGAAGGTCAAACGGGCTTTATTCAAGCGGCTTTTCATAAAATCGCGAAGACTTAACTGCTGACAGGATTTTGCTTAGTGCTGACCTGCTGTTTCCAGACGCCATTCTTGTCAAGTAGATCCTTCGATGCTTCACGCCCGGCACGTACCTTTGCAAGCACTTCGTAATAGAAATCCTCAATAGCATCAAAATCGATACCATTCTTGATGCATGTCTCGCGCCACTCCATGTTAATCCAGTCTTCCGGATATTTTTCGTTTGTCCATTTTCGGATCATGGGGATGTATTCAGCTAACTCGGGGAAAGCCGCTGCCAAGTCTTCATGAGCGAACTGATAACGCCATTGCTGCTTGTAGTAATCATCCCATGTCTGCGGAGGTATGAAGCGCGCCATGTAGTTACGGGTTACGCGCATAGAATGGAAGCCATAATCCCTAGCGAGTATGGCTGTTAGCCAGTTGTCTTCGTGTACACGCTTTCCTGCCGGGAAGCGCAGAGGCTTTCCCTCGACCTCCATATCAGCCCGCCAGCCAAGGTAAGCACCATGAAGCCAATATTTTTCAGGGAAAGTGTGGCGACGATAGGCATTCATTGCAATAATCGCTGCCAGCCTAGGGTCTTTTGGCAGAGTGCCTTCTATCGGTGTGTGATGCATACTTACGACCTTGATATCAGGCAACGAGAGGGCATCAAGCCGTCCATGCAAGTGAGCCCTGTCCAAGATGAGATCCCCATCGATAAGTAATAGATTTTCACCCTGCGAAACCTCGATGCCATCGTTTACGGCAAACATCTTACCGGCAACTTCACAATTTATAACCTGAGTTGTTATGAGGTGATTCTTAAACTCGTCTTTAGCAAAGATGTCCTTTGCCACTGTGTCGGTAATTCCTTTGCAGCAGTTTGCGATGACGACAATCTCACATACTTTATCAAGCTCTATTATTTCTTTTCGGATAGATTCGAGCGTAGCTGGTAAGCAGGGCGCTTCATTTTTAGTGACGGGGATGAGTATCGTTAATATCGTCTTGCTGCTCATGATTACCCTCCTCATTTATGACCGGATTCTTCTAATTATTGATGTAGTGGTCACGCCGCCGCCCAATATGGGATCTTCATATTGATTATCTTGTTCGACAACTATAGCAATCTGAGTGTCCGGCAACAAGCCCCCTTCTTTGTATCGTTCTAGGTCTGTAACCGTGCCCCGTGACTCAGAGTTCACGACAACTAGGTGCGGCTGAAGCTTAACGGTCATCAGCGCGTTATCATTATTAACGCATGTCCTATCGGGGCATGCATCGCAGCAATCCGGACCATGCCTGGTAATGTAATCTACGGCACTTCGCCTCGCTTCGTACCCCGGGGAAGGTATGGACTGCATCGCTAACATCGTGGCCCTACTATGCCAATCAAGCGTAGGCTTTGGAGCGCCTCCTTTTTCAGGGCGTCTTGATTTATTTTCTTCAAGGGCACGGTTGGTATCAAGCGTCACCATAAGATGAATACTATCTGAAGCGGCTATTTCGTGGACGATGCGCTGGTCTTGACGTGTTTCTATCTTACTTATGCCAAGCAGTGACATAGCTCCCAGGGTTCTGCATTGCACTAAGCCAAGAACATGATTAAGCGTCAGCATATCATATGTACCTGCGTTAAAAACAGTGAATCGTCCAACCTGACGCCAAGACTCAATTCGATCTAAGGCAGTTTCAAAAGTACAAACACCAGAACTCAGTGCATGGATTCTTTCATTGAAATCGCCTTCAATGATATCTTTAACAGGATTTTTCTGTAGTTCGCTCATGGTTCGGAAAATATAACAGAAAATCCATTGACCATCAACGCGACGCAATAAATTTTAGACTCTACGCTAATGGGATGACGTATATGCCGTTGGAAATCGTCAAGTCTACGACTTCAGAATTATCATGGAGTGTTGCAGCAATCATTGTTGGCGAGCCAGGCAGGAAGCCGGACGAGGTGTAAATATCAGTTTCACTGCCACATATAAGCAACATGCTCGTCCGGGCTCAGGGTCACTGAGAGCCATCGCTGTGAAGTCTTAGCGTGGATGTTGGTTATTTTTAAGTCCTCACTTGGGGTTTCAACCAGAAACCTTTTAATTCCCACTAAGATTAAGTCACTCTCGACAATTCCTGTTTCTTCCCAAAGCTCACGTATCCCCGCACGAAGAGCAGTTTCGTCCTCTATGATGCCGCCAGTTAGTCCCCACAGGTATGGATGGGCTAGTCGGGGAGATCTCTGCAGTAGCAGTATCTCGGATGAGCAATTCTGGATCAACACATTCGCCACCTCAATCAATCTTTTCATCTAGCCGCACTATATACTAGACATTTCAAACAAGCCAAATGTCAACTCCTAAAAATGATAGAATATCTGAGAGATGAATCACTACAGAAAAACCATACACAAATATAAAAGTCGGCAGCGGAGCGAAGGATGCCCATTCTGCAAGCCTGATGTTGTCGCGAATGCCCTGTTTGAAAATAAATTTGTATATATCGTCCCCAACCTTACGCAGTACGATTTGTGGGAGCTACATGACGTAGAAGATCACCTGCTGCTAATTCCTAAGCGCCACGTAGAAACGTTAGGGGAACTGAGTAATGACGAAAAGCTAGCAATTATGGATCAGGCAGCTGAGTATGAAACAAGAGGCTACAATATCTACGCAAGAGGTGTTGACTTTGTCAAACGTTCAGTCAAACATCAACACACACATCTGATTAAGGTTTCAAACAAAAAGCCCCGTGTCGCTTTGTTTCTGCAACAACCCTACTTTTTATTTAAGAGATAGATCAAGAATCAAGCAGGTATGCTTTGGCCGCCAGTTGTCCTTCGGCAAAAGAAGTCTCTGCTAGGTCAACGCACAGATAACCTTCCTCTACGGCCATATCCCGGATCACCGCGCTCCTCTGCGCATTGAATTCACTCCATGCTTTTATGCGGTCATCGGAGTATTCATTTTGATGCATCCAGTCATGCGGGTCGCTGCCCCTGCTGGCAATGATTCTGGCGGCCTGGCTTGATGCGGAAGTGTCCACCAAGAATGCCGCTCTATGTACAAGGCCCGAAGCGGCGATAAGATCCGGCCAAACATCAATGGAGTCCACAAGAACACCATCATTTGACTCATGTTCTACTTCACGAATGTATCGCTCGATAAACGGCCACACGAACTCTGCCTGAGTGTGCTTGGCTGCAATTTCGACCGCAGCATTAGTTGCATGATGGATTATAAATGCTTGCTCATCCGATATTTTTTCGGCGCGAGCGGCATGCAGCACGGGGAAGACACCTTCCGCGACGGTTTTGCGAAGGGTCGTACGGAAAGCATCGCCCGATATTGTTTGAATGTCTACGGACTTTCGTACTGCACGAGAGAGGGTAGACTTACCGCATCTAGCGGCCCCGCCAATTAGTATGTGAGACATTGTAATTTAATACCACGTACACCGAATATATGTAAAGTTTAAAGCTCCAGTTGTATAAAGTCTCCTTGCGCGATATCAACGTCCAGAGCAGATTGTCTTGGTATGCTTTTGATTCTCGAGGCTATCAACTGCAACACGGTGAGATGAGAAACGATTAGGATGCTTGCATACGTCATCTTCTGTCCTTGGAGGTGACGCAAGAAATCATCCACTTTTTCCAGTAGTTCATCGAGTGACTCCCCATCATTAAATTTTGCTTTCCATATGTCTGGCTCGCTGGAGCGAGCCTCATCATATAACGCTACGGGCTTACCTTCGAATCCCGTGCGAATGTCATTCAGCCGTCCGTCAATAAGTATTGGTGCGTTATGCGCATAGTTAATTATATCTGCCGTTTGTTTTGTGCGTTTTAATTCCGATATTACAATCGCCTCAAAGGGAATGGTCTCTAGTCTGATCGCCAATAGCTCTGCTTGCTTGATGCCATGTTGGGACAGAGAAACGTCCACAGTAGGGTCTGCGTTACACAACTCAAGGACGTTATAGTTTGTTTCGGTATGTCGTGCCAGTAGTACTTCCACTACGCTGTAGAATACAGGTAATTTAATGACCTTACCAAATTTTGAATCGTTTTCAGCCAGGAATTGCTATACTAACGGCATGAAAATATTAGTAACCGGAGGTGCCGGTTTTATTGGCACCAATTTTGTATATTACACAATCAACAATAGACCGGAGTATGCCATCACGGTACTCGACGCCCTAACGTATGCTGGTAACGCACACAATCTCGAATCCGTTGCCAACAAAATTAGATTTATCAATGGGAACATTTGTGACGCGTCACTTATCGATGAACTTGTCGCGGAGCATGACATCATAGTGCATTTTGCTGCAGAGAGCCACAATGATAATTCGCTCGAAAGCCCCTGGGAGTTTATGCAGACCAACTTAATCGGTACCTATACATTACTCGAAGCGGTGCGTAAGCACGATAAGCGTTACCACCATATTTCGACAGACGAAGTCTATGGTGACCTTGAGCTGAGTGATCCTCATAAGTTCAATGAATCTACAGCCTACAACCCTTCAAGTCCTTACTCTTCAACTAAAGCAGGGTCTGACATGCTTGTAAGAGCGTGGGTGCGGTCGTACAAGCTAAGAGCGACTATAAGTAACTGCTCGAATAATTACGGTCCTTATCAACATGTTGAGAAGTTCATTCCACGACAAGTAACTAACATTGTTTCCGGCCTGAAACCGAAACTCTACGGGACGGGCGCAAATGTCCGTGACTGGATACATGTTGATGACCATAATAGCGCCGTACATACCATTCTAGACGCAGGGGTAATTGGCGAAACCTACATGATTGGGGCCGATGGGGAACACAATAATAAGGAAGTCCTAGAGATGATACTCGATATAATGGGCAAACCTCAAGACTGGTACGATCATGTGAATGACCGACCGGGGCATGACATGCGTTATGCGATTGATGCAACGAAGTTGCGTACGGAACTCGGATGGAAACCACGATACACAAACTTTCGAGATGGTCTCGCGGCCACAGTAAAGTGGTATAAAACAAATGATAGTTGGTGGAGGCGAAAGAAAGAAGAAGCGGAAAACCGCTATAGGAAAATAGGGAGATAATCATCGATGCCAGAGCCTTTAGAACTTGCAGTTCATGCGACTAGCATACCTGAATTGTTTCTGTTAGATTTGCCGGTGCATGGTGACAATAGAGGTTGGCTTAAAGAGAATTGGCAGCGTGAAAAGATGACAAAACTCGGCCTGCCCGACTTTAATCCCGTACAAAACAATGTTCTATTTAATAGGAGCGTAGGCGTCACTAGAGGAATCCATGCCGAACCTTGGAATAAGTACATCACTGTTAGTTACGGCAGAGTATTTACCGCCATTGTAGATTTACGCCCAGGTAGCACATTTGGTACAGTCGCAACATTTGAACTGACACCCGAAAAGACTCTCTATATTCCCAAGGGGTGCGGGAATTCGCTCCAAACGCTGGAAGAGAACACCATCTATTCATACTTTACGGACGCACATTGGAGCCCAGACGACACATACACTTTCGTAAATTTAGCCGATAAAGAGCTTGCGATTCGATGGCCTATACCGCTTGATCAAGTTGAATTATCAGAAAAAGACAAAAAGCACCCACCGTTGAGTGAGGTAAGAAATTTAAAATATGCGTGAACAATCTAGAAAGAGGAAAACGAATGATATGAAGGGGATAGTACTTGCTGGCGGTACAGGAACTCGTCTTTATCCCATGACAATAGCCGTCGGCAAACAGTTAATGCCGATCTTCGACAAGCCGATGATCTACTATCCTCTGAGCACTCTTATGAGCGCGGGAATCCGCGAAATCCTTATTATTTCAACCCCGCAGGATCGACCACGTTTCGAACAGCTTCTAGGTAGCGGCGATCATCTTGGATGTCGCTTTTCTTATGCCGAGCAGGATGAGCCTCGTGGTTTAGCTGAAGCCTATACGATTGGCGCAGACTTTATTAGTACCGATAAGGTAGCAATGATCTTAGGGGATAATCTCTTTTATGGTAGCCAAATGGACGAAGAATTAAAAACTTTTACAGATGTTGATGGTGCAATTGGCCTAGCGGCACACGTCAAAGACCCACGACGTTACGGGGTGTACGAGTTTGATAAAGACATGAACGTGCTGTCTATAGAAGAAAAACCTGACCATCCTAAATCGAACTACGCCCTTGCAGGGCTGTTTTTTACTGATAATGACGTGGTAGAGATTGCGAAGAACGTACGGCCGAGCCCACGCGGTGAAAAAGAAATAACGTCGGTCCTTGATGCGTACCTACAGAAAGGACAACTGAAAGTTGCACTATTGAACCGTAATACAGCATGGCTTGATACGGGCACGTTCGCCAGCATGAGCCAGGCTGCACAGTTTGTGCGGGTAATTGAAGAACGGCAAGGCACCAAGATAGGTTGTATCGAGGAAATGGCATATCGTCGAGGATTTATAGATGCCACGCAGCTAGAAAAAATCGCTAATCGATTTATGAAAAGTGGATATGGGAAGTATCTTTTGGATATCTTGGAGAAAGCGGCTTAGTTGACCCATTCGAAATCTTCCCGAAGAAGCCTTGCGTCAGTTTCGGATTGGAGGGCCATCGTCTGCGCTATCGCGACTGAAATTTGGTGCAGTAACGAACGATAATGTTGCTACAATTGCCGCATGAATATCTTTAAGTCAAAATATGGCCTGCTTGCCGGTACTGATTATCGAGAGGTCATGCGTACCGCACGACGAGAGTACCAGGTCATGCAACGGCGGAATCCTCGTCGTCAGCCGTACATTCGCTCCGACTATTTCTCTGGCGATAAGATTTTTGTTAACATATTCTGGAATCACCTAGCACAAAAACGTAAAGGCGATCAGATGAAGCGGGCTAAGCTACTTGCTTGTGCGATTGATTTGCTGCGGAACTCCACCGTGCCACCCGATACAATTTTCAGCAAGGCAAGCCCCAATGAAATGCTGCACCGGTCTACGGGCCAAACGAAAGATGGCCAACCTTTTTACGTCCAAGTCAAGCAAAACAAAAAGACTGGTCGCAAGGATTTCATGTCGGTCTTTCCGGTTGGAAAACGTACCAAAAAAGGCCTTCCGCTGGGTAGCCTAGAAACTACGGTGCCGAAGGTCTTAGCTACAAGATAGCAAATATTGCCATCATTTGTCGATGCGTTGTACTTGGAGGGCCAGGAGGGACTTGAACCCTCGACATTCTGCTTAAGAGGCAGACGCTCTAACCAGCTGAGCTACTGGCCCGGGTGTGGTGGCTCGCGTCTATGGTGACGCTATCCAATCACTACAGCGGTCAATTTTAACAGAGATAACTGCGTTTGTAAATGTCCGGATAGCAGGTTCAACGGCAACATTAGTACTATAAAGTAAACGTAAGCATTTTTTGGGGCGGTGCTGGTCCCCTTTCGGCTATGGCGATGCCAAGTACAAAAACCAGTCTATAGCCGGTAACCGAATCGCGAAGCCTCGGTTAATCTGTTACAATACCGCTCATGAAACTGCTGAACGGTAAAGAGCTGGCCGGATACATTCAGGAACGACAGGCGCGCGAGGTGCGAGCCTTACGCCAGGCGTGGCATATCGAACCGAAGCTAGCCATTGTGGTAACGGTTGACCATCCGACCATTAACGTTTACATGCGTGTCAAAAAGCGGTACGGCGCCGATATCATGATTGACGTTGACGTACACCAGATTGACCAAGCCCACGCCGCAGCGCTCATCCAGCAGTTGAATGCTGACGACGGTGTGCACGGCATTATCGTCCAGTTGCCCCTGGCGCGGCCACAAGAAACCGAGACGCTGGTTAATCTCGTGGCGCCAGAAAAAGACGTCGATGCGCTTGGCGAAGATGCCATATTTGACCCAGCAACGCCACTCGCCATTTTGTGGTTGCTGGCTGGCTATAATGTCGATCTCCACCACGGTAAAAAGGTTTTGCTGGTCGGACGCGGCAAACTCGTCGGCGCGCCGCTTGAACGCATGTTGCAGGACTCCGGTGTTAACGTGAGCGTCGCCGACCGTACAACAGCAGACCTCAAAGCCGAAACGTTGCAAGCCGATATTATTATCACAGCCACGGGCAGTCCGGCGATTTTATTCCCCGCCATGGTCAAACAGGGCGCGGTCATCGTTGACGCGGGCGTTGCCGGTGAAGAGGGCAAAACCGTCGGTGATGTCGCACCGGAAATGTATGAGCGTGACGATCTGACCATTACACCCGTCAAGGGCGGTGTTGGTCCGCTCACGGTCTGTGCGCTGTTCGAAAACGTGATTCGGGCCGCTCGCCGAGTGGCCGAAGCTACTACAGATACGACTGCAAAATCGTAAATAGTTCGGGGGGCATTTCGTGGGTCGCTATGGCGCGGAAATCGTAATCGTCGGGGATTTCGAAGCGGTACGTTTGCGCCAATTCTGGATAGGTAGCAAACGCCAGACGCATGGCGGCCCGCGACTCCTCGATGTCGCCGATACAATCAAGCGGCTTGTCGCCTTCGATGCCGAGTAGCTTGCGGTAAGTGGGCTCCAGGGCTGGATCGAGTAATAGATTTTTGCCGCCAAACAAGGCCTCGACGTCGGCGCGCAGCATAAACGGCGTGAGCGTCATAAAGACAAACGCGCACTTAGGGCACTCGCCGCACCACCACATGTGGTCGCTGGTGTGCACAAAGGCTCGATTGCAGGAGCTGAAGACGTCTTTGTATGTCTTGAATCCTAGTGTGGCAAAAAGTTCGGCAATCCGCACTTCGCTGAGCGGCCGCAAAAATGAGTAGTAGCGGTATGACTGGCCCAGGGTGTGTCGCACAAACGCCTGGTAATCGCGTTCAAATTCTTGCGATTTAGAATACTGGTGGTTAATATCCACCCCTTTGTACTGCAGCGTCGGTGCGTTGGCCGATTGCTCATTCGATACCACCACGTCGCGGTAACCGGACAAAATCGCCACGACCGTGCCCACGCAG
>Ga0207712_10002863_pt1 | contig 11052 bp, 7 predicted proteins | sample KBSS44metaG_FD_184402 | JGI IMG/M metagenome (GOLD analysis project Ga0207712, IMG submission 184402) | Switchgrass rhizosphere microbial communities from Kellogg Biological Station, Michigan, USA - KBS S4-4 metaG (SPAdes) (version 2) | ecosystem: Host-associated > Plants > Roots > Rhizosphere >... | reverse complement strand
CCTCCTCGGCCACGGTCCGGCTGGGCACGTAGCCCGACGCGACCGCCAGCATCGCCGGCGTCATCCGGTCGACCAGGTCCGCGAAGGCCGTCTCGTCGCCGTCCCGCAGCGCCTGCACGACACAGGCGTCCGCGTTGCCTGGGCCGGGCTGACCGGCGCCGGCTGTCGAACCTCCACGAAAGGGAACCTAGGGGGCGCAGGCCCGGGCACAATCTCCCACGCCCACCTCGGCACGGGAGAGCGGGAGATGATCCGTGCCCCCGGGCAGCCGGGCACCCGGGCACCCGGGTTCTCGGGACCGGTCAGCCCCAGGGGTCGTCGATGAGCAGAAACCACTGGCCGTCTGGCTGACGGCGTAGGACGTCGGCGCTGGTGCCGTTCTGCTGGACGGGGGTGCCGTCGGGCAGCGTCCCGGACAGTTTCCAGGCGTTGACGACGAGGGCGATGTCGTCGGCGTGGACGACCCGCTGGATGTCGCCGGTGAGCTCCGGGCGCAGTGCGAAGAAGCCCTGCAGCGCTGCGCGGATCGCATCGAGGCCGGACACCTGGACGCCGGGTTCAGGCAGGAAGGTGGCCTGCGGCTCGTAGAGGGCGAGCGCGGCGTCGAGGTCGCCGGTGTTGAGGTACTGAGCGAAGAGCTGGACGGTCTGCTCGGGTGAGTCGCCGGCCATGGGACACCTCCAGGTGCGCGGTTGAGGAACTGGCGCGGTGTGGTGTCGAAGGGTAGCGTGCGCGTTACACCGCTAGCCCTGTCTTCTTCTCTTCCTCACCGGCCTCGCTCGGCCAAGGACGACGTAGTGCGGCTCTGGGCGACGTAGGGCGGCTGCTCCGGGTGGCCTCGATGGCTTCGGCGGTCCCCCAAAGTCGGATGGACGGGCTGCGGTACCGACGCCTGGGAGAGGCGCTCGCCGCGATGGCACCTCACCTTCCAGCAGAGCGGCTTCCCGGCGTCGTGCCGTTGGTGATCGCTACCCTGCGGGGCCTCCCGCCGCTCGGCGGGATCGCGGACGCCTTGGGGGAGCTGGCACCCCGCCTGGCCGACGAGAACCTGATCGTCGAGACCCTGACGCTCGTCGAGAGGACTCAGCCGGACGTGGTCAAGGCTCTCGTGTTCGCGGCCCTGGCCCCGTTCGCGCCCAACGGCGTGTGGCTGCTGTCCTGGGTTCTCGAGTTCGCCGCCGAACTCGACCGGCCAGATGACCCCGCGACTCGCCTCCTCCGTGCGGAGATGCTGTCCCGGGTGCTGCCTGCCATGCCCGCGGCCAGCCGGCTGCGGCTGCTCGACGAGGCGCTCAGGGCGGCGGTCCAGCACCGCGACCGGGACGGACGGGTGACCTGCCTGCTCCGGATCGCCGCCGCGGCACCCGAGTCCCGGCGGCCGGCCGTGCTCGCCGAGGCGGGCCGGCTAGCCACCGCCGCCGCAGCGTCGGCGGACGAGCTGCCTTCGATCAGCGCTACGGCCGTCTCCGTCGCGGTCTCGGCTTCCCGGCTCTCGGGCCCAGAATGGGTGCCGTTCTGGCGGCCGGCCTTGAGGGCGGCCGCGAGAGAAGGACGCGGCCGCGTGGTCGACGCGCTCTACGAGGCTGCCGGAGTCATCGCCGGCTGCGGTGGCCCGGACGCGGTCTCCGTTACCGTTGCCGCCCTCACCGCCATCAAGGGCTGGTGGCCCTGATCGCCGCTGGGACGTTCCATCTCCATCTGCCAGGGCTACGGTGATCGTGTTTCGAACCTGCCAGATCATGGTCAGGATCGTTTGGCTGGACGCGGCGCGACGGTCCCGACCTGCGTACAGGTGGTTCGGTCGGTGTGGGTTGGATCGCCGCCGGTGATCGTGGTGACGTGGCTGGTACTCCTCGACCAGATGCCCCGGCAGGTCCTGGACCAACCGCCCCATGGACGCCTGACAGCCATGGCGGCGCGGCGCCTGCAGCGCGGCGCCTGCGTCACTGGTACAGCCCCGGCTCGGGTTCCCAGCCCTCGAGCACGTGGCGGCCGATCTCGACGTGCTTCCACGCGACCGGGTCGTGCAGCGACAGGGTGCGCGCGTTGCGCCAGAACCGGTCGAAGCCCAGCTCGCGCCGCGCGGACCGCGTGCCCATCAGGGCGAAGATCTCCGACGTCGCCCGCACCGCCGCGCGGCTGGCCGTGGCTTTCGCTGCGTAGATCGGCACCGCCAGCTGGGTGCGGTCGACCTCGCCGGCCTCGAACGCGTCGAGCAGGTCGCCGGTGGCGATGACAGCGGTGTAGGCCGCGACGAGGTCGGCGGTCAGCTCGCCGGCCAGGGACCGGACGGTCGGGTCCTCGGAGGCCCGCTCCGCGTCGGCCGACGGCCACGGCCGGCTGCGGTCGCGGACGAACGGCGCGGCGGCGCGCAGCGCGGCGACGCCGAGGCCGACCAGCTCGGCGGCGAAGCCGGCCTGGAACCGTGGCCCGGAGTGCGGCATGAGGCCCGTGGCCAGCAGGCCGCCGAGCGCCGCCGGGACCTCGACCTCGGTGAAGGTGATGGTTCCTGACTCGGTGGCCCGCTGGCCGAGCGCGTCCCAGTCGTAGGCGACGTACACACCGGGCGCGTCGGGCGGCACGAGGAAGGTCCTGACGCCGTCGAGCGGGTTGGTCGCCCCGGCGACGGGGTCGAAGGCGGCGACGGCGATCAGGTCCGAGCCGGCCGCGCCCGTAGTGTAGATCTTGGTTCCGTCGAGGAGGTACGAGCCGTCGTCGCGGCGGTGCGCGAGCGTCGTCATCGGGCTGTCGACCCGCTTGCCGTTCTCCGCGGCTGCCAGACCGATGACCTTGCGCTGCGTCGCGAGCAGCTCGCCCAGCCGGGACCGCAGGTCCGGGCCTGCCGTGACGTGCAGCTCGCGTACGCAGTCCTCGTGGACGCGGAAGATCTGCGCGACCGAGCTGTCGGCGACGGCCATGCGCACCTGCGCCTCCAGCGTCAGCCGGTGCGAGGCGGCGATGCCGCCGAGGTCGCGCGGCAGCGAGGCGGCGGTGATCCCCGTGGGCTTGAGCGCGGCGATCGACGACGCCGGGTAGCGCCCCCGCGCGTCGTGCTCCGCGGCGGCCGGCTCGACCTGCTCGTCCAGGACGACCTGGAGGCGGTCGAGCACGCCGCGCTCCTCGTCGTTCAGGCGTGGCGGCGGGAACGCCCGGTCCAGCAACCCGCGCGCGGTGACGGCGGGCGCAGTGACGGCCGGGACGGCAGCGGCGGCCGGGACGGCAGCGGCGGTCGGGACGGAAGACGGAACGGAGGTGGTCATGCGTCGACTCCCGGTGGTGGGTTCGGCGCTGCGGCCGAGTGCGCGAGACGTGAGTTCGAGGCGAGTCATGCGGTGGATCTGAGGCGTGCGGCGAGGCGTGCGGCGTGCGGCGGATGCGTGGCGAAGGCGGGACACGCGGCGGAGGCGGGACGCGTGGTGAAACGCGCCGAAAAGGTACCTTAACCAGCGGTTTTATAGAGTTCTCCCGTGGCTTCGCCCGAGTCCAGATCATCATTTTCGCCCGACGCCGAGGTGCTCTGGTACCTCACCGCGCCGGACGGCCGCGCGCCGTGGTCGCCCAGTGGTGTCCGGGACGTGGACCTCGCCTACCTACGGCAGCTCGCGGGGACCATCGACGGTCTCGGTTTCGACGGCGCGCTGCTGGCCACCGGCCCGCACGACGTCCACGTCCTGGCCGCCGCCCTCGCCTCGCACACCGAGCGCATGCGCTTCCTGCTGGCGGTCCACCCGCCGCTGCTCTCGCCGATGCTGGCCGCCAAGATGACCGTCACCCTCGACCAGTTCACCCGCGGGCGCGTCCTGCTGAACATCGTCAACGGCGACGCGGCCACGCTCGCGTCGATGGGCTCGACGCTCGCCCACGACGACCGGTACCGCTACACGGCCGAGTGGATCCCGGCCTGGCGGGCCGCCGTCGCCGGTGAGGTAGTCAACGTCGAGGGCGACTTCATCACCGTGCGGAACGGGAAGATCGCACTCCCGTCCGTGCAGAAGCCGACGCCGCCGCTGTGGTTCGGCGGCGCCTCGCCGGCTGCCGTCGAGGTCGCGGCGCGGCACATCGACACCTACCTCGTCTACGGCGACACCCCGGCCAACACGGCCGAGCGGATCGGCCGGGTGGCGACGCGCGCCGCCGAGCTCGGCCGGACGCTGCGCTACGGGATCCGGCTGTACGTCGTCGTCCGCGACACCGACGAGGAGGCCTGGGCCGAGGCGGGCCGCATCCTGCGGTCCATGGACCCGGACGTCGTCGCCTCGGTCCAGCGGGCGTTCGCCGGAACCGACTCGCAGGTCCAGCAGCACCAGCTCGCGCTGCACGGCGGGCGCATCCCGGACGACCCGCACGCGCTGGAGTTCGACGACGCGCTGTGGTCGGGCTTCGGCCTGGTGCGCCCAGGCGCGGCGACGGCCATCGTCGGCTCGCCCGAGACCGTGCTGCGCCGGCTGCGGGACTTCCAGGCCATCGGCATCTCCACGTTCATCCTCTCCGGCGTCCCGCTGCTCGAGGAGGCGTACCGGTTCGCCGAGCTGGTGCTGCCGGCGCTGCGGGAGAACGACGGCCCGCCCGCTGGCGACGCCGCACTCAGCTACGGCACGCTCGTCGGGGAGGGCCGGCGATGAGCGGCGGCGTGGATGAGCGGCCGCCGGCGGTTAGCGCGGCGCTTGCGGGTGGCGTGCCGCTGGCAGGCGGCGTGGCGCATCCGCTGCGGTTCGGCGTCTGGGCGCTGATCAACGGGACGTGGGCGTCGCTGCACCACCCCGAGGACCCGCCCGACGCCAGCTGGCTGCGCAACCGGCGCCAGATCGTCGAGGCCGAGGCACTTGGCTACGACACCACCCTGGTCGCCCAGCACACGATCAACCCCTGGAGCGACGAGCTCGACGGCCTCGAAGCGTGGACCGCGTCCGCGGCACTTGCCGAGGCGACCGAACGCATCGAGATCATCACGGCGATCAAGCCGTTCCTCTACCACCCGGTGGTGCTGGCCAAGCAGGCGTTGCAGATCGAGGAGATCAGCCAGGGCCGGTTCGCCCTCAACCTGGTCAACGCCTGGTACAAGCCCGAGATCGAGAAGGCCGGCCTGCCGTTCCTGGAGCACGACGAGCGTTACGCATACGGCCGCGAATGGCTGACCGTCGCGCGTTCCCTGCTCGAAGGCCGGCGGACGACCTTCCACGGCCGGCACTTCGACGTCGACGGGTACCAGCTGCGCCCCGAGGACCGGTTCCGCGACCGCCCACGCATCTACCTCGGCGGCGAGTCCGAGCCGGCGCGGGCACTCGGCGCCGACCTCGCCGACCTCTTCTTCATCAACGGCCAGCCGATCGAGCGAGTGCGGGCGATCGTCGCCGACGTCGCGCGGCGCGCGCGTGCGGGGCAGCCGCCGCTGCGCTTCGGGCTGTCGGCCTTCGTGATCGCGCGGGAGACGGAGGCCGAGGCGCGGGCGGCGCTCGCGTTCGCCTGGGAGATCGCGGCGAAGGACGAGCCGAAGGTCGCCGAGATGCTCCGGCACATCGACACGAACGCGGTGATGTTCCAGACGCATGCGTTGTTCCCCGCCATCGGCACCAACGGCGGGACCGCGGCCGGCCTCGTCGGCACCTACGACCAGGTCGCCGAACGGATCCGCGACTTCCACGCCGAGGGGATCGAGACGTTCATGCTGCAGTTCCAGCCGTTCGAGCCGGAGATGCGGCGGTTCGCCGCGGAAGTCATGCCCCGGGTCCGCCGGCTGGTCCCGTCCGCCGGCGGCGGCGCGCCGACGGTGGCGCCATGAGCCAGACCGAGGCCGGCGGCGCGGGCGATGGGACGGCCGGTGGGCTGGCCGTGGCCGGCGAGGCGGCAGGCAGGGCGCATGTCATCGGCTCCGAGGCTGAGGCACTCGAGGTCGCCGACGCGTTCGCCGCGACGCTGCGCGACGGCGCGGCCGAGCGTGACCGGCAGGGCCGGGTGCCGGTCGAGGAGCTCGCGGCCCTGGGCCGCAGCGGCCTGCTGGGACTCACCGTGCCGGCGCGCCTCGGCGGCGCCGACGTGTCCGCGGTGATCCTCGTCGAGGTCTTCCGGCGGCTTGCCGCCGCCGACCCGGCGGTCGCCCAGGTGCCGCAGAACCACTACGTGTTCGTCTCGGTCCTGCGGCATGACGGCACCGCCGACCAGCAGCGGCGGCTGCTCGGCGACGTGCTCGGCGGCGCGCGGTTCGGCAACGCCCTGTCCGAGCGCGGCACGAAGCACGTCATGGACATCCGGACCCGGCTGCTGCCGGCGGCCGACGGGACGCTGCGCCTCAACGGCACCAAGTACTACTGCACGGGCGCCCTGACGGCGGCGTGGATCCCCGTCTTCGCGCTCGACGAGCAGGACCGGCTCGTGGTGGCGTACGTCCCGCGCCACGCGGACGGCGTCGAGGTGCTCCAGGACTGGACCGCGTTCGGGCAGCGGGCGACCATGAGCGGGACGACACGGCTCACCGACGTGGTCGTCGCGCCGGAGAACGTCGTGGCGCACTGGCCGACATATGAACGGCCGCAGGTCGCGGGCGCGTTCGGCCAGATCATGCACGCGGCGATCGACGTCGGCATCGCGGGTGCCGCCCTCGCCGACGGCGCCCGGTTCGTGCGCGAACGGGCGCGGCCGTGGTTCGAGGCGGCCGAGGAGCGCGCCGCCGACGAGCCGCACGTGCTGCTGCGCTTCGGCCAGCTCGGCGCCAAGGTCCACGCCGCGGAGGCACTGCTGCGCCGTGCGGCCGAGACACTCGACGCGGCCACCGCGGAAGGTCCCCGGCCGACCGCGCAGGCCGCCGGCGCCGCCTCGCTGGCGGTCGCGGAGGCGAAGGCGTTCGGCGGCGACGTCGCGGTGGAGGTCGCCAGCGAGATCTTCGGCCTGATGGGCGCCTCGGCGGCCGACGCCGTACACGACCTGGACCGCCACTGGCGCAACGTCCGCACGCACACCCTGCACGACCCGGCGCGCTGGAAGTACGTCCACAACGGCAACCACATCGTCAACGGCGTCCTGCCCCCGAACCACGGCCTGATCTAGCGCCGCCTCGGCGGCGGAACGGCGCCGTCCAGACCGCCACCGGCCGTACCTACCGCGACCCGGTTGGCGATCATCCTCCGGCGATCGCCGCCGCAGTCGCACCATGCACGCAGGACCGCCGTCCATGCGTGCCGGCCGCGCAGACGACCCAAGTGACCGGGTGGGATTTTCGGCGCTGGGGCGAGCAACCGAAATTGCTCAGGATCGAACGGTCGGTGGATGTGGCGCTGGTCACTTGAAGGGCATGGGTCGGTCGGGTCGTCGGTTCGTCCCGGCTCGGGCCGGGGTTGGCTGATCTTCGGGTGGTGTCGGTGGGATGATGTCTGTCTAGGTGGTTGGTGTCCGGTCTGGGCTGCGGGGGTGGCTGCCGGTGGGTGGGTTGTCGGCTGCTGAGGTGGCGGCGTTCGCGGAGGCGTTCCCGGATCTGGCGTCGGCGAGGCCGGTGCTGACAGCTGCCGGTGTGCCTGCTGGTCGGGTTCCGTCGTGGGCTGCGACGGACGCGTATGGGTTCTGGTCGGCGGTGTCGTCGTTGCTGGCGAGTGGGCTGATCGGCGATGGCCGGGTGGCGTTGTGTGCGGCGGCCTTGGAGTTGTTTCCGTTCAATCCGGTGTTTCGGGCGGGTGCGGTCAGTGCGGGTGGTCCGGGTGGGGCTGGGGTGTGGTCGGTGCCGTGGCCGCGGAATCCGCGTTTCACGGGCCGTGAGAGGGAGCTAGAGGATCTGCGGGCCCGGCTGGTCGGGGATGGCCGGGCGGTGGCGCTGCCGCAGGCGTTGCACGGGCTGGGTGGGGTCGGGAAGACGCAGCTTGCGGTGCAGTACGCCTATCGGCATGCCGGGGACTATGACCTGGTCTGGTGGGTGCCGGCCGAGGATCCGGCGTTGGCGCTGGGCGCGTTGGCTGGGTTGGCGGTGCGGGTCGGGGTCGGCGTGGCCGGGCAGGCGGAGCACTCGGCACATGCGGTGGTGGGCCTGCTGCGTGAGGGGGTGCGGTTCCCGCGCTGGCTGGTGATCCTGGACAACGCGGGGCGGCCGGAGGATCTGTTCGGTCTGTTGTCGGTGGCGGGTGGTGGTGGGCATGTGCTGGTGACGACCCGGGATCCGGGCTGGTCGCGGCTGGCCGGGGCGGTGGAGGTCGCCGTGCTCCCGCGGGAGAAGTCCATCGCTCTGCTCCAGGCGCGGGTTCCGCGGCTGGCGGAGGTGGAGGCGGGGCGGATCGCGGCGGGGTTGGCTGATCTGCCGTTGGCGTTGGAGCAGGCCGCGGCCTGGCTCGCTGAGACGGGCACCCCGGCCGGCGTCTATGTGGAGCTGCTGGGGGCGCGGGTGTCGGAGGTGATGGCCCGGGGTGCCCCGGCGGATCATGCGCCGGTCGCGGTGACGTGGACGATCGCGCTGGGCACCCTGGACCCGTCGGCGGTGCTGCTGGCGCGGTTGTGGGCGCAGTTCGGCCCGGAACCCATCCCGGTAGACCTGATCCGGCCCGAGGTCGCCGATCTGCTGCCCGCACCGCTGGGTGCGGCCGCGGGTGACCGGCTGGCGGTGGGAGACCTCGTCGGCGCGCTGGTGCGGACCGCAACCGTGCGGCTGGTGGCCGGGGACATGGTGGTGATGCACCGGCTGGTCCAGGCGGTGCTGCGCGACGACACTCCGGACACTCTGCGCGATGGGCTGCGCCGGGCGGCGCGCGGCCTGCTCGCGCACGGCCACCCGCCCGACAGGACGACGCCGGACGGCTGGCAACGGTACGCCCAGCTCTACCCGCACGCGGTAGCGACCGGTCTCCTCGACGACGACAGCGACCAGGCGCGGGACTTCCTCCTGGCGCTGTCCTGGGCGCTGCGCGCCCAGGGTGACTACCCGACCAGCCGACGTCTCGTCGAACACGCCCACCACCGCTGGACCACCCACCTGGGCGAGGACCACCCCGACACGATCTGGGCCGCGGGCAACCTCGCAGCCACCCTGCACAGCCTGGGGGACTTTGCGGCTGCGCGCTCCCTGGATGAGGATGCGCTCGCCCGGCGGCGGCGGATCCTGGGCGAGGACCACCCCGACACGATCATGGCCGCGGGCAACCTCGCGAACACCCTGCGGGGCCTGGGAGACTTTCCGGCTGCGCGCTCCCTGGAAGAGGATGTGCTCGCCCGGCTGCGGCGGATCCTGGGCGAGGACCACCCCGACACGATCAGGGCCGCGGGCAACCTCGCGAACACCCTGCGGAGCCTGGGAGACTTTCCGGCTGCGCGCTCCCTGGCAGAGGATGTGCTTGCCCGGCGGCGGCGGATCCTGGGCGAGGACCACCCCGACACGATCATGGCCGCGGGCAACCTCGCAGCCACCCTGCGGGGCCTGGGGGATTTTGCGGCTGCGCGCTCCCTGGCAGAGGATGTGCTCGCCCGGCGGCGGCGGATCCTGGGCGAGGACCACCCCGACACGATCATGGCCGCGGGCAACCTCGCGAACACCCTGCGGGGCCTGGGGGACTTTCCGGCTGCGCGCTCCCTGGAAGAGGATGTGCTCGCCCGGCGGCGGCGGATCCTGGGCGAGGACCACCCCGACACGATCACGGCCGCGGGCAACCTCGCAATCACCCTGTGGAGCCTGGGGGATGTTGCGGCTGCGCGCTCCCTGGCGGAGGATGTGCTCGCCCGGCGGCGGCGGATCCTGGGCGAGGACCACCCCGACACGATCACGGCCGCGGGCAACCTCGCAGCCACCCTGTGGAGCCTCGGAGACTTTCCGGCTGCGCGCTCCCTGGCAGAGGATGCGCTCGCCCGGCGGCGGCGGATCCTGGGCGAGGACCACCCCGACACGATCACGGCCGCGGGCAACCTCGCGAACACCCTGCGGAGCCTGGGAGACTTTCCGGCTGCGCGCTCCCTGGCAGAGGATGCGCTCGCCCGGCGGCGGCGAATCCTGGGCGAGGACCACCCCGACACGATCCGGGCGAAAGCCGCCCTGACGGACCTGGACGGGGTCTAGCCGCTTGTCGCTCGGACCGCTTGCGCAGTTTCTTGAGTGATTGGGATTTCTCGCGTTGGGGCGAGCAACCGAAATTACTCAAGCTACTTCGTAAGTTGCATGTGACGCTGGTCACTAGCTCGATCGCCATGTGCATGGAGCCTGACCACGGTGCCTGGAGCCTCATCATCTATGCAAGTGGTGCATAGTAGCAGTGCCCTGACCTGCGCGAACTGGAGCAAGCGTCTCGGGAGCGGCCTTCGGGCTGGCTCCCGTTGTCGTCTTGGTTGGGCTGTGGCTTTGGCCGGTCGCGGTGGCCGTCGCGGTGGGCGTCGGGCTCGGGTGCGGGCGTGTCGAGCGGCCCACGGTCGCGCTCTGCCGGTTGAGCTGGTGGCGCTGGGCGGCTCGTCGGGTGGGAGCGGCCGGTGTCGTGGTCCTGGCGGTCTCGCTCTCGAACTGGGGCCTGGCAGCGTTTTCCGGGTGGCTGGGGTCGCTCCCCGAAACCGGATGATCGTTAATGCTGGTATAGGAATGCGGCCGGATAGTTGATGTTGCCCATGGCGATTCAAGGGGCCTTTACGTGGATTTCCTTTGATCTTGCGGTGAATGCTTTCGTCGTGATTCCGTGATTCGGCTGCATTTACCGGCGAGGTCGTCTATTATTAGAGGTGTAAGGACAACTCAATAAGGCGGCCCGGGACGGTGGTGGAACACCAATCCCGGGCCTTGACCCAAACCTTGCACACACAAGGAGTGGACCCATGGTTAGCATGCCATATGGGGCGGTCGACGGTGAGCTGTCGGTTGCCGAGAAGTTCGCGATCATCGCGGGGAACCTGCCGACGGCGGCGGACTACCGGGCGTTCCCGGTGCGGGCGGTGTCGTTCACCCGTCAGGCGCCGGGTTCGATGCGGGACCTGCCGGCACAGCAGGCGGTGTTCACGGCGGCGTGCGCGGCGCGGGAGTGGTCGGCGGGTGGTTCGGTCGGCCAGATCGGGGAGGGGTTCCGGGCCTGGCAGTCGGTCATCCGGATGGTGCGCATCGGCCGGTATGAC
>Ga0207712_10002858_pt1 | contig 11064 bp, 12 predicted proteins | sample KBSS44metaG_FD_184402 | JGI IMG/M metagenome (GOLD analysis project Ga0207712, IMG submission 184402) | Switchgrass rhizosphere microbial communities from Kellogg Biological Station, Michigan, USA - KBS S4-4 metaG (SPAdes) (version 2) | ecosystem: Host-associated > Plants > Roots > Rhizosphere... | reverse complement strand
AGTGACGCTGCCAACCGGTTCGCCGAGTGGAGTTCCCTGCGGCAATCGCAAATCGTGCTGCGTTGGCAGCGAAGCGGGGAAGGAGTTTTTGCGTTCGCTTGAGCTGGATAGCTTCGAAAGATTTCTGACCAGCAAGATCTCCGTTATGCTCACGATCAGAAACGTGAACAGCATGAAAACACCAATCAACTCCTGACTCAGGCCCGCTCCTTTGCGCAACAGCAGCGCGCCGGCGAGCATGATTCCCAGACCGCCCACGCCGAGCAGGGTGATGGCGCTAAGAAAAGCAGCGATTGCCTTGGTGTTGCTGGCTTCCACACGCTCTCTCAAATCAGCACCGCAGCGATTGCAATAGCTCAAACCCTGAGTGCGAGGCGTACCGCAGTTTGCGCAATACATATGGATTCTCCTCAGTTGGCGCGGATTTTCATCGATAACGCTTTTTCTGCAGAATTCGTTTCATCTCTCTGGATTAATTTGTGCAAAGGCATCTCAATTCGTAGTTCTGAGTAACTATTGACTCAGCAACTACAAACAGTAGTATCATCCGCCGCGTTTCTTAACAAACGCCGCGGTTCCGAATCTGTCTGAAGGCTCTGCCTCAAAATCAGGATTGTTTGTTGGACACGGTCAGTACCACCTGCGGTAGCGGGTGGGTGCGTAGCCTTTACGCCTGTGTTGAAGAGGTCAGTCGCCACCTGGCTGCGCACCCACCCGCTACCGCAGGTGGTACTGACCGTGTCCAACAGGAACTCCCGACACACGAACTCAGAGATTAGCCGGATGAACGCTATGACTACAAAAAAATTCTTATTCGCTCTTACTGTGGTTGCGCTCCTTTCAAGTGTGACCTCGGCCCAGGTTCCTGACAAAGAGAAGGTTATCGCCGCTGCTGACCGAGCCTTCGAGAAGTTTACCAAGGCATACGTCGCACCGGCGCCGGGCTGTTCCGCCGCTGTGTCACTCAATGGAAATGTCGTGTTCGAAAAGGCGTTCGGACTTGCCGATCTCGAGCATAACGTTCCCAACACACCTCAAACCATTTTTGAGTCAGGTTCAGTCGCGAAGCAGTTCACCGCCGCATCGCTCGTACTGTTGCAACAGGATGGAAAGCTCAGTCTCGACGATCCAGTCAGGAAATACATTCCCGAGCTACCCGATTACGGTGCGCCGCTGACGATCAGACATCTCTTGAATCACACTTCAGGTTTGCGCGACTGGGGCGCAGTTATGAGTCTGACCGGCGCGGGTCGTGGCGATCGAGTCATCAGTCAGGATCTCGCACTCGATGTCATTATTCACCAGCGCGCACTCGACTTCACGCCCGGTTCGGAATACTCGTACTCAAACAGCGGCTACAATCTCGCGGCGATAATCGTCGAGCGCGTTTCGAAGCAGAAGTTCCCGGCATTCGTCGAGGAACGGCTATTCAAACCGCTCGGCATGACGAACAGTACGTGGCGAGACGACTACCAGCGGATAGTACCAGGCCGCGCTCAAGCGTATTCGCGCCAGGGCAATGGACCATGGCGACTCAACATGCCTTTCATGAATGTTTATGGAAACGGCGGCATGCTCACCACGGTCGGCGATTGGATGAAATGGAACGCGATGCTTGACTCGCAATCGCTGGGTGCGCCGCTTGTCGCTGCTTTGGAAACTCGAGGCGTGCTGAATGACGGCCGTAAGATTGCGTACGCGCTTGGGCTCGTTGTCGATACGTACAAGGGATTGAAGGACATCTCGCACGGTGGTGCGACTGCCGGCTACCAGACTTTTCTCGCGCGTTATCCTGACAACAAGGTTTCAGTCGGTGTTATGTGTAACGGCTCCTCACCGAGTGCCGGAGGAATTGCTTCAAGCATAACGGATGAGATCTTTGGACCATTCAAGGAGCCTGCCAAGACCGAACCAGCTAAAGTTTCAGAGGACGAGCTGAAGAAATTTGTTGGCATCTGGCGGAGTGAAAAGCTGCATATTCCGGCAAGATTCGTCATTTCGAACGGCGTGCCGCGATGGAGCGGCGGGCGCCTTGTGCCAATGGGAGGCGGACAGTTCACTGCGGGCGATAATCAATTAAAGTTTACCCTCGACAAGGATGGTAAGCCGGTGACTGCTGAAATTGTCGATTCAGACGGTGAAGTCGTACGTTACATTCTTGAGACAGAGTGGACGCCAACGGCTGCGGATCTTGCATCTTTTAAAGGCGATTGGTTTAGCGAAGAGGCTGGAGCGACATTCACCGTCGCCGACGATGCTGGAAAACTGTTCATTAAGCAGCGTCCGACAACGAATTTGCCGATGCAACCGTTATATAAGGACCATTTCGGCGTACAGGGATTCATTGTCTGGTTTACACGAGACAAAGATGGAAAGGTCACTGGTCTGCACGTCGGTGCATCACGAATGCGCGACATGCCGTTCGTCCGCGTGAAGTAGTGCCCTCTGCGTTACGCGGAGTCAAATAAGGGAGCCATCGTTTATGAAAAAGTCCTGCTTAATCGGATTACCCCTCTGCCTCTTTTTACTGCCTTCGACGATCCTCGCTTGTATGTGCTCATCACTGGAGCCACCCTATGCTTTCAACGAAGCAAAAGTAGTTTTCATCGGTCGAATGCTCGGTGGCACGCCAGCCGCCGACGTTAACGTACACCTCCTCTGCCCGCAGAACCCCACACCGAATGGATTAATTATTGAGTTTAGTCCGACCGGCACACATACAGATAAAGAGGGCCGTTTTCGGCTCGAAGGCTTTACCAGTGAAACTTACTGGATCCAAGCCAGAGGCTTGAAAGCGAACGATAACGTTGCGAAGAATTCACCGTCTCTCAAGCTCTCTATAAATCAAAATGTGAAGAATCTAAAACTCAAGCTCTCCAAAGCCGAAGGCTTCGGAGATTGCCGATGATTGCCTACCGTCTCCTGGCGTCGAGCGTTTGTAGTTGCGGCATGAGACTCCTAAAGCACTCGACTAGGTCTCGGAGGTTCTTCACGGGTTTGGGAAACGCACCAACCGTTTGTCCACGTTTCCTCAACCGGCACGTTTTTCCGAAATCGATGCACGCGAAAGGAGATCGCTGGTTTGCTTTACATGATTGTCGAGCATTTTAAAAATGGCGATCCGGCTCCGGTTTACCAGCGCTTCCGGGAACACGGTCGCCTGGCTCCGGAAGGATTGCAGTACGTGTCGAGCTGGGTCGATGAAAAGCTCGAACGATGCTTTCAATTGATGGAGGCTCCGGACGTCAGTTATCTCAACGAATGGATCGCTAATTGGAGCGATATCGTCGACTTCGAAGTCTACCCAGTTATCACCTCAAAAGAAGCTGCCGATCAAGCTCGCGAAGCGAGCGACAGCATAAAGCCTGGGGCGCCAGCCCCAGGATAACGATTATAAAAAACAAACGAGCTCGCGAAGTGGGCGACAGCGCATGGACTGAAACGCTGTCGCCCGCTTCGCGGGCTCTACCAATTTTGGGGTTCGTTATCCTGGGGCTGGCGCCCCAGGCTGTATGCTACCGCTCGCTTCGCAAACTCAAATCGAAAGGGGCATCGTTATTGCTGATGTGATTTGATCGCTCCCCGATTGGTATATGGATTGGCGCAATCCTTGAACGATTAACAGACAGGCGGTGTACGTAAAATCATGGCACAAACATCACAAGCAAAAGCACAAACAATGCGGGCCGTAGCTCTCGAACAGTTTGGCGGCCCCGAGACACTGAAAATTCAAAACTTGCCCGTTCCCCAGGTAGAAGCGAACGAGGTCCTGATTCGGGTCGAAGCTGCCGGAATAGGCGCTTGGGATCCGTATGAGCGTGAGGGGCGATTCGTCGAAATAACGGGAGTCAAACCCACATTCCCATATGTGCTCGGCACTGACGGAGCCGGCACGATCGCGGCAGTCGGTGAAGGCGTAACTCGCTTCAAAGAAGGCGACCGAGTTTACGCCGCAGAGCTGGCGAATCCTAAAGGCGGCTTCTACGCGCAGTACGCTGCGGTCAAGGCCGACAATGTTTCGCTGATTCCCGGACACTTAACCGTTGAACAAGCAGCGGTGTTGCCAACCGATGCGTTGACTGCGCTAACAGGTTTGGAAAAAGTACTTGGCTTGAAATCAGGCGAGTCGTTGATGGTGTTCGGCGCGAGCGGCGGCATTGGACACCTTGCGTTACAGCTCGCAAAGCGGCTCGGCGCGAATGTGTTCGCCATCGCTTCTGGTGACGACGGTGTGCAGTTTGCCAAAAAACTGGGAGCTGACAGTGTGGTCGACGGACGAAGCGATAATGTTCTAAACGCGGCCGAGGAGTTCGCACCGAATGGAATCGACGCCGCGCTTGTAACAGCAGGAGGCGATCGAACAGATAGAGCCTTGTCAGCGATTCGCAGAAGCGGGCGTATTGCGTATCCACATGGCGTGATGCCTGAACCGACGGCTCCTGAAGGCGTCGCAATCCAGGCGTACGATGGAGAATTTGACCCGGCGCTAATCGAGAGACTCAACGCCTTGATCGACTCTGGTCCATTCGAAGTGCACGTAGACAAAACGTTTCGACTGGAAGAAGCGAGCGAGGCGCACAATGCTCTTAATGAACATCATTTGGGCAAGCTCGCGTTGTTGATTGAGTGAGGATCGGACGATTCACAGCTTACGCGGAATGGAATCCGGGTAAGCTGTGAAATCCCGTACTTTAACTTTCTTCAGCAGCTTTCTTCAATTGCTCGATATCGAGCTTCTTCATCTTCATCATCGCTGCCATATATCGATCCGTCTTTGGACCGCCTTCGCCAATCAATTCAAGCCAGATAGCTGGAACGACCTGCCACGACAATCCAAACTTGTCCTTCACCCATCCGCATTCAACCTTCTCACCACCTTCTGAGAGCTTCTCCCAGTAGTAATCAATTTCTTCCTGCGTCTCACAGTGAACCATGAGCGAGATCGCTTCTGTAAACTTGAACTCTGGTCCACCGTTCAATGCGACGAACTTCTCACCATCCAGCTCGAATTCGATAGTCATCACTTTGCCTTTCGGCCCTGGTCCAACCTCACCGTAACGTACCGTCTTTAGAACCTTCGAATTCTTAAAGACGGAGACATAAAAGTTCACCGCTTCTTCAGCATTGTCATTGAACCAAAGGAACGTTGTGATCTTTTGTGTGGTTGGCTGCGTCCGTGCGTTACTCTGTCTTGCACTGGTTGCTGACATAGTAATCTCCCTTCATTGCGTTTTAGTTCACTTATTATTGCCGGGACGAGCAAGGGGGAAATATGACTAATCCTGGCGAGATTCTTTTCGGAAAGTTTGTCGCGAAGCGCGAGTTTCCGTTCACTTACTCTCAAGCAAGTTAGTCGTCTGTTCAGTAACGCTCGACGGCGAGGTGATTTCAGCAGTTGTGACACGCTGCGCAGTAAACAGGGACGCCGGAACGTTCTGTCCGGCGTTCAGGGCAGAATCGTGCGCCACCTGAGTTTGCGAAAGGGCCTCATCGCCCGCGACAAGATAACGAACTGCTCGCATCAGTTGCTCAGATTCTCGAGTGCCGCCGGAAATCGTATTTGATCTTGTTAAACCCGATGTAGAGAAAACTCGGGGCATGTCCGGAGATCCGGTGTCGAATGCGGTTCGCATGAACGTCGAGCTCGTCGTAAAGCAGCTTCGTACGTCAACACCAATACTTTCGGAGTTGGTGGCGCATGGCAAATTGAGAATTGTAGGCGCGGTCTACTCAATCGAGACCGGAGCCGTGACGTGGCTGCCGGACGTCAGCTGATCTCTTTGTCTTTCGGAATCGTTACGTAATTCCTGGTCACGCGATACAGGACCACCACGGCGTAACAGCATAACGCGATCATTACCCAGAAAAACAAAAAGCCGGCGATTCCGTACCCGTAAAGAATCATGTATATCGCCACGCCGATACTGGCCGCTAGCACAGGGAAGTGGGTGAGCCAGAGGCCCAGAAGAACGATCAGACTCGGCCGCTTTTCGAGGGCCTTATGGATTACAAAACTTTCGACCCGGATGGTTTGGAGTGGATCAATCGTGGAGGTCGCGCCAACTGGTGCGCCACATTCCTCGCAGAACGTAGCAAATCTTCTATTCGGCGTCAGGCACGAAGCACAGGTGATGGTGTCATCACTATTGGTGATTAGCTTTCTCCTTGCTACTGTGTCCTTAACACTTTACTAAGGTGGCCATGATTGACGCAACGCCATATCAAAGTAATTCCGGTCTTCGCCTTGATATTGCTCGCGGTGTTTTTCCCTCAGCAACTGCGCACGCTCGAGCAGCGTGAAAAGATTCTGGCGCCGAAAGTCTTCAAGAGCTCGCGCGGTGAGACTTTGCCCTACCGGCTCTTCATTCCGCTGCACTACGATCAGAAGAAAAAATATCCGCTCGTGCTCTATCTTCACGGAGGCGGCGGACGTGGTAACGACAATCTAAAACAGATCGACGGTGGCAACGGATATCTGATCGATTTCTTCACGAGTGATGAAACACAGGCGCGCTACCCAGGCTTTGTCGTGGCGCCGCAGTCACCAATGGAAGGTTGGATCGAAACGGACTCGATCACACCGACCCGCTATTTGCACTTAGTTTACGAGCTCATCGGCGAGTTGCGGCGAACATACAACATCGACGAAGCGCGCATTTACGTTGCGGGCCAATCGATGGGCGGCTTTGGAACCTTTGCGATCATTTCCGAATATCCACGAACGTTCGCGGCCGGTGTAGCGCTTTGCAGCGGTGGCGATCAATCGAAAGTAGCGCGTCTAACGAACGTACCGATCTGGGTTTTCCATGGAGCGAAGGACGAATCGGTCCCCGTTGAGCGTTCGCGCACGATCGTCGCCGCAATCAGAAACGCGGGCGGCGGCAAGGTGCGATATACCGAATATTCAGACGTGGGTCACATAATATGGCCCAGCGTCGTAAAAGAGACCGAGTTGCTGCCGTGGTTGTTTACACAGCGGAAATGAAGCTCGCGAAGCGAGCGACAGCAAAAGCTCGCGAAGCGAGCGACAGCATAAAGCCTGGGGCGCGAGCCCCAGGATCACGAAGCAAAATTAGTGGTCGAGCCCGCGAACGCGGGCGACAGCGTGTAATGCATTCGGGCTGTCGCCCGCTTCGCGGGCTCGCGCGGTTTTTTACCTTCGATCCTGGGGCTTGCGCCCCAGGCTTTATGCTGTCGTCCGCTTCGCGGACTCAATCTATTACGTCAATCAACATCCCTTCATCGACTACGCTCCGAACTGCTTTAAATGATGATCGGAATGTTTGTACGTGACCACACCCCATTCGCGCCAGCTTAGTGGTCCAAACAGCGGATGATCCGGTCCCATACCCTCACGAAGGCCCGTTCCGATTCGCTCCAGCAGCTCCAGCAACGCTGCGCGCTCTTCTTCAAATGATGCCGCATCTACGGGCTTCAACGCGGGCGCTGTCGGCGCTCCCTTCGGAAAGGGAAGCACGTAGAGAATCACGTGCTTGAGCGGAAACATGTGAAATGCACGCTTGTTCGCAGAAGGCACTGACAACTCGCCAACGCACATGAGCGCCGAACGGCGAAGATGTTGCAGCATGCCCGTTACGTCCATACTTCCCCATCGCCTGTTGGATGATACCGACAGCGACCGAAGCCTATCGCTGATCGCCTTCCTGTCAGTCTCGTTGAGTATTGAGCCCATCGTTTACCTCCATTACTCGTGTCGCAGCGCGTCGTTGGGGTCGACCTTCGTCGCCTTATACGCCGGGAGACAGCACGCCAGCATGGCAATCGCGATTAGCATCAGCGCGACGACGATGTAGACCGATGTGTCGATGCTACTATTCGCAAACATGAGCGACGCGAACAGCCGGCCTGACGCAATCGCCATGAACAGGCCCGCAATCACGCCGGCAAGAACAATGAACAGCGCTTCCTTCAATATCATTCGCAGTATGTCTGCCCGCTGCGCGCCGAGTGCGAGCCGGATACCGATTTCGCGCGTTCGCCGGCTGGCGGAGTAGTTCACGACGGAAAAGACTCCGACGGTGGCGAGCGCTAACGCCAACAGTCCAAACACTCCGGTGAGCGTCGAGACAAGACGCAGCATGAGTAGCGCCTCACTCAAATGGTCCGACAGCGTGCTTGCATCATGCAGCATCACGCTCTGGTCTAACGCTTCGATTTCATTGCGCACGGCAGGCAGCATCGCCATCGGGTTGCCCTTGCTGCGCACGTGAAGAGTCATTCCCGGTGATGGGTTTTGCAGATGTGGAAGGTAGAAGAAGGGCAACGCCCCTTTCTGAAAGATGTAAGCAGTGGCGTCTTTGACTACACCGACAACCTCCAACTGCCTGTCTTGCCTGATCGCGAGGTGTTTTCCGAGTGCATTCTGGCCGGGCCAGTAACGGCGAGCGAAGGCTTCGTTGACGATCACGGTGCGTGGCGCTCCTTCGCTATCACGGTCTGTAAATTCACGTCCCGAAAGCAAAGTCGTGCCTATCGTTTTAAAATAATCCGCAGCCACGACGCCATTAAAAACGTCCATATTTTCCCCCTGGCGCGATGTGTAATTCTCGACGCTGATCGTAGTCGAACGCCGTCCGCCGCCTGATGGAATGAAGTCAGCGAAGCTGGCGGCTTCCACACCAGGCACAGCTCTAACTCGCGCGAGTACCTGGTTGTAAAAGACGAGCTGAGGTGCGTCCTCGCGACTATCGAGTAGTCCGCCCTCAGGTAACACTGTAAGCACGTTGTCGACATCGTAGCCGAGATCTATTTGCTGCGCCTTCTGCAAACTCCTGATGAATAAACCGGCGACGATGAGTAGTAACAATGACGCTGAGATCTGCGACATGACGAACAGGTTTCTGATCCCAAACCTGCGCCGTCCGGTTCGCAGTCCACCTGATTCATCTTTCATCGCGAGCAACAGATCGCCTCGGCTCGCCTGCAGCGCCGGCACTAAACCGAATATCAGACCGGTGAACAACCCGATCGCGAGAGTTAAAAGAATCACGCGCTGATTGATGCCGATGTCGATTGGAAGGGAAGTGGCTGACGCCGGCAGAAACCAGGCTACGAGCAGCTTGATGCAAACTGGCGCGAGGAGAATTCCGAGCACGCTGCCGATCAGCGACAGTTGCAGACTCTCCGTGAGTAGTTGTCTGATGAGCCTGCTGCGGCTGGCTCCGAGCGCGGCGCGAACCGCCATCTCTCTTTGTCGTGCAGTCGCGCGCGCTAACAGCATGTTCGAAACGTTGCTGCACGCAATCAACAACACGAGCGCGACTAACACCGTGAACAGTCCGGCCAAGCCCATCAGGATGCTTCGTGCTTCCGGCGGAACACGCGCATAGTGTTCGGCGACGACGCTGATTCTGCGTGGCTGCTGGTTGCGTTCTTTCCACGCGTCGGGATAGGCCTCGACGAGTTGTCGCGCCAACACACTGAGACTCGCCTCTGCCAGAGTTTCAGAGACGCCTTGTTTCAGTCGTCCCATAACAGAGAACTGACGGACATTGCGACTCGTGGTGAAGCCCGGTTCGAAGCCGAGTTGAGTAGACATCTGCATCGGGACGAACATGTCCAGCGAGCGACCGAGATCAGTGCCAGTGAAACTCTCGGGCGCGATACCGATGACCGTGAAGCTGTTGTTATTCAACTGGACTGTTTTTCCCACGAGGGCCGGATCGCCACCGAACTTTCTTTGCCAAAAGCTGTGGGTGATGACAACGGTTCCGGATGTTTCGGCTCGGAAGGTGCGGCCGTGCGCGGCTTTAACACCGAGTAAGTCGAAATAGTTTTTGCTTACCAGCAGTCCAAAGGTCCGATCAGACTGATTCTCCGATCGCAGAGTTGTGGAGAACTCCGTGAACACCGCCAGGCCTTCGAACACGTCGGTCCGATCGCGGAAGTCAACTGAATCAGCAAACGAGGAGCCGCCGTATTGAGATCCGGAGTAATCGCTCGTGTAAAGCGAAACGAGGCGCACTGGATTACCGACATTCATCGGCCTGAAGAGCACGGCGTCGACGAGACTGAAGACGGCGCTGTTAGCTCCGATGCCGAGCGCCAGCGACAGCGAGATCCCGATAGTCAACAGCGGTTTTCGCAAGAGCATACGAAGACCGAATTTCAGATCGTGAGTGAGCATTTTTACCTCGTGTAGTCCAGGTAAATCTCTGCGAAACCTCTGCGTTCTCTGCGCCTCCGCGGTGAACGTATCTGCAAAAACAATTAAACCGCAGAGGCGCGGAGATTTCGCAGAGAATACACTATGAAACGAGAGACTATGGACAAAACGAAGCCGTCGTATGCTAGATTGTCGCTGGCTCTCCCGTGCCCAGATCTCGGACTCTCAGGAGAATTGCATGCTGTTATCCCCCAATCATCGCGGCCGCTCCGTGGTGTATTTGGCTTCGATCTGCGTAGTCACAATTGTATTCGCGTTAGCCCCACCTACCGCGACAGCTCTACCCGCCGGTAACACGATCACCGTCAACAGCACACTCGACGTAGCCGATGGCGCTGATGGCTTGTGCACTCTGCGCGAGGCGATCGTCGCAGCCAATACAGACACCGCTTCAGGCGTGACGGCCGGCGAGTGCGGAGCAGGCAGTAGCAGTGACTCAGACACGATCAGCCTGACTGGCGTGACGGGCACGATTACGCTTGGTAGCGCGCTACCAGAGATCTCCTCAGAAATTTCAATCAACGGGCCTGGAGCGAGTCAGTTAACTGTTTCCGGCAACAACAGCGTCCGTGTTTTCGCCTTAAGGCTATTAAATCCGGGTGTAGTTAACTTTTCAGGACTAACTATCGCAAATGGTCGCATTAGTAATGACGTCGGTGGTGGAATCTACACTCAAAACAGTGGGAACGTGAATGTCACTGACTGCACGATTAACAACAACTTCGCGATACTCGGCGGCGGCATTGGAAACGGCGGCACCGGCGTATTCACGATTACGAACAGCACGCTTAGCAATAACTCCGCGGGTACAGGAGGTGGGGCTTACAACGGTTTAGCGACCCTCAACGTTATTAACAGCACTTTCAACAACAACGCTG
>Ga0207712_10002857_pt1 | contig 11064 bp, 4 predicted proteins | sample KBSS44metaG_FD_184402 | JGI IMG/M metagenome (GOLD analysis project Ga0207712, IMG submission 184402) | Switchgrass rhizosphere microbial communities from Kellogg Biological Station, Michigan, USA - KBS S4-4 metaG (SPAdes) (version 2) | ecosystem: Host-associated > Plants > Roots > Rhizosphere >... | reverse complement strand
GTATAATTAATTGAATAAAATAAGTATATATGAAAAGATTAGTTTGTTTTATTCTTTTTTTTTCTTTTACTATTTCTTCAATTTTTTCTCAAAAGTTAACTATTCAATCGCCCAATCTAAAAATTAGTGTAGCGCTTTTTTCTCTTCAAAATGCAGATGCCGGTGAATGGTATATCAAAGCATCTTATAATAGTAATGGAAAAATTTCCGAAGCTATTCCGCATATAGATTTAGGATTATCACGAAGCGACCAGGATTTTTCAAAAGAGTTAAAGTTTTTAAAAGCAAGTAAACCACTTTTAATAAATGAAGAGTACACTGCTTTGCATGGTAAAAAATCTGTTTGCAAAAACTCTGCGAACGAAGTGGTGGTTTCTTTTGAAAATCCGTCCAAAGCAAAATTGAATATCATCATCAGGGCTTATAATGATGGCATTGCTTTTCGTTATGAGTTTCCTGAGAAACAGGGAACGTTTAAAGTAAAAGATGAATTGACAGCTTACTCCATTCCCAAAGAAACAATGCATTGGATGGAGAAATGGAATGCTGCGAATGAAGGTCTGTATACTGCAATGAACAATGATAAAGTGCTTTCAGGCGAATGGGGCTATCCTGCACTTTTTAATACTAATGATAAGGCGTGCTGGTTCTTATTACATGAATCTGATGTTGACAGAAATTACTGCGGCACCAAATTGAGTAATGCTACCGATACTTCTAAATACAAACTCACTTTTCCCAATCCAAAAGATGGAAGAGGCCTGGGAGAATCAACGCCTACAATAGCACTTCCATGGAAATCGCCATGGCGTGTAATTATTATGGGAACACTTGCTGATATAGTGCAATCCACTTTGGTTGATGATGTGTCCACTCCGTCTGTTGTAAAAAATACTTCCTGGATAAAACCCGGAATAGCTTCCTGGAATTATTGGTCCAGTAATCATGGTACTAAGGATTATAAAATTGTTACTGCCTTTGCTGACCTGGCTGCAGAAATGAATTGGCCTTATACTCTTCTTGATTGGGAATGGGACGGTATGACTAATGGTGGTAATCTTGAAGATGCTCTTAAGTACATTCATTCGATTGGAATAAAACCATTGATGTGGTACAATTCAGGTGGCCCGCATACAGGTGTTACTTCAACCCCCCGCGACAGGATGTTGACACATGAAAACAGGGTTGAAGAATTTACAAAGTTAAAAAAGCTGGGAGTTGCAGGCGTAAAAGTTGACTTCTTTGAAAGTGAGAAGCAGGATATGATCAAATACTATCTCGACATTCTGGAAGATGCAGCTCAATTTGAAATGATGGTTTATTTTCACGGTTGTATTGTGCCAAGAGGATGGGAAAGAACCTATCCCAACCTGATGACTTATGAAGCAGTGCGTGGAGCTGAATGGTATAACAATACTCCGGATTTTACAATGCCTGCGCCGGAGCATAATGCCACTCTTCCTTTTACACGTAATGTAGTGGGAGGAATGGATTATACACCGGTTACTTTTACCAATTCTCAATACCCACATATTACATCATACGGACATGAACTGGCATTGAGTGTGCTTTTTGAATCCGGCATGGAGCACATGGCCGACAGGCCTGAAGGTTATTATGAATTGCCTGACGCGGCTAAAACATTTTTAAAAAATGTTCCGAATGCATGGGATGATACGAAATTGCTGGATGGTTACCCCGGACAAGATGTGACTATTGCCCGCCGCAAAGGAACATCGTGGTATATCGGCGGTATTAATGCGCAGAACAGAGAAAAAAGAAAAACAATCAAGTTTGATTTCTTACCGGATGGAATAAAATATAAGCTCACATTGATAGCAGATGGTATTCATGATAAAACTTTTACAACTCAATACCTGGTTGTAGATAAATCAAGTTCTGTAGATGTAAAATTGCTTCGTCGCGGTGGATTTGCTGCGTCATTAATTCCGATATAGTAATCATTACCACCTGGGAATATTAAATAGAAGCCAGAAGAAAAGATTGTTTTATTTTTTGCACAACAATAGAAAGGCTTTACTTGAATAAAAATGGATGAATTAAATTATTGGCTATGGTAATAGTAAAATTTAATACCAATAATAATTAAGCTTGCTATGATTTATTTCGATTCCGAAAAAACATCCCGTCTGTTTTTCATTTTGTCAATCCTGGCGTTAACACTCTTTGGTGTCGGTTGCGCTCTTTGGAAAACTAATTCTAAACTGCCTTTGGCCGAGCAGCAATACAAAGAATGGAAAGATTATGGCGGAGGACCTGACCATTCGAAATATGTTGAATTCAAGCAAATAACAAAGGCCAATGTTAACCAGTTAAAGATCGACTTTGTATATCCTACTAATGATAATCTTTCGTACAACTTTAATCCCATTGTTGTAGATAATGTAATGTACGTTCTTGCAAGAAACAATTCATTGGTAGCAGTAGATGCTACAACTGGTAAGGAAATATGGATACATACAAATCTGAATGGTATCATAGCTAGAGGTATCAACTTCTGGCAAAGCAAAGACAAAACGCAAAAGCGTTTTATCATTTTTCTCAATAACACCATGCAGGCTATTGACGCCGTTACCGGTAAATCGATAATGGATTTTGGTGAGTCCGGTAAGGGTTACACAGACATGAGACTGCATCTTGATCGTGATACTTCTTCGCTTGGCAGAATGACTTCTACCACACCGGGTCATATTTTTGAAGACCTGATTTTAGTTGGTTCTGCACCCGGTGAAAATCCTTTCGATGGCCCCGGACATTTAAGAGCCTACAATGTACTCACCGGCAAACTTGCCTGGGTATTTCATACCATTCCTCTTCCGGGTGAATATGGATATGATACATGGCCAAAAGATGCATATAAGTATGTAGGCGCTGTCAATGCATGGGGCGAAATTTCAATTGATGAGAAAAGAGGTATTGCTTATTTCCCTTTAGGTTCTCCAGTTTATGATTATGATGGTGCCGACAGAGAAGGAACTGGTTTATTTGGCAATTGCATTCTTGCACTTGATGCAAGAACCGGTAAACGCTTATGGCATTTTCAAACAGTTCATCATGATCTGTGGGATTACGATCTTACTGCAGCTCCTCAATTAATTACCGTTAATCACAATGGCAAAAAAGTAGATGCCGTAGCTGTTGCAGCAAAAACTGGTTTTTTATTTGTGCTTGACAGAGTAACTGGAGAACCACTTTGGCCTATTGAAGAACGACCGGTTCCTAAAAGTGAAATGCCCAATGAAAAATCCTGGCCCACTCAACCCTTCCCTACTGTTATACCTCCATTTAACCGACAGACAGTAGATGTTGAAGATCTTAATTCATATTATACTGATGAGAAGTGGGACTTAATGAGTAAAAGAATAAATGCTGCAAAAGTGGGATTATTCCAACCGCTTTCCGATAAATATGAAACCATTGCGATGCCGGGTTCTACGGGAGGTGCCAATTTTGGAGGCACAGCCGCTAACCCACAAAAAGGAATTGTATATGTACTTACGAAGGAAACCGCATCTATATATCGTTTAAAGTTAAGAGAACCGCGGCCCCGTCAAATCTCAGGCGATCGGCTCGCCCAGATAGAAGGAATGTATACACAAACTTGCCAGTCTTGCCATGGTGCTGATAGAAATGGAATATCTGGTCTCGGTTCAAGTCTTTTAGGCTTGGCTTCCAGAGTGAACGCTTCTGCATTTAAACAAATCATCAACAATGGTAAAGGTCGTATGCCCGCAATGCCACACCTTGATGATGGAACCATTGCTGACCTTTATGCATTTTTAACCCAGAGAAGAGGTGGTGGTAATTTTTTTAATGCAGGTAGTTTAAACAGACGTGAATCCAATATACCGCCTGGTCCCGTGGTTGATTCTGGTGGAGTGGCTCTTCCCACATTTGCTCCAAGGAAAGATGTTGGATATCCTGATGATTATACTGGTCCAAAAGCTGTTTATATAGAAGCTCATAATTGGGGGGAAGATGCTCCTAATATTCTTTCGCCGGCATGGTCATGGATTGTAGCGTATGATCTGAACAAAGGAATAGTTAAATGGAAAGTGCCTTTTGGTAATGAAGATAATATACCTGGTGGTAAAAATCTTGGTAAGATAAGTGGTTCTGCCCGCAAAGGAATGGTAGTAACAGCCACCGGAATTGTCTTTGCTGTTTGTGGTGATGGTAAAGTTTATGGCTACGATGCAGACAATGGAAATGTTATTTGGTCAGCAGATTTAGGTCGAATGAATCCAAGTGGCATCCCTGCCATGTATGAAGCAAATGGAAGACAATACTTAGTAGTTTGTTCAACAGGTGCTTTAATTGATAAAACAAAAAAAGAAGAAGATGTGCCGAAGGGATACATTGTATTTGCTCTTCCACCAAAGAAGAAATAAAAATTATAACAACAATATTTATGCAATCAAAAACAACAACGAAAATCATTCTTGCTTGCTTCATTTCACTTCCAGTCTGTATACAGAGTTTAGCGCAAAAAGAAATTCCTACTAAAGTGATTTATTTTATGGCAGGTATTAAAGATCATGCAGGTCCTTCAAGGCATGAAACCGAAAAAGATTTATTGGTACTGCAACATTGTTTGGATAGTGTAAGTAATGTAAAAGGCGTAAAAATTGTTACACGGTTTATATACAAAAGAACAGCGTTAGATATAAATGATATGAAAGATGCTGCAGCAATTGTGATTGAAAGCAGCGCTGAAGGTAGCAGTAAAGAACGAACAGATCCTTTATTTCCCCCAAGTCCCGATAACAGACGAACCTATAGTAAAGAAGTACAGGATTATCTCAACCAGGTAGATAGTCTTCACAAAGCAGGCATGGGTGTAGTGGTACTTCATTGGGCCGTTGCTGCTACACATCAAAGAGCAGCTAATTTATATAGAAATTGGTTTGGAGGAGGATTCGTGGAAGGATATTCGCATAACCCGCTCGGAATTTGGACGGTCACTCCTATTCCATCAGGTAAAAAACATCCTATTATGAGAGGTGTTGGAGCATGGACTTATAAAGACGAAATATTTTCAAGATTTATGGTCATACCGCAAGATGCGCATCGCACGGATTTATTAATGGGTGAAGCGCCAAAAACCAACCAGGGTAAAGTGGCTCCAAGATGTATCACATGGGCCTACGAAGACAGCTTATCTCGTGGAATTATATACGGAGGTATGGATTATCATTCAGCCTTGCTTAATGATAACTACCGGCGCTTTTTATTGAATGCGATTATCTGGGCCGCAGGAATAGAGGTGCCTAAAGATGGTGTGAAGTCTGATGCTAAAGGATTGCAACTGATTCAGGCTGTACCTGACCAGTTTGATAAAATGTAGATGACTGTTGGCTCATTAACCATCCAAAAATGCATCGTATACTTTCGAAGAGATTGATACATGCATAACGATTACACCACTCACCGACAAAAATTAATCGGGTTGACTGGAAAGTATATATCGTAAGAGCTGTAAGAGGAAAATAAAATATTGATAAAAAATGAAAAGAACTTCAAGATTTTTTTTGCCCGGATTCATTTTTTTGATCTCTTTTCCAACATTTGCTTATACTGGTAAAAAGCAAATCATAGAAGCGGAAGTTGCTAAACGCACTGGTGGTACATCAATAGTTGCGGATAATGTAGCATCGGGAAAATCTCTGGTCAGCTTAACTAACGCTGCACAATCTGTAATCTTTACCAACTTGCCGGCCGCAACCAGGTTAGCCATCCGTTATGCTTCTATGAAAGTGGGTACAATTAGTGTAGCCGTTAATAGTCAGCCTGCCATTAAAGTAAACATACATTCTTCAGGAGCTTTAACGGGTTCTTTCCTTTATGCAATAATTGAATTAAAAATTTCACAACATTCAAGACTTACCATTGGTTTAGATACAAATGATGTAGCACTTAATATTGATCGCATAGAGGTTGGTGATGGTGATTTAGGATTAAACCCTGATATCTGGAATCTTCCAGCGTTAACTATCGCCAATGGTCCTTTCAAAGCTGATTGGGAAAAAATGAGCCGCATTTATACAGTACCTGAATGGTGGCGTGATGCAAAGTTTGGTGCATGGGCTCATTGGGATCCGCAGTCAATGCCGGAACAGGGCGATTGGTATGCCCGTGGTATGTACATGCAGGGTAACCGGCAATATGAATATCATTTAAAACATTTCGGTCATCCTTCTGAATACGGTTATAAAGACATTGCTAATAATTGGAAGATTGATAAATGGAATTCTGAAGAACTGATGAACCTGTATGTAGAAATGGGAGCCCGTTACTTCATGGCAATGGGTGTACATCATGATAATTTTGATTGCTGGGATTCGAAATACCAACCCTGGAACTCAGTACATGTTGGTCCTAAGGTGGATGTTGTTGGAACTTGGGCAAAAATTGCACGCAAGCATGGCCTTCATTTTGGTATCGGCTTCCATAATACGCCTCCCCGCACCTGGGGACAATTTATGCCGGTGCGTTATACCAGTGATAAAAGTGGACCTAAACAAGGTGTAACATATGATGCCCTACAAACAATAAAAGATGGAAAAGGAAAATGGTGGGAAGGTATGGACCCTGTTGATCTTTATGGCCCGATTCATACCAAAGAGGATCCGCTGCATTCCCCTTTTGCCAATCAATTCATGTGGAGGATAGATGACGCTATTACAAAATATCATCCTGATATAATTTATTTTGATGAGCATGCCGGTGATTCGCAGATAGACCTGGGAGTACATATGGGATTAGGTTTTCTTGCTCCGCAGTTGATCGCAAACTATTACAACAAATCTCTGAAATGGAACAACAATAAAATAAATGTGGTAGTTAATCTTAAAGGTGTTGGCGGAAGATGGAATAGTTTTCAAAACAGTATGCAACTGCTTCCTTTTGTTGACCGCTCACTGGTAAAGAGTTCAGAATTTGTTATTGAGCCGGAAATAATGGCCTATTCATTTCAAACCGAAACCAGCATTGCTGACTGGCATTATATGACAGGAATGAAATACATGGATTCGAAAAAAGTAGTTGAATTGCTGATGGAAAATGTTTGCCGCAATGGAACTCTGTTGCTCAATCTTACACAACATGGCCGTGGTGATCTTGATCCTGAAGTAATTCAAACAGCTAAAGATGTAGGCGCCTGGCTGAAGGTTAATGGAGAAGCTGTATATAGTTCACGTCCATTTGAAGTTTATGGAGAAGACAAAATTCGTTACACTCGTAACAACGGATATGTATATGCTACAGTTTTAAATTGGAAGGACTCTGTTCTTAATCTTAAAGCGTTACATAGTAATGGAAGCACCATCGGAAAAGTTTCTAAAGTAGAATTAATTGGCTCTGATATTACATTGAATTTTGTGCAGGATGATAAAGGATTGAAAATAACTTCCAATAAAGCTGCCTTGCCTTTAACAGGAATTGCTAACCAATCCCTGGCCTCCGGCAGCCGTGTGTTAAAAATAACGCATGACAAAGATTGGTTTAACGATGACGATCCTAGTGTAGTTGCACCCGGATGGGTTCGCCAATGCAATCTTGGTACAGGCGATTTTAATAATGATCTCACCATGAGTAATACCCCTGGCGATGTTTGGACAAGTTCATTTACAGGAAAAACAATTTCAATTATTGCCCCAAAAGAACAGGAAGCGGGCAAGATTGAAATTAAAATTGATGGAAAAATAAAAGCAACAGTGAATTTGTCAACCACTGGTGCACGCCAGGCGCAGCAAGTAGTGTATAAAGTCAGTGGCTTAAATATGGGTAAACATTCTATCAGCATTACTAATCGTGGTACTGGAAAAGTGTCTGTAGATGCGCTCATTATTCGATAAGCACCATTAAAAACCAGCTGTAATATTACTTTAGTTCATACTGAAAAATAATTAGAGCAGAATCATGAAACTAAGATTGCCAGCATTTGTCTTAATCGTGTTGTTATCCTGTCATAACAAAGACACAGGTAACAATCCGGCAAAAGCAGCTTATCCTGACTCACTAAAACTCTTTAAACAACTGGACTCTTCTATAACAGGAATTGATTTTCGAAATGATATCAAAGAAGATGAACACATCAATGCACTTGCTTACGAATATACTTACAACGGAGGCGGTGTAGCTATCGGGGATGTAAATAACGATGGGCTGGACGATATTTTTTTTACAGCTAATCAAAATTCAGACAGGTTATATCTGAACAAAGGCAATTTTAAATTTGAAGATATAACAACTGCAAGTCGAGCAGGTGGAAGATCGGGTCGCTGGAAAACCGGTGTAACGATGGCCGATGTAAATGCCGACGGACTGTTAGATATCTATGTTTGCTATTCAGGTGATCTTTCCGGGGATAAACGAGCTAATGAATTATTGATTAACAAAGGTGTTGATAAAAATGGCATCCCGGTTTTTAAAGATGAAGCAATGCAATGGGGTATAGCTGATACGGCATACTCGACACAAGCAAGTTTTTTTGATTACGATAAGGATGGCGATTTGGATATGATCCTGGTCAATCATGCGCCACATCCTTTTGAAAATCTTGACGAAGCATATCTTAATTTTTTAAAGACTAAAAAGAATGCGGCTACAGGGATCAAGCTATATCAGAATACAGGAAATATTTTTAAAGATGTCAGTGCGAAAGCGGGTATAAATAATACAAGCTTAAACTTCGGGCTTGGTGTATCTATAGCAGATGTCAATAATGATAATTGGCCCGATATCTATATTACCAATGATTACATGGCTGCCGATTATCTCTATATCAATAACAGGAATGGCAGTTTTACCGATCGCATTGGTGATATGGTTGGTTATACTTCAGAGTTTTCAATGGGCAATGATGTAAATGATTTCAATAATGATGGATGGAATGATATCTATACGCTGGATATGTTGCCTGAAGACAATCATCGTCAAAAGCTGTTATCTTCTATTGACAACTATGAATTTTTTGAATTGCGGAATAAAGTAGGATTGCATCCGCAATTTATGCGGAATATGTTGCATGTAAATAATGGTAATAACAGTTTTAGTGAGATTGCGCAGTTATCCGGCATTTCCAATACAGACTGGAGCTGGGCGCCTTTGTTTGCTGATTTCGATAACGATGGATGGAAGGATCTTTTTGTAGCGAATGGTTTTGTACATGATTATACTAACCTTGATTTTCTCAAATACATGGGGGATTACCTGCGTCAAAATAATTATGATGTGCGCAACCAGCAACTATTGCAGTTAGCACTAAAAGCCCCTTCTTCTGATGTCATTAATTATATATTTAAAAACAATGGTGACCTTACTTTCAAAAATATGTCCGTAGCATGGGGTATTGATAAACCATCTAACAGTAATGGCGCAGCCTATGCCGATTTAGACCAGGACGGTGATCTTGATCTTGTGGTGAATAATATAAATCAGCCGGCAAGTATTTTGCGAAACGATGCAAATAAAATCACAGGCAATAATTATCTTTTATTAAAACTAAAAGGCGAAGGGAAAAACACCCAGGCAGTTGGTGCAAGGATATTTGTGTATAGTAGCAATTCGATGCAAACAGTTGAGCAATTGATTAGTCGTGGTTATCAATCGAGTGTTTCTCCTGTACTGCATGTTGGTTTGGGTAAATCAAATAAACTGGATTCGCTCCGCATCGTATGGCCCTCCGGCAAAATGCAATTGCTGAAAGATATTGCTGTAAATAAAACATTGCAGCTAAATGAAACAGATGCAAATGAAACATTCAAGGGTTTTACTGCTCAATCAAAAACATTATTTCATCCTTTAAATGATGTAATCAGCTACTCCTATTTGGATAACGCCACTAATGATTTCAAACGACAACCATTACTTACTACTGCTCTATCGTATAGTGGGCCTTGTATGAGTAAAGGAGATATGAATAGTGATGGGCTGGAAGATTTATTTATTGGTGGCGCCAGTGGTCAGGCAGGAAAAATTTTTATACAAACCAAAAAAGGACAATTCACACAAACCATTCAACCTGCATTTAATGAAGACGCAAAGAGCGAAGATGCAGACGCATGCTTTGCAGATGTGGATCATGATGGTGATCTTGATCTATATGTAGCAAGCGGAGGTTATGATCAGTTTTTCCCCAATGATGCTGCCTTACAGGACCGGCTTTATCTTAATGATGGCAAAGGGAAGTTTACAAAATCAACCAATGCCTTACCTGAAATGCTGGTGAGCAAAGGTTGTGTTGCAGCAGCCGATATCAATTCTGATGGCTTTATTGATTTTTTTATTGGTGGCCGTGTTATTCCTGGTCGTTATCCTGAAACACCACAAAGCTTTTTATTACTTAACGATGGCAAGGGCCGTTTTAATAATAGCATTGATAACAACAGTGCACTTGCCAAAGCTGGAATGATCACAACAGCAACGTTTGCGGATATGAATGGTGACAAACAACCAGACCTGGTTACTGCCGGAGAGTTTATGCCTTTACAGATATGGACAAATAATAAAGGAAAATTTACAGATGCTACCAGCAACTATTTCAACAAACCTCTTTATGGTTGCTGGAATAAAATTATAGTTGACGATATAAATCAGGACGGAAAGCCTGATATTATTGCTGGTAATATGGGATTTAATTCACAAATAAAATGCAGCGAGTCAGAACCTGCAGAACTTTACTATAAAGATTTTGATGATAACGGCTCAATAGATCCTATTCTTTGTTATTATATCCAGGGCAAATCTTATCCTGCTGTTGCGAGAGATGAATTGCTTGACCAGATAAGTATGATGAGAACAAAATTTACTGATTATAAAAGTTATGCTGATGCAACTATAAATGACATATTTAGTAAGGAAGAATTGCAGAATGCTAGTCATTTAAAAGCCACTTCTTTTGCAAGTGTATGTTTTGTAAGTTCTCCTGCTGGTAAATATCAGGTAATCGACTTGCCAATTGCAGCCCAGCAATCACCGGTATATGCAATGTGCTTTGCTGATGTTAACGGTGATGGAATAAAGGATTTGATCATTGGCGGC
>Ga0207712_10002854_pt1 | contig 11068 bp, 11 predicted proteins | sample KBSS44metaG_FD_184402 | JGI IMG/M metagenome (GOLD analysis project Ga0207712, IMG submission 184402) | Switchgrass rhizosphere microbial communities from Kellogg Biological Station, Michigan, USA - KBS S4-4 metaG (SPAdes) (version 2) | ecosystem: Host-associated > Plants > Roots > Rhizosphere... | reverse complement strand
TGACTGCACACGGCCGGCGCTCAGTCGTCCACCAATCGTGCGACACAGCAACGGCGAGACTTTGTAACCCACTAAACGATCGAGCACGCGACGCGCCTGTTGCGCATCGACGAGGTTCTCATCGATCTGTCGTGGATGCTCGAAAGCCTCGTTGACCGCACGCTTCGTGATCTCATTGAACATCACGCGAAACGCGGGCTTCGCGGGTCGCTTCGGAACGATCTCCTCGGCCAGGTGCTGGCAGATTGCTTCGCCTTCGCGATCCGGGTCAGCGGCGAGATAGATTGCTTCAGCTTCTTTCGCGGCTTTCTTCAGCTCGGCAACGATCCTCTTGTTGTTACGCTTCTTCGAATCGGGAATCAGCTCGTAAGTGGGTTCGAAATTGTGTTCGACATCGACTCCGAGACCTTTGGAAGGCAGATCTTTAATATGGCCTATCGAGGCCTTGACCAGATAGTCCTTTCCTAGATACTTGTTTATGGTTTTCGCCTTTGCAGGCGACTCAACTATTACCAGGTTTTTTGCCATTTACAGTTTTCTCACAAAACATCTACCGGGCAGCGCTCTTACCAACTCTCGAATTTCCAAAGAGAGCAGCGCCGCCGTCAGCTCCGAAATCGGGAGCTTGCTCTTATCAAAAAGCCAATCGACATGCGCCGGGCTGTCCGGCGTCAATAACTTAAAAACGCACGTCTCCGCGGGGGAAAGACCTTCGGGAACGAATGCCAGTCGATCGGCGACCGGGTTCTTCCGTTCACTAAAGGGCGGCGGCAAAAGCGACGCGGCGATCGGCTGCGGCAGCTCACTGGCGATATCCTGCCACTGCTGCACCAGCTTTGCTCCCGCGCCTTTTATCAGATAGTTCGTCCCAAACGAGTTTCGAGAAGTTATATTTCCGGGCACAGCAAAAACTTCCCGATTCTGCTCCATCGCCAGCCGCGCGGTTATCAAAGATCCCGAATGCTCCGACGCTTCCACGACCACAACCCCGAGACTCAGCCCGCTAATGATGCGGTTACGGTACGGAAAGTTTTCCGAGACCGGTGGCGTCCCCAATGGAAACTGGCTGACGAGTGCGCCGCCGCGGTCGAGTATCTCAGCGGCTAACTTCTTGTGTTCACGCGGGTAAACCTCGTCGATTCCGGTGCCGAGAACGGCGACTGTGCGGCCATTTGCCTCCAGCGCGCCTCGGTGCGCAGCGGCGTCGATGCCACGCGCAAAGCCCGAAACCACGGTCACGCCCCGCTCGGCCAGGTCGCGCGCCAACATGTTTGCGGCATTCTGGCCGTAGGTCGAACACCTTCTTGACCCTACCACACCGATACAGGGACGGTCCAAGCAATCTGACCATGCGCCTTTAACATACAGAACAATAGGCGGATCGTAGATTTCCCGTAAGAATGAGGGATAAACCCCGTCGTCTAATATAAGAATGTCACCGCCGAGTTGCTTTACCGCAGTTATCTCGGCTTCGGCGCGAGGAAGCAAGTCGCGGGCGATGATGGTATCGACGGCCTCCGGCGGCAGCCGCAACTGCTCCAATTCGGCTCTTGTTGCTTTATAGACTGCCTCGGCAGAACCGAAACGCTCGAGGAGTTTGGCAGCGGCGCGAGGACCGATGCCTGGTGTCATATTTAGCTCAACCCAATCTCTGATCATGTGAGGAAATTCCTTGTAAAAGAACAATCTAGCCGACTTCGGTTACTGGCGGAGGCGTGTAGGAATCGAACCTACCCAAGCCCGCTCTCACGGGCTCACTAACGGTTTTGAAGACCGCGCCGTTCACCAGAACAGATTCGCCTCCAGGGTGTCTGGAAGCACCAAACCCTACGCGGCGTTAGGCAAAACTGTCAAGCTTAGACAGGATTTGCAAGATTTTCAGGATTCACATAAAATCCGAACGAACGTTCGAACTGAGAACCTTGTAAATCATGTCAAATCCTGAAATCCTGTTCCAAACTGCGCCTGAGCAATACAAACACTGGAGGCTGGAGATCAGCGGCCCTGTCGCCACGCTCTCCATGGACGTCCAGGAAGACGAGACGCTCGCCGACGGCTACAAGCTCAAACTCAACTCGTATGACCTCGGAGTCGATATCGAGCTTGCTGACGCAGTCCAGCGAATCCGCTTTGAGCACCCGGAAGTGCGGGTCGTTGTTGTAACGAGCCTCAAGCCGCGGATCTTCTGCGCGGGCGCGAATATCTACATGCTCGGCTCGTCGTCGCACGCGTTCAAAGTCAACTTCTGCAAGTTCACTAACGAGACGCGCTGTGCGATTGAGGACGACTCGAACCATTCCGGCCGGCGCTACATCGCCGCGTTGAACGGAACTGCTTCCGGCGGCGGTTACGAGCTGGCGATCGCTTGCGACGAGATCTATTTAGTTGATGACGGTAACTCGGCTGTCTCGCTTCCCGAAGTTCCCCTCCTTGGCGTGTTGCCGGGCACCGGTGGACTCACGCGTCTCGTCGATAAAAGAAAAGTGCGACGCGATCGCGCGGATGTGTTCTCGACACTCGCAGAGGGACTGAAAGGAAAACGCGCGAAGGAGTGGGGACTGATCGACGGCTACTTTCCGACGAGCAAGTTTCAGGAATCAATCGATGCGCGTGTTAAGCAGCTAGTCAACAATGCCGCACCGGCACAGGGAATCAAGCTGCCGCCACTCGAGTTTGAAACTACAGATGACGTGCGAAACTACAAGTACGTCAAACTCAAACTAAATCGCGACCAGCGTTACGCGGATTTAACTGTTCACGCGCCCGAAGGCCCGCAGCCAACGACAGCCGAGCAGATTCAGGAACTCGGCGCTGCTTACTGGCCGTTGCAAGCGTACCGCGAACTCGACAATGCACTCCTGCACCTGCGCGTGAACGAACCGCTGATCGGTCTCGTCTGTCTCCGCACCGAAGGCGATGCTGAAACCGTCTTGGCTATCGATCAAACTCTTGCGGCGAATCAAGATCACTGGCTGGTGCGCGAAATCATCTTGAACATGGCGCGCGTGCTTCGTCGTCTCGATCTCACGGCGAAGAGTTTCTTTGCGATCGTCGAGCCGGGAAGTTGTTTCGCCGGCAACCTGCTCGAGCTGTTGCTCGCTTCGGATCGCAGTTACATGCTGAAAGACTCGGAAGAAGGCGACGCCTCGCTTGCAGTTTCGAAGTTGAATCAGGGCGCGTTTCCGATGAGCAATGGTTTGACGCGCATGCAGTCGCGCTTTCTCGCCGAGCCTGAGAAGCTCGACGAAGTATTTGGCGGCAAGAAAACTTTCGACACCGAGGAAGCAGAAGAACTCGGACTCATCACCTTCGCGCCCGACGATCTCGACTGGGAAGACGAAATCCGCGTCGCGATTGAAGAGCGCACCTCCTTGTCACCCGACGCACTGACCGGCATGGAAGCATCGCTTCGTTTCGCCGGCCCGGAAACGATGGACACAAAAATCTACGGCCGCCTGACTGCGTGGCAAAACTGGATCTTCCAGCGCCCCAACGCGGTTGGACCAGAAGGTGCGCTAACCAATTACGGAAAGCCAACACAGGCGCACTTCGATTACAAAAGAACGTAGCCACAAAAAGGCACAAAAACACAAATGTATTCACTGATGTTAGCCCGCTCAATTCAATAAGCCTTTTGCGATTTTTGTGCCTTTTTGTGGCTAAAAATGATTTTGAGGCAATCATGAATTTATACGATCGCATTCCTAACAACGTTAATCTCTCCGAGGACAAGAAACTCCAGCGCGCGCTCGAGAAGTGGCTGCCAAACTATCTCGACTGGTGGCGTGAGATGGGGCCTGAAGGTTTTCAGGAGAAGGATGTGTGGCTGAGGACTGCCGTCGACGTTGGCTCGGAAGGCTGGGCCCACTTCGATTACGTGAAGATGCCGGACTATCGCTGGGGCATCTTTCTTGAGCCACCGCAACCGGATGCGAAAGTCGGCTTCGGCGACAACTACGGCCGCCCTGCTTACCAGGAAGTACCCGGCGAGTTTCGCAATGCGCTGCGTCGAATCATCGTCACACAGGGCGACACCGAACCCGCGTCAGTCGAACAACAGCGACAACTCGGCAAGACGTGTCCATCTCTATACGACCTGCGCAATCTCTTTCAGGTGAATGTCGAAGAAGGACGACACTTGTGGGCCATGGTCTACCTGCTGCACGGTTACTTCGGGCGCGACGGACGTGACGAAGCCGACGAGCTACTCGAGCGACGCAGCGGCAATCCTGACAAGCCGCGTATCCTTGAAGCGTTCAATCAACCGTGCGACGACTGGCTCAACTTCTTCGCGTTCACGATGTTCACCGATCGCGACGGTAAGTATCAGCTTTCCGCGCTGGCCGAGTCTGGCTTTGAGCCGCTCGCACGCACGTGTCAGTTCATGCTGACTGAAGAAGCGCATCACATGTTTGTCGGCGACACCGGTCTGGGCCGCGTGTGCCGTCGCACCGCACAACTGATGAAGGAAGGTGAGGTGCGCTCGCTCGGCGGCATTCCGCTCGAGATCATTCAGAAGTACATCAATTTCTGGTTCAGCTATTCGCTCGATCTCTTCGGCGGCGAGATCAGCTCAAACTCCGCTGACTTCTTCGCGGCAGGATTGAAGGGCCGTTACAAAGAGCGTGATCAATACACCGATCACTCGGCGACAAACGAGAACTTCACGATGACGATTGTTGAAGATGGTGAGCTCAAGACGCGTGAAGTGCCTCTGCGTAATGCGTTGAATGAAGTGTTGCGCGGTGAGTACGTGAAAGACTGCGAGAAGGGCCTCGCGCGCTGGAACAGAGTACTGGCGGAAGAAGGTGCGAGTGAGCGTCTTTATCTGCCACATCCGCGTTTCCACCGGCACGTCGGTGAGTTTGCGGGACACACGTTTGATCTTCAGGGCAATCTGATCTCGCGCGAAGAGTTCGAACAAAAGAAATCAGAATGGCTACCGACAATGGAAGATCGCGAGTACGTTCGCAGTCTCATGCACCCCGTCTTCGAGGTCGGAAAGATCGCAAACTGGATCGCGCCACCGGCAGCCGGGATCAAAGGCAAGCCTTTTGATTACGAATACGTAAAATTATAAAAATCGGGTTTTAAGATCCGCGTTAATCCGTGTCTAAGTACGACCAAAAACACGAATTCATATTGCGCACAGCGGCGCGCATCTTTGCCGAGAAGAGTTATCACTCGACCTCGATGCGCGACATCTCGCGCGCGACGAACGTCAGCCTCGCGGGCCTGTATCACTACTGCAAGTCGAAAGAAGAGCTGCTCTTCCTGATTCAGGACAACTGTTTTGGTCGTGTGCTTGAACGACTGGAACAACGGCTCGAAGGCGTTGCAGATCCGATCACAAAACTCGGCATCTTTATTGAGAACCACCTCTCATTCTTCGCCGCGAACATGTCGGAGATGAAAGTGCTGTCGCATGAAGCGGAATCGCTTGGCGGCGAATTGTACAATCACGTCTCGACACGCAAAGACAAATACACCCAGCTCGCGCGACAGATCCTGCGTGAGGTCCAGGAGACGCAGCAAAGCCAGGAGCCGATTGACTTGACTGTCGCGACTTACGCGCTGTTTGGGATGATGAATTGGATCTATAACTGGTACGATCCGCACGGCAAATTAAAAGTGTCGGATCTCGCGAGCAATGTGATGAAATTGTTTCTGAACGGGTTTGTGCCGAATGGTATGTGTAGCAGTCTGGCGCTACCGTCTGAAAGCCCGAGCGTTTGGAGCCACGGATAAAAGGCATGCTAAAACTCGATTATGAAGTGAAGGACGGGATCGCGCTGATCACGCTCAGCGATCCACCGGCAAACACATACAGCTACGAGATGATGCAAGAGCTCGATCGCGCGATTCTCGATGCGCGAATGGACGAAGCTGTTCAGGTGATCGTGATCACAGGTAAAGGCGAGAAGTTCTTTTGCGCCGGCGCTGACATTCAGATGCTTGCCAACGTCACGCCGACTTATAAATACTATTTCTGTCTTCACGCAAACGAGACGCTCAATCGTTTAGAGCAAACGCCGAAGCTCGTGATTGCCGCGATCAATGGCCACTGTGTTGGTGGTGGCCTCGAAGTCGCGATGGCTGCCGACATTCGCATCGCGCGCAAAGGCGCAGGCAAAATGGGATTGCCTGAAGTCTCGCTTGGCGTGCTTCCAGGAACCGGTGGCACGCAGCGTCTCGTGCGGATCATCGGCAAGTCGCAAGCGATCGAGATGATGGCGACCGGACAGTTGTTCGACTTTGAGCGTGGTCTCGCGCTCGGCATCGTAAATCAGATCGTCGAAGCAGAGACACTCGAACGTTTCGCAGAGATGGTGCAGGAGTACGCGCGCCAGTTCACGACTCCAAACAAAGCGGCGCACGCGGTTGGCCGCATCAAGCGCGCCGTGCAAACTGGTTCGGAGATCCCGTTTGAGCAGGCGCTAGCGCTCGAGCGTGAGTTACAACAACAGCTCTTTCAATCCGAAGACGCGAAGGAAGGCTTGGACGCTTACGTGAACAAGCGCAAGCCTGAATTCAAGGGACGCTAGAATGTACGAATACATTCAAGTTGCAGAGACTGAAGGAATCCTGACGATCACATTGAATCGTCCGGACCGGTTGAATGCGTTCATGGGTCACATGCGTCGCGATCTCGCGGAGGCGCTCGAACACGCCGGCAGCGATCGCGGTGTTCGCGTTATCGTCATCACCGGCGCGGGTCGTGGGTTTTGTGCGGGCGGCGATATCGCGTTCATGGCGGAGTTGATGCAGCGTCGCGATGCGGAAGAGTTCTCGCGCATACTCGGCGCCGGCCGGCGCGTGATTCTCGCGATTCGTCAGATGACGAAGCCGGTCATCGCATCGATCAATGGTCCAGCGTCGGGCGCAGGCTGCAATCTCGCGCTCGCGTGTGACCTGCGTATTGCGTCGACTAACGCCACATTCAGTCAATCGTTTGCAAAAGTCGGACTACATCCTGACTGGGGTGGAACATATTTTCTGCCGCGTCTCGTGACGCCGAATAAAGCGTGCGAGATGTTCTTTCTCGGTGAGTCGATCGATGCGGCGGAAGCTGCGCGACTCGGGATCGTCAATCAGGTGGTCGCGCCGGAAGAGTTGGAAAGCACGGTGCTGCAACTGGCGGAACGTTTGCGCGCTGCGCCACCAATCGCGCTCGCGGCGGCAAAGCACGCGGTCTACATGAGCCAGGCGGCTGAGCTTGAGGAGATGTTACGCTACGAGACCGAAGCGCAGTTGCGTTGTTTCGAATCTGACGACGGTCACGAAGGCGTCCACGCATTCCTGGAGAAACGCGAGCCACGATTTACAGGTCACTAATGTTAACCGGCAAGACAGCATTGATCACTGGCGGCGGTCGTGGCATCGGTCGCGCAATCGCACTCGCCTTCGCACGCGAGGGCGCGCGCATCGCTGTGGCCGCTCGGACTGCCGAACAGGTCGAGCAGGTTGCGCGTGAAATCGGTAAAGAAGCGATCGCGCTTGTCTGTGACGTCGCAGATCCGCAAAGTGTCACGCATATGTTCAGCGAGATTGGCGACGTAGATATCCTCGTCAACAACGCCGGCATCGCGGAGAGCGCCACCGTCGTCAACACCACTGACGAACTCTGGCATCGACATCTCTCGATCAATCTTTCCGGCACGTTCTACTGCACGCGCGCTGCACTGCCTGCCATGCTAAAGAAAGGCTGGGGACGAATTATCAATATTGCCTCGATCGCGGGGAAAACCGGCGCGCCCTACATCGTCGCATACTCTGCGTCAAAACACGGTGTTCTTGGATTGACGAAATCGATCGCGCTCGAAGTCGCCACGACCGGAATCACAGTCAACGCGATATGTCCCGGTTATGTCGATACTGACATGGTTTCGCGCGGCGTAGAACGCATCACCTCACGGACGGGACGCACGGCAGAAGAAGCTCTCGACACGCTCAGGAAAATGAGCCCGCAGAACCGCCTTGTAACTGTCGAAGAAGTCGCGGCCGTTGCGTTGTTGCTTGCTTCAGAAGAAGGACGCGGGATTACTGGTCAAGGCATCAACGTCGATGGTGGGACAGTAGTTTAGCCACAGATTACACGGATAATTCGTATACCAGCCTGATCGGCAATCCCATGATATTGAAGTAGTCTCCCTCGATCTCTTCAATAAACAGCGCCGCCTTTCCCTGTATCCCGTAAGCGCCTGCTTTGCCGAACGGCTCCCGGGTCGCGATGTACCAATCGATCTCCGTCTCGCTCATCTCCGCGAAACGCACGCGCGTCGTCTGGTATCCGACACGAGTCTCACCGCCGACTCTCACCACCGCGACGCCAGTCAAAACGTCATGCCACTTCGCATTCAGCAAACGCAGCATTCGTCGTGCATCTTCTTCATCAACCGGCTGTCCCAGGATCTCGTTTGCGACGACAACCGTCGTGTCCGCACCGAGCACCACGCCTTCAGACAACCGATTCGCCACCGCTTCTGCTTTCGAGCGCGCGAGCCGTTGCACATACGCCGCCGGCTCCTCGTGCGGCAAAACCGTCTCATCGATACCCGCAACGATGATCTCATGCGGCCATCCGGCGCGCTCGAGTATCTCAGCACGCCGCGGACTTCCCGACGCCAGCACCAGTTTTTCGCGAAGATGACTCATGGCTTGCAGCAGCAAAGTTTGCGTGTTTCAATCGCCGAGCGCAAGAGCATAAAACATGAATCAACTCATCAAATCGTTACCGCAAGTACTTCGCGCGTCCGGCAACTCCGCCGAAGTCGCGGAAGCAGCGGCAATCGCGGCGTGGAAACACGCGGCCGGTGACGGTTTGAAAGAGCACGCAGTCGCTCTGAAACTTGAAAACCGGACGTTGACCGTAGCCGTCGCCGATCCGATCTGGCAAAAGCAGTTAACCTCGATGCGTGGTCAACTACTCTATCGAGTTAACACGATCCTGGGCCAATCGCTCGTCAGCGCATTCAATTTCGTCGTCGATCGTGAACGCGTAAAGCCACGCATCGAGCAACCGGAACATGAAGAGCCGCTCGACAACGAAGTGCCGCTTGAATTATGGTCAGCGGCCAACACGATTCAAGACAAAGAGCTGCGAAAAAATTTCCTGAAAACTGCCTTACTCTCCTTAAAACGCAAGAGATAAAACGATGCCGATAACTCAATCAGATATCGAGAAGGTCGCACAGCTAGCGCATCTTGAGCTGGGCGAGGAAGAACTAAAAACCCTTGGCCCACAGCTCGCGGAAATTGTCGACTATGTCGAACAACTGAACGAGCTCGACACGACAAACGTCGAACCCGCCATTGGCGGCCTGACCCCTGAAGGCGAAAGAACCGAAACCTCTCGCCCCGACGAAATCTTCGGCTCCCTGGGCCAAAAAATCGCCCTCGCCGAAGCCCCCGACCCCGCCGAGGGCCACTTCCGCGTCCCGAAAGTGTTGTGAGATTAGAAATCAATGTCGCGTCAAACTGTTGAATTCTCAATCACAGCCGCTGAAAGGCTGAATGAAACCCTCAACGCTTTTCTGCAGATCGATCGGGAGGGGGCGTTGCAGCGCGCCGAGGAACTCGACCGGAGCGGGAAAGTTGGTCCACTCGCCGGTATTCCCATCGCCGTCAAAGACAATATCTGCGTTAAAGGTCTGCAGGCGTCGTGCGGGTCGAAGATTCTTGGCGACTATCATCCGCCTTACAACGCCACCGTAATCGAGCGTCTCACTAACGCCGGCGCCGTCGTCATTGGCAAGACTAACTGCGACGAGTTTGCGATGGGCTCGTCAAATGAAAACTCGGCGTTCGGTCCGGTGCGAAATCCGTGGGACACGACGCGTGTTTCTGGTGGCTCGTCAGGCGGATCGGCAACGGCTGTCGCTGCCGGCATCGTTCCGGTTGCGCTCGGCTCAGACACCGGTGGCTCTGTCAGACAACCGGCGTCGTTGTGCGGCGTCGTCGGCATGAAACCGACTTACGGTCGCAACTCGCGCTACGGTCTCGTTGCGTTCGCATCGTCTCTGGACCAGGTTGGTGTGTTTGCGCGTGAGGTTGAAGACGCCGCACGCGTGCTCGGCGTGATCGCCGGACGCGATCCACAGGACGCCACGACCGCTGATGTTCCGGTACCTGATTACACTGCTTCGCTGACCGGCGATGTGAAAGGCGCGCGCATCGGTTTTCCGCGTGCGCTCTTCGGCAAGGGACTCGATAATGAAGTAAAGAGCTCAGTCGAAAGTGTGGTTGACGTCTATCGCGATCTCGGCGCTGAGATCGTCGACGTCGAGCTGCCGAACGCCGGTTACGCGATCGCTGTCTACTACATCATCGCCACCGCCGAAGCCTCTTCGAATCTCGCGCGCTTTGATGGTGTTCGTTACGGGTTTCGCGCTGAGAATGCGCCGGAGCTGCGGCAGATGTATCGCAGGACGCGCGCGGAAGGTTTTGGACCGGAAGTTAAGCGTCGCATCATGCTCGGCACGTACGTGCTCTCCGCGGGTTATTACGACGCTTACTATCGCAAAGCACAGCAAGTGCGAACGCTGATCAAGAACGATTTCCTCAAGGCGTTCGCGAGTTGTGATGCGATCATCACGCCCACGTCACCGACGCCTGCTTTCGCGATCGGAGAGAAGACGGACGATCCGCTCGCGATGTATCTCAATGACATTTATACCGTGACGGCAAACCTGGCGGGGATCCCGGGAATTAGTGTCCCGTGCGGGCTTTCATCAGAACGACTGCCGATTGGCTTTCAGTTGCTTGGGCCATACTGGTCGGAGGAGATGATTCTGAAACTTGCGCATGGATACGAACAGGTCCGACCGTTCAATGAGCGACCGCCAATCAGCGCCTCTTAACCACAGATTACACGGATTTAAATCCGATTTTTAAATCCGTGTTATCCGTGGTTAACTTTCGTCTTCGTCTCTCGCTTTTATCCGGGATTAGGTCGCCGGTGAATAATTCGACGACGCCCTTGGCTGTTCCGACGATGGGCGTCACGTCCAGGCCCACGTGAACGACGCCCGGTATCAGGCCCTTCCTCTTGATCTCGTAGCCTGCCAGA
>Ga0207712_10002851_pt1 | contig 11074 bp, 11 predicted proteins | sample KBSS44metaG_FD_184402 | JGI IMG/M metagenome (GOLD analysis project Ga0207712, IMG submission 184402) | Switchgrass rhizosphere microbial communities from Kellogg Biological Station, Michigan, USA - KBS S4-4 metaG (SPAdes) (version 2) | ecosystem: Host-associated > Plants > Roots > Rhizosphere... | reverse complement strand
TGTTTATCCCGTCTCCGCAACAGGAACAAATGGGACAAGCTACGGCCGATGCAAGCAATGTTTACCTGGAATATCCTGCAGATATGAAAGAAGGAGATGTATTAAAGGATGGTGATTTCAGTATGGATTTCAAATCAGGCAGCGGCATTGGTGGAAATGTTTCGGTAAGTATAACCGAACGAAAGGTGTTAGGTAAAGAATCTGTCACTACACCGGCCGGCACCTGGGAATGCTTTAAAATAGCATCAAAGCAAAAGATCGTGATGAAGATCGGTATCGGTATCCCGATGCGGGCTGAAGTAACAGAATGGTTTGCCCCGGGTTTTGGTGTAGTTAAATCAGATGCCAATGGCGCCACAACTGAGATTACTTCTGTCAAATAACTATTATAGTGTCTTGATCTTTTCAACACAAACAGCTAAACTGTTTTTCCAATCTTTCAGGCGAATACCAAATTGGTTTTGAATTTTTGTTTTATCCAAAACAGAATAACCAGGACGCTTTGCCGGCGTAGGATAAGCTGATGTTGGAATAGGATTCACTTTGCAGTCTGAACCTATCATTTTTTTTATCTCAACAGCAAAATCATACCAACTAATTATACCATCATTTGAAAAATGATAAATGCCTCCAGGGATCCTAAGCGATGAAGTGTTCATGTGCAGGTTTTGAATTATTTTCATAATCACTTCTGCAAGATCGGCAGCATAAGTAGGCGAGCCCAGTTGGTCACTCACCACATTTATTTCATCTTTTTCACGCATCAGTTTCATCATCGTCTTTACAAAGTTTTTTCCGAACTCACTATACACCCATGATGTGCGGATGATAATTGCATTTGGATTGAATTGTAATGCCTGCTTTTCTCCTTCTAATTTTGACAACCCGTAAACAGATTGCGGGTTGGTGATTGCATCTTCTTTATAGGGCTCAGCAGCAGTTCCATCAAATACATAATCAGTAGAGATATGAATAAAGCGGCAATCATTTTCATTACATATAGCAGCAAGCACACCCGGCGCTTCACCATTTACCTGCATCGCCAGGTCTTTTTCCTGCTCCGCACGATCCACAGCTGTATAAGCGGCACAGTTGACCAGGTAAGATGGCTTATGCATTTTAAGATAATCTCTCACCATTTCCAAATGGTGGATAGGCAGATCCTCCTTTGACAAAAAAACAAATTCGAAATGCGGGTATAGTGATGATATCTGCTTAATCTCCTTACCCAATTGACCGTTGGCGCCTGTAACAAGTATTTTCGGAGGACCCTGCATTAATTATTTGTATTCAAAATTAGTCGTACACCCGACGAGGGATGGAAGCAGTTTATCTTTGTCTGAAACAACTTCTTTACCAACTGGTATTCTCCAATCAATTCCTAAGACCGGATCATTATAAATAATCCCGGCTTCTGTTTCCTTATTATAAAATTCATTGCACTTATATAACACTTCGGCCTTTTCACTCAATACAGAAAAACCATGTGCAAAACCTGCAGGAATAAACAATTGTTTTTTATTTTTTGCGGAAAGTTCAACCGCATAATGTTTGCCATAAGTTGGTGATCCACGGCGGATGTCAACTACTACATCCAGTATTTCACCAACCAGTGCCCGGACCAATTTTACCTGCGCATACGGGTTCAGTTGATAATGCAGTCCCCTGATCACACCATAAGATGATGAAGACTGGTTATCCTGGACCCAACGGAAATCAATTGACTGTTGTTTAAATAGCTTTTCATTATACGATTCAAAAAAATAGCCGCGGTTGTCTTCAAACACTTTGGGTTCGAATACGAGTACATCTTTTAATGGGGTTGTAATAAAGGACATATTATAAGCTCCAGTAATTGAGTTGTGAAATTTTATTCCGGTAAATTCCTTTCAGATCTGCGATCAGCGCATTTGGTTTTGTGATCTTTTTAAAATAATTCTCATCCAGCGCTTTGTAATCATTGTGGGGAACCGTTACAATAACGGCGTCATAATCATTTGCAATTTCTTTTACTAAACCAAATCCATATTCATGCTTTAATTCATCTGAATCGGCATGGGGATCATGTACTTCAACATTTACATAATAGGATTGCAAGGCTTTTACTACATCAGCTACTTTTGAATTACGTATATCACTCACATTCTCTTTAAATGTTGCTCCCTTCACCAGCACCTTTGCTTTTTTAACATCGCCCACATTTTTTATCAGGTGTTGCACTACCTTCTTTGCAACATATTTAGCCATGTTGTCATTAATATTTCTTCCCGCTAAAATTACCTCGGCATCGTAACCTAATTCATTTGCTTTGTAAGTAAGGTAATAAGGATCTACCCCAATACAATGGCCGCCTACCAGGCCGGGTTGAAATTTGAGAAAGTTCCATTTGGTACCCGCTGCTTCCAATACCTCATAGGTATTAATGTTCATCATATTAAATATGATGGACAGTTCATTCATCAATGCAATATTCAGATCACGTTGCGTATTTTCAATGATCTTGGCAGCTTCAGCTACTTTAATACAGGAAGTACGATGCACACCTGCCTGCACAACCAATTCATACACTTTTGCTATTTGCTCCAATGATTCTGCATCACAGCCCGACACGACTTTTACGATCGATGATAAGGTATGATTCTTATCACCGGGATTGATACGTTCCGGAGAATAACCCAGTTTAAAATCTTTTACATTCTTCAAACCCGATAATTTTTCAATAATCGGTAAGCAATCTTCTTCTGTACAGCCCGGATAAACAGTTGACTCAAACACTACATAATCTCCCTTCTTTACAACCTTCCCGGCTGTTTCTGATGCTTTTTTCACAGCTGTAAGATCAGGAACATTGTGTTCATCAACCGGCGTGGGAACAGCAACTATAAAAAACTTCGCTTCCCGCAACACATCCAGTGAGCTTGTAAATGTTATATCACATCCTTCAAAAGCTTCTTTTTCCAATTCATTGCTGGGATCAATACGATTACGCATCATTTCAATTCGCTTATCATTAATATCAAACCCGATAACAGCGATCTTTTTTGCAAACTCCAATGCGATCGGTAAGCCCACATAACCCAAACCAATGACAGCTAATTTTGATCTTTTCTCAACTAACTCCTTGTACATGCAAAACTTTATTTAGTGCTGATAAATTCTTTTGGTAACCTGCTCCATTCAGCAGCCGATAATGATTTGAAATAGTCGTATGTAATTTTCAACCCTTCCTTTCGATTTACTTTTGGTTCCCAACCCAATAATCCTTTTGCTCTTGTGATATCGGGCTGACGTTGTTTCGGGTCATCTACCGGCAATGGTTTATAAATGACCTTTACTTTCTTTCCGGTCAGCGCAAGTACTTCTTCGGCAAATTCTTTTAAAGATATTTCATCCGGGTTACCGATATTAACCGGCATATGATAATCGCTTAATAACAATCGATAGATCCCTTCGATCAGGTCATCTACAAAACAAAAACTGCGTGTTTGAGAACCATCTCCGAATACAGTCAGATCTTCACCACGCAAAGCCTGTCCAATAAAAGCTGGCAAGGCCCGGCCATCATTTAACCGCATTCGTGGTCCGTAGGTATTGAATATCCTTACAATCCTGGTTTCTACATGATGAAAACTATGGTATGCCATCGTTATCGATTCAAGATAACGCTTGGCTTCATCATAAACACCTCTGGGTCCGACAGGATTAACATTACCCCAATATTCTTCATTTTGCGGATGTACTAACGGGTCGCCGTACACTTCGCTGGTTGAAGCAACAAGTATGCGTGCATTTTTTGCTTTGGCTAATCCCAGGCAGTTATGTGTTCCCATGGCTCCTACTTTCAAAGTCTGAATAGGGATCTTTAAATAGTCAATAGGACTGGCCGGTGATGCAAAATGCAGTATATAATCAAGCTTGCCCTGTATATGAATGAATTTAGTTATATCGTGATGATAAAACTCAAACTGTTCCAGTTTAAACAGATGCTCAATATTTTTTAAGTCACCGGTGATCAGGTTATCCATCGCAATAACATGGTAATCCTCTTTAATAAAGCGGTCACAGAGATGGGAACCTAAAAACCCCGCACCACCAGTGATCAAAACCTTTTTTCTTTCCATTTATTCAGAATTAGGAACGATTGTTTTTCTTCCAATACTTTCATAATAAAATCCAAGTTCTTTCATTTGCCCGAGATCGAAAACATTTCTACCATCAAATATTACTTTTGACTTCATTAATCCCGTCATTTTTTCAAAATCAGGCGTTCGGAATTCACCCCATTCAGTAGCAATTACCAGTGCATCACAATCTTTCAAAGCATTATACTGATTATCCACCAGGATTGTTTCCATTTCTTTAATGGCTCTTACATTATTCATTGCTTCCGGATCGAAGGCAACAATAACGGCGCCTTCTTTTTTTAATTCGTTGATTATATCCAATGCCGGGGCTTCACGAATATCATCCGTATTCGGTTTAAATGCAAGACCCCATATTGCAATTTTTTTCCCTTCCAGCTTATTGTTGAAATATTTTTTTATCCTCGACACCAATACCGTTTTCTGGTCGTGGTTAACATTCATTACCGCCTTCAATATTTTAAAATTGTAATGAATGTCTTCGGATGTTTTTACCAATGCCTGCACATCTTTCGGAAAGCAACTTCCGCCATAACCGATTCCCGGAAATAAAAATCGTTTACCAATTCGTTCATCACTGCCAATTCCCTTGCGCACCATATCGACATCCGCTCCGGATAGTTCACAGATCCTTGCGATCTCATTCATGAAGGAGATCTTTGTTGCCAAAAAAGAATTGGCTGCGTACTTGGTCAATTCAGCTGATCTTTCATCCATAAAAATTACAGGATTACCCTGTCGCACGAACGGCGCATAAAGATCACCCATCAGCCTTTTTGCTTTTTCAGATTCGGTTCCGATTATCACCCTGTCCGGCCGCATGAAATCGTCTACGGCTACACCCTCACGCAAAAATTCAGGATTACTCACAACATCAAATTCGCCTTTATAATTTTTTTCTATTGCCGCTTTAACCTTTTCGGCGGTACCGACAGGTACTGTGCTTTTATCTGCGATCACTTTATAATCATTCAACAGCTTGCCTAATTCGTCCGCAACGCCCAATATATATTTTAAATCAGCGGATCCGTCTCCTCCCGGCGGTGTGGGTAAAGCAAGAAAAATAATTTTGGCTTCCGTAATTCCTTCAGCAAGACTTGTTGTAAATTTTAAACGTCCTTCACGCTGATTACGTAAAAAAATTTTTTCAAGTCCCGGCTCATAAATGGTTATCGTTCCTCCATTTAATTTTTCAATTTTTTTGTCGTCAATATCAATACAGGTGACGGTATTACCTGTTTCGGCAAAACAAGTTCCTGTTACTAAACCGACATATCCCGTTCCTACAACTGCTATCTTCATGTACTCAGATTTATTATTTAATTTATATATTCCAAAACTTTTGAACTGATAAATTCTAATTGCTCCTTGTCCAGCTCCGTATGCATGGGCAATGAAATTACTCTTTCGGTCAACCAGTCAGTAACAGGTAAGGAAACATTCGGTTTTGCAAAAGCTTCAAACATTTTCTGCCGGTGCCCGGGCACGGGGTAATAGATCATGGCAGGGATCGTATGTTTATTCAAATACTCTTTCAGACCGTTACGAAATTCCGCTGCATTATTTTCTACATTCAGAACAATTGTGTATTGATGGAAAACATGTTTTGAATATGCAGCTCTGAAAGGTGTAATGATCTTTGAATTGTTTTTAAAAGCCTCATCATAATGATCAGCCGCCTGTATCCTGGCGTTGATGTATGCATCAAGGTATTTTAGTTTTATATTCAATACTGCCGCCTGTATGGAATCGAGGCGGCTGTTACAACCAACTATATCATGATAATACTGTTTTGTCTGGCCGTGATTAGCGATCATCTTTAGTTTGAGTGCCAGGTCATCATTATTGGTAAATATGGCACCGCCATCACCAAAACCACCTAAATTTTTGGAGGGATAAAAAGAGGTGGTGCCCACCTGGCTGATTGAACCTGTTTTCTTTTTATTCCCGTCCGAAAAAACATATTCACTTCCTATGGCCTGGGCATTATCTTCGATCACATATAAGTTATGTTCGTTCGCAATTGCCATGATCTCTTCCATGGGTGCAGCTTGTCCATATAAATGAACAGGGACGATAGCCTTTGTTTTGGGGGTAATAGCCTTCCGGATAGAATCGGGTTCAATGCAAAAACTTTTTTTATCAACTTCTGTAAAAACAGGGGTGAGACGTAACAGTGCAATCACTTCCGTGGTCGCTATATAAGTAAAGGAAGGTGTGATCACTTCATCACCGGGTTGTAAACCCAATGCCATCATAGCAATTTGCAAAGCGTCGGTACCATTTGCACAGGGGATAGTGTGTTTTGTTCCAACATAGCCTGAAAGTGCGGCTGCAAACTCATGGACAGGTTTTCCATTGATAAAAGCCGAGCTGTCTATTGCGTCCGTTACGGCTTTGTCTATTTCAGCTTTTATTTTTTGATACTGGGTTTTTGTATCCACCATTTGGATCGGTCGCATTGTACAAGTATTTAGTCATATTGGTCAGATCAGTCATATTGGTCATATTAAGCTCTTCACACTTGACATTTATGACCTGTATGACTTTTTTGACTACGTATAGCGGGCAAAAATAGTAAAATACATATAGTTTACAGTATTGCTTTTACATTTGTCGAATACGTAAACAAAGAATTCATGTTTGTTATTCTCTATAATGTTTTCTTAGCGCTGTTCAAAGCAGGAACTTTCATTTTCAGCTTATTTAATGTCAAAGCAAAAAAATGGGTAGCGGGGCGAAAAGATATTTTTAAAAAATTAGAATTGGCGATACCAGCAAATGAAAAGATAATCTGGATGCATTGCGCTTCGCTGGGTGAATTTGAGCAGGGAAGACCCGTACTGGAAAACATCCGGTCAAAATACCCAACCTATAAAATAGTGCTTACATTTTTTTCTCCGTCAGGATATGAGGTCCAAAAAAATTATGCAGGCGCCGATTGGGTCTTTTATTTGCCAATGGATGGTGCGACCAGTGCAAAACGATTTCTTGATATCGTTCATCCGTCACTGGTGATTTTTGTTAAATATGAATTTTGGTATTACTATCTGAAAAAGATCAAATACCGGGATATATCCCTGTTGCTTATTTCAGCAGTATTCAGAAGAGACATGTCTTCGTTCAAATGGTTTGGACGTTTCCAATTAAAAATGCTGAGCCGTTTCGATCATATTTTTTTGCAAAATGAAGCCTCAAAAAAATTACTGGATGAGTTCACTATTAACAAGAATTATTCGATTGCCGGCGACACTCGTTTTGACCGCGTAATTGAAATTGCTGATAATTTCGACCCGGTTGAAGCGATAGAAAAATTTTGCGCTGGTAAAAAGATCATAGTTGCAGGAAGCACCTGGCCGGAAGATGAAGATATACTGGGTAAAGCTTTTGAAACCATCCTGGCCCTGGATATGAAGCTGATCATTGCTCCGCATGAAATATCGGAAAAACATCTCGCTGATTTAAAAAAGCTTTTTCCGGAATCAATTGTTTTTTCCAGTCTTAATTATGAATACTCAATAAGGAATACTAACAATTGCCTGGTCATTGATAATTATGGAATGCTTTCCCGGTTGTATAAATACGCAAACATCTCTTTTGTAGGCGGGGGATTCAGGATTATGGGAGTGCACAATGTAACTGAAGCCGCTGTTTATGGCAAACCTGTTGTGATGGGACCCTATATTTCTAAATACCGGGAAGCCGTTGAACTTGTTGAAAGAAAAGGCGGGTTTATAGTCACCAATGCCGAAGAATTATCAGCTTTGTTTAAGGAGCTTATTTCGAATAAAAATGACTCCTATATTAAATCCTCCAGGGCTGCTTATAATTATATACGGGAAAATGCAGGTGCCGTGAAAAAAATCCTCGACTATATTCAGGTGAATCGTCTTTTGACTAACTGATAAAAATGGTTGGCAGTTTCACTATCATCTTTCCAGCCTAATTTAACTTTTAACTCCCGGGTGATCCAATATTCTGCTTCAGGATATATGTTGAAATTGTTGATCGTTTTAATACATCTTTCATACATATTTTCATCACCGCGAAAGAGTTCATTGATAAAAAGAAACCGGTCATTGATTCCAATTGCTTTTCTCAGGTCACGCACCACTGATTCTTTTAATACTTCAACCAGTTCGGTACGGCCCTGCTTTAGCTTATCATTTAATGATTCTCCCTGGTCACCTACTGATTCATTTATTTGGGTTTCATTTCTCACCTGGTGAGAAAGTGTCGGGATCTCAGTCATCGGGTCAAACACCATATCCAGCTGTCCATTCTTCTGCACTTTTGAAACCAATCCGTTATCAACCAGCAGTGTTTCTTTTATTTCCTGCATGGCAGGTTTTTCTGCAACTTGTTTTGGGATATATTTCTCATGTTCTGAAGGCATTTGCACAACCGGGGTAGTACGGGGCATCATTACCGCTACTTTAGGAGTACCCAGCATTTGCTCTTTTCCACTTTGCAATGTTTGTAATTCAGCTGTAAGCAATTGTATCGTGACCAGCATTTGATCTACCGTGGCATTTTGCTCAGACTGTTCTTTTAACTTATTTATTAAGAATGCAATTCGCTCCATTATATTACATTTGGCCTCGCCATTTTAAAAGTGGTTTAAAATTACAAACAGTTTGCCAATATCAGCAAACTACCTGTGGAGTATAATAATTCTTAACAATGTTTATTGAACCCAATTTCAGACCGGAGCGCCGGGGATGGATAGAAGTAATATGCGGCAGCATGTTTAGTGGAAAAACGGAGGAATTGATCCGGAGATTGAAACGGGTTAAAATCGCAAACCTGAAAGTCGAGATCTTTAAGCCCGGAATTGATACCCGTTATGACGAGATAAAGATCGTTTCGCATGATGAAAATGCAATTCAGTCAACACCCATTGATAATTCCCAGAAAATTCTATTGCTGGCTCAGGATGTAGATGTTATAGGTGTAGATGAAGCCCAGTTTTTTGATAATGAAATTGCAAATGTTTGCGATGAATTGGCCCGCAGGGGTATAAGGGTCATTGTGGCCGGGTTAGATATGGATTACCTTGGAAATCCATTTGGTCAAATGCCTGCATTGATGGCAAAAGCAGATTATGTTACAAAACTTCATGCTATCTGTGTTAAATGCGGCAACATAGCAAATTATAGTTATCGTAAAGTACCAAATGAAGACCAGGTAATGCTGGGGGCAAAAGATCTGTATGAGCCCCGCTGCCGGCAATGTTATAACGAAAAGACTTAATTAACTTTTTTCTTTGCCACGCATTTTTGTCTTTCCGGTTATTTTCATTTTAAGTGAACCTGCCGTTTCAATGTGTTGAGTCAGCTCAGCATCCACAACCAGCCCCGATTTACTATTCAGGGTCATTACGCCGGATTGCGTACCACTCATTTTCATTTCACTCAACGCAGGATTATCTATTTTTCCATGAGGTTCCATTTGAGATGTAACGTCGATAAGGATATTATCACCCTGGAATGATTTTACAATGTATTCTGATTTGCACTGCACCGCCATGGAAGAAAGATCATACGTGTTATTCCATTTATCCCCCAGTTTTACTTCTTTATTGGGATATACACTAAACATAGGAGCAAATGCTTCTTTTATCTTATCGCTGTTAAATTGATCCTTTAACGAAGCAGAGATTAAATTTTTCATCTCTTCATTTACTGCCATACTTTCAAGCATACTACTAACTATCTCGTCAAAGCCGGTGATCTCTTCAATTTTTCCCGTTTCTGTTACTTTCATTGTAAATTTTTTCCCGATTATTCCGGAAAAAGCGTTTGTCATCATTTGCATAAAGTCATCAGCAGAAGTGCTTGCTGCAGAGTCCGGCTTTTTAGAAGCATCAATAATGATTTCCTGTCCCCTTACATTCATGTTCATTTTAAAATCCTTGTAAATAACATCCAGTGTTTTAAGTGTCCCATTATCATCAGCCACATTGATCACATAAGCCACGATCATTCCAATTTTATCCTTTTGATTCATTACTTCCTGGTCCATGTCCATCACCATTTCATAATCATAGGATTTCCCTTTTTCCAGGTTGAACTTCAGCATCCGTGTATCATCCGATGCGGTTTTAGATTTACAGGAAATAAATGTGGCGAGAATAAACAGGAAAAATGAAATGCTGATGATCTTAAGCATAGAAAAAATTTAATATCCCAAAATAAGTCTAAAATGGCTCTTTGTCCTGTTTGTAAAATATTATTTTCGCAAAAAAAGAACTATCAAAGGAGCCATCCAAATAATAACTCTGTTTAAAAAAGACCTGTTACTTGAGGTGAGACAGCAATATAGTTTCTATGGTATCCTGCTTTATATTGGCGCCACCATTTTTGTTTTATTCAATGCTATTCAGGACCCGGAAAGCAATGTTTGGAATGGACTCTTCTGGGTCATACAGCTGTTTATTTGTATCAATGCGGTAGCAAAAAGTTTTTTGCAGGAAAGTAAAGGCCGCATGTTGTATTTCTATTCCATCAGCAGTCCTGTACATTTTGTGATAGCCAAATTACTGTTTAACTCTTTACTTATGCTGTTGATGAGCTTGCTGAGTTTATTATTGTTCAGCTTGTTTCTTGGCAATCCTTTACAAAAGATTTTACCATTTATTGGCCTGGTATTGTTGGGAGGATGGAGTCTTAGTCTTGTTTTTAGTTTTTTGGCAGCCATTGCAGCAAGAGCACAACAGAATGCAGCGATCATGGCAGTATTAGGGTTTCCACTTATTATTCCCCAGTTAATTCTGCTCATGCAGCTTTCAAAATCAGCTTTTGCACCATTGATAACGATACCGTTTACAACTATCCTGCTGCTTATAGCCCTGGACATATTGGTAATAATGCTTGCCGTAATTCTTTTTCCTTTTTTATGGAAAGACTGAGAACAGCCGGCAGTCAACAGTT
>Ga0207712_10002850_pt1 | contig 11074 bp, 7 predicted proteins | sample KBSS44metaG_FD_184402 | JGI IMG/M metagenome (GOLD analysis project Ga0207712, IMG submission 184402) | Switchgrass rhizosphere microbial communities from Kellogg Biological Station, Michigan, USA - KBS S4-4 metaG (SPAdes) (version 2) | ecosystem: Host-associated > Plants > Roots > Rhizosphere >... | reverse complement strand
GAACTACCTGACTTTACTCCGGGGTGCGACCACGCTGTCCGGTGGGGAAGCTCAGCGCATCCGTTTGGCCACCCAGATCGGTTCCGGATTGCAGGGCGTGCTGTATGTGTTGGACGAACCAAGCATCGGGCTGCACCAGCGCGATAATGACCGGCTGATTCGCACTCTCAAGCATCTGCGCGATCTCGGCAACACGGTGCTGGTGGTCGAGCACGACGAGGATACCATCCGTACCGCCGATTACCTATTGGATATTGGACCCGGCGCCGGAATTCACGGCGGCCACGTCGTCGCTGCGGGCACACCGATCGAAGTCGAACGCAATCCCAAGAGTATCACCGGGCAGTACCTTTCGGGCAAAAAGTCGATTGCGGTACCCAAAAAACGCCGCACCGGTAACGGCAAAGCACTGGTTATTAAAGGCGCCCGCGAAAACAATCTCCGCAACATCAATGTCAACATTCCCTTGGGCGTGATGGTGGTAGTCAGCGGCGTGTCCGGTTCGGGCAAGTCCAGCCTTATTAACGACATTTTGGCTAAAGAGTTGCAAGCTCGGTTGATGCGCGCTAACACCGTTCCCGGCAAGCACGACGACATTGAGGGCATCAAGGAGCTCGACAAAGCTATTATTATCGACCAGTCGCCGATCGGCCGCACGCCGCGTTCCAATCCGGCGACGTACACTGGTTTGTTTACGCCGATCCGCGAGCTGTTCGCCAGCACGCCAGAAGCCAAATTGCGCGGCTATAGCGCTGGTCGATTTAGCTTTAATGTCAGGGGCGGTCGCTGCGAAAACTGTTCCGGCGATGGCATTATCAAGATTGAGATGCATTTTTTGCCTGACGTGTACGTGCCGTGCGAAGTTTGTCATGGCAAACGCTACAACCGTGAGGCGCTCGAAATTCACTATAAAGGCAAGACCATTAGCGATGTGCTAGAGATGACCTGCGAGCAAGCACTCGGCTTTTTTGAGAATATCCCGTCGATCGCCCGTAAGCTGCAAACCTTGGTCGATGTCGGATTGGGCTATATCGGTCTCGGCCAGCCAGCGACCACACTCTCTGGTGGTGAAGCTCAGCGGATTAAGCTGGCGAGCGAACTATCGCGCCGACCCACCGGCCGGACGTTGTACATTTTAGACGAGCCGACCACTGGTTTGCATATGGCTGACGTCGACAAACTCCTGCACGTACTTCATGCACTTGTCAATACGGGTAACAGCATGGTGATTATTGAGCACAACCTGGATGTTATTAAATCGGCCGATCATGTCATCGACATGGGGCCTGAAGGCGGCGCGGGCGGCGGCACGATCGTTGCGACCGGTACGCCGGAACATATTGCCAGCGTGCCAGCTAGCTATACCGGGCAATTCCTCAAGCGTATGCTCAAGTAGTGTGGCGGCGCATGCCGCCTCCTGGTTATTCCTCTTCGTCGGCTGCGGATTGTCGGCGTCGGATTGTTGCCCACAGACGTCGCCGGGTTTCACGATTGCCAAAAATATGCCACACTGTCGGCGCAAACGAAATGACCGTTACCACGAGCAGCGTTGGTAAAATATATTTATCCAAGTGAGGAATTCTGCTCCCGAACCAGTAACCCAATAGTGTGACTGATGCCGCCCAGGTAATATCGCCAACGGCGTTAAAAAGTACAAATTGCGGCCGCGGCATCTTGCCAACGCCTGCCACGAGCGGTGCAAAACTGCGGACGATCGGAATAAAGTGCGACACCAGCATTGTTTTGGCTCCGTGCTTAGCGTAAAACATTTCGGCTCGCTCCACGTACGCTTGCCGGAAAATAATACCGTCCTTTTTGCGGAACAGACGTTTGCCCATCAGCCGTCCAATGAGGTAGCCGGTGTTGTCGCCCAAAATCGCTGCCACAGCAATTAGGGCAACGGTCAGCGCAATAGGGAATTGGCCCTGCGCGGCCAGCAGGCCGGCACTCAACAGCAACGTATCGCCCGGCAAAAAGAAGCCGACCATCATGCCTGACTCGGCAAAGATAATAATGAAAATAGCCAACAGACCACCGCTTTGGATTGCATGCGTGACGTCAATATGCATATAGCTAGCCTACATGGAATATGGCTCGGCGTCCACTATACATAGCGCCGCATCTTCTTGAGGTGCTATACTATACCTACGACTGTCAAAGGAGAAGACATATGGATGCAATAACCCTGAGTTTAGAGAAACGCGAACTAACCGGTAAAGCCGTTAAGCAGCTGCGTAACCAAGGCATGGTGCCTGCAGTTATTCATGACCACGGCAAGGAATCAATACATGTTATGGGCGATTTCGTAGCCCTCGCCAAAGCGTACCGCGCTGCTGGCAAGCACCACCCCGTAAGCCTGCAAGCTGACGGCCAGAGCTACACAGCACTTATTAAGGATGTCGACATCGACCCCAAGAAAAATTTGATCCGTCACGTTGTTTTCAATGCCATTAAGGCTAACGAAAAAGTTGACGCCCAAATTCCGGTACACATGCAGTTTAGCGAAGGCAACGAGTCGACACCTGCCGAGCGCGCCAGCCTGGTCGTTTTGCGCCAACTCGAGTCAGTGGATATCGAGGCGTTACCCAAAGATTTGCCTGACGCTCTCTACTTTGACGGCGAAAAGCTGGTAGAAGTTGGTGACCACGCCACGGTGGCTGATCTTATTGTTCCGGCTGGCGTGGTTATTAAGACCGACCCGACCCACCCACTGGCAACCGTCTTTGAGCCGAGCGCGCTGCAAGCCGCCAACGATGCCGCCGGTGGTGATGCCGAAGCCGACAAGCCCGCCGAAACTGAAGTCGAGACCGCTGCCGCAGGCGAAGCTAGCGCCGCAGCCAAGCCCGAAGCGTCAAAAGAGTAGCCAACAGGGCATTGTCGCTGTATAGTTGGGCTATGCCTTTCTTCCATCCTCGCACGTTGCTCGACAAAACCTACGAGATCGGTATTGTTATTAAGGGCATCGATGGCACATTCGAGATTATCGCCGGTCTGCTACTGTGGCTCATCACACCGGCAACAGTCGATCGCGTCACGCGTCACCTCACCCACAATACGCTCGCTCATGACCCGCATAATGCCCTGGCAAACCATATTTTGTCGTACGGCCATCAACTTTCGACCGGCCACACTGGTATCGCAGTACTGTTTTTGCTGAGCCACGGTATTGTCAAGGTGAGTCTGGTGACTGCTCTGTTGCTCCAAAAAATGTGGGCATACCCTTGGGCGTTAGTTTTGCTGACGCTCTTTTTGGTGTACCAGGCCTACCTACTGATCACGCAACCTAGTTTTATGATGGTATTGTTGACCGTCCTGGATGCTGTTATCATCTGGCTGGTATGGCGTGAGTGGCACGTGGTGCAGCAGCGCCAAGCTGCAAAACATGCAGCTGCCCGCGAGGAAGCTGCCTAGGATTCCTCAATAAACCCACCGCTTTGGTGGGCCCATAGCTTGGCGTATAGACCTTTATGTTTGAGTAGTTGCTTGTGGGTGCCTTGCTCGACAATCGCCCCGCCGTCGAGCACGATAATGCGATCCATTTTTTGGATCGTACTAAGGCGGTGCGCAATGACGATGGCCGTGCGTTGCTCCATGAGCTTCCACAGCGCCTCCTGAATCAACACTTCACTTTCGGAGTCGAGCGCAGAGGTTGCCTCGTCTAAAATCAAGATTGGTGCATCCTTGAGGATGGCCCGCGCGATGGCAATGCGCTGGCGCTGTCCGCCAGAAAGCTTTACGCCGCGCTCGCCAACAATGGTTTGATACCCTTCAGGCAGGGCCTGTATGAAATCGTCGGCGTTGGCCGCTTGGGCTGCTTGCTTGATCATGGTCGGCGTGGCGTGCGACAGGCCGTAAGCGATGTTTTCGTTCACTGGACGGTGGAACAGCAACGGCTCTTGCGGCACGTAAGAAATATGTTGCCGCAGGCTGCCCTGCGTAACGCCAGCGATATCTTGGCCATCAATACTGATAGTGCCGCCATCGATATCCTCAAAGCGCAGTAGTAGGCGCGTGAGCGTTGATTTGCCGCCACCACTCGGCCCGACCAAGCCGATTTTTTCACCCGGCGAAATATCGAGTTGCAGATTTTTGAAAACGCCTTTTTTGCTGGCGCTATCCTGATAATGAAAATCGACGTGGTCAAGCGTAATGCTAGCTTGGGTAACGCGCAGCGTTTTGGCGTCCGGCCGGTCCAGGATCTCTGGCTCGTCGAGCAGCACCTCGGTCATGGATGACGCCAGCAAAAAGCCATCTTCCAGGTTGCGAATCATGCTGTTGAGATCAAACAAACGCATGCTGATGGTCACCGTCAACGAAAATGCAAAAATGCCGATAGCCAGTAAATTCGGGTCGTGCTGCACAAGTTTTATGACCGTGTAAGCGAACACGCCCTGCGCCACCAAAATAGCCGCAATACGGTTACTGCCATTGATAGCCGCTTTTGTCCAGTCACGCAAACGCATACGCAAAAGTTTGTCGCTGAGCGCGTTGTGCCGCTGTAATTCCTGGTCTTCGTGGGCGAATGTTTTTACTGTCTGGACATTGAGAATCGTATCCGCCAAGTGGCTCGTCAGATTTTTGGTGGCGATCAGGCGTCTCGCTCGCAGGCTGGAACGGCGGCGACTCTCGCTGAGGGCCGTCCCCACAGCCACGACAACCATCGCCAAAACGACCGTGCCCAGAATCCACGATTCGACAAACACAACAATGACGCCGCTCGTCAGAATGAGTACCAGCGGCACTAACTGACTAATGACTGTGTTGCTGAACATGCCGAATCCCGAAGGAAAATCGATGGCGTCAGACACCAGCTTGCCACCGACATTATTGTTGTGGAAGCCAACACTCCGCCGCAGCAGCGCTTCCATGCCACGGGCTTGGAGGCGCTGCATCGTGTAGGCCTGGTACTGCAAGTAGCCGGTAAAGCCGTAGCGATTGCCCAGGAATCCCAGGACGCCAGCAACAACGAAGCCCCAAAAGTAAAAATCAGTATGTGTTCCTGACCGGCCGAGCGCCGCAAGCAACTTGCCGATAAACAAGGGGACTACCGTTCCGAGCAAAATTACTGCCACGCTGTACAGTACTGTCCGGAAAATGAGCGATTTTTTGGTGTGCCGTGAAGCCTGCCAAAACAAGCGCAGCGTTTCGCGATCGATGGACCGCTTGGGCGTGGGTTTGGACATGCGCATTACTCCTTAATAAAACCGCCTGATTGATGCCCCCATAGTTTGGCATAGGTGCCGCCAAGCTGCAAAAGCTGTTGGTGGGTGCCTTCCTCGGTGATAGTGCCGTGATCGAGCACGATAATGCGATCCATTTTTTGGATGGTGCTCAGGCGATGGGCGATGACGATAGCCGTGCGCTGCTCCATGAGCTTCCACAGTGCAGCCTGAATGACTTTTTCCGACTCGCTGTCTAGGGCGCTGGTGGCCTCATCGAGTACCAGGATAGGTGCATTTTTGAGGATGGCCCGTGCAATCACGATGCGCTGGCGTTGTCCGCCAGATAGTTTGACACCCCGTTCACCAACGAGTGTGCCGTAGCCCTTGGGCAGCGTTTCGATAAATTCGTGGGCGTAGGCTTTGTGCGCGGCCTCCATGATTTCGGCTTCGCTGGCCTCGGGGTTGCCGTAGGCGATGTTTTCTCGAATGCTGCGATGGAACAACAGGGGCTCTTGCGGCACATAGGCAATGTGGCGGCGCAAATCGTCTTGGGTGATATGCGCGATGTTTTGTCCATCGATCAGAATTTCGCCGCCGTCAATATCCGAAAAGCGCAGCAGCAATTTAGTGAGAGTCGTTTTGCCTGAACCGCTTGGCCCAACCAGCCCGATCTTTTCGCCGGATTGAACCGTCAGGCAAAGATCAGTAAACAGCGTTTCGCTTTCCCGCGAATCAGGATGCGTAAAATCCATGTTACGGAATTCGATGCCGCCCTTGGTGATATGTGCTGTTTCGGGATGCGCCGGATCCTTGACCTCGGGCTGAATTGCCAAGATTTCGATCATTTCTTGGGCGTCGCCAAAGGTGCGGTTGTAATTGCGCAGCGTCTGCTGGCTGAACTCCCACAAGTTGCGGCTAATGACACCAGTGTAGCTAATGATCAAGAAAGCGGTGCCGATATTCGCGCCATACAACACCACGCCAGCCAGCGCCAGCACCAAACAGACTGAACTGAGCATAATGGTGTTGAAGGCAAAAAACGCGTCGCGTTTCATCGAGGCTCCCATCAAGCTGTAGGTGGTGCGGGCCGTTTTGTCGGTCACCTCGGCAAAACGTTTGCGCTCGTGCAAGCCGCCGGCAAAACTTTTGACGGCCATAACATTAGTAACGGCGTCCGCCAGGTAACCTGTTTGTTTGGTCTGCGCCGACGACTCTTTGGCGTTCAGCACTCGCACATGTCGATGGACGCGCACTGACAGCAGCATAAAGGCTATCGAGAACACGACGAACAATATGCTGACTACCGGCACACGCGGCCACAAAATAGCCGCCGCAAAGCCAAACGATATGAGTAATCCATAGAAGTTGAAAATCGTGGTATCAGCAAAGCGGACGTACGCCCCAGCCAATTTATTAGCCTGGGACACCAGCGAACCGCCAAAGCGATTAGCGTGGAAGTTAGCGCTCAAGGTCATGTAATGGTCGAAAATCTCGCGGGCGATATCGCGCATCACGCATATCTCGAGCGACCACACCAAAAAGACGGCGAAGCGCCATAGCAACATACCGCTCGCCAAGCTGCTGAGCGTGTACCAAAACAGCGGCCAGCCAAAGCTACCCCACAGATGACCATGCACGTAGGAACCGCTGCTGAGGTGCTGCAGAATATAGGATACGATCAAAGTCGGGATAAACCACAGCGTCAGCATCGAAATCGGGACCATTACAAAAATGCCGATTACCAGCCATTTGTAGGTCCAGGCGTGGCGCCAGAAGTAGCGCATCGTTTGTTTGGCGTTGCTAGTTGTTACGGGCATGATCACTCCCTATGAGTGGATTAATGAGTTGTGAGAAGAGATCAAATGAGGAGCGCCTAGGCGCAAACGCGAGTGGCGGTGAACCTGCCCACGGTGGTCGGGACGGCACTGCCAAACACGGGAGAGGTATCTGTCATTGAACTCATATTGGTAGCGCGCCTTTCCTTTAAATAAACGTTAGCCGTAATTATAACACCGTTGTCAGTAGTATCGCTAGAAAAATGTAGCTTTTTTGACAATAAAATGTCAAGAAGCGCAGTCTAGTGGGTTCCAACAGAGGTATTTGGTATAATTAATAGCGATGCAAAAGATTTTATTGTATTACTGTTTTACTCCGCTGGCCGATCCCGAGGCGATCCGCCTGTGGCAGCGCGCCTTGTGCGAGCAACATCATCTGCTTGGTCGTATCCTCATCTCTAAACATGGTTTGAATGGTACGGTGGGCGGTGACCTGGACGATCTTAAAGCCTATGTCAAAGCCACTAAAAGCTACGCGCCATTTAAGAAGATCGCGTTTAAGTGGTCAGAGGGCGGCCGCGATAATTTCCCCAAGTTAAGTGTCAAAGTGCGTGACGAGATTGTCACCTTTGGTGCATCCAGCGAGCTGCAAGTCGACGAACACGGTGTGGTTGGTGGTGGTACTCACCTCAAGCCACACCAAGTCCACGAACTTGTCGAACAATACGGCGACGATGTCGTCTTTTTTGACGGCCGCAATGCCTACGAGGCGGCAGTTGGTCGATTTAAGGGCGCCGTAGTGCCCGAGACGCGCACTACACGCGATTTTCTCCAAGACCTGGCAGGCGACAAGTACGCTGCTATTAAAGATAAAAAAGTGGTGACCTATTGCACGGGCGGCGTGCGCTGCGAAGTGCTCAGCTCACTGATGAAAAACCGTGGTTTTACGGACGTTTACCAACTGGACGGTGGCATCGTCAAATACGGCGAAGCCTACAAAGATGACGGTTTGTGGGAAGGCTCGTTATACGTGTTCGACGGCCGTATGAGCCGCAAATTTTCTGGCAAAGCCAAAGACATCGGCACATGCATTCACTGCGGCGGCCCGACCAGCAACTACGAAAACTGCGCCAACGTCAGCTGCAACAACTTGGTGCTGAACTGTGACGCTTGCAAGACACAGAACACGACGTGCTCTGAGGTCTGCGCTACAATAGTTTTATGCTAGATACGCTCGCTCATAAGCTGAAGGAATTGCCCGCCCAACCGGGTGTCTATTTTCACAAGGACGCCAGCGGTGAGATCATGTACGTCGGTAAAGCGGCCAGCTTGCGTAACCGCGTGCGGCAGTACTTTCAAAAGAGTCGGACCCGCGATCCCAAGACCGATGCACTAGTAGCCGAGATCGTCGACACCGATTGGATGGTTGTCGAAAGCGAGCTGGAGGCCCTGTTTCTAGAGGCCGAGATGGTGCGACGGTACATGCCGCGCTACAACATTTTGCTGCGCGACGACAAAAGTATGGTGTACATCCGTATCGACTACGACAGTGATTTTCCGACCGTCGGTACCACCAGGCGCCCGCTCGACGATGGCGCGCGTTATTTTGGGCCCTATTTGAGCGCTGTTACCGTGCGCGCCGCGCTCAAATCATTGCGCCGAGTGTTTCCGTTTGCGACGCGCCGGATTCCGGGGCAAAAGCGCGCCACACTGCACTATCACCTCGGATTGGACCCAGGATTGGAAGAGGGAAGAACGTCGCTGGAAGCGTATCGCGCCAACCTGCGCCGTCTGATCGCGGTCATCGAGGGCAAACGTAAAAACATTGAGCGCGAATTAGAGCGCGACATGCAGCGCGCTGCCAAGATCCAAGATTTTGAAGCTGCAGCTAAAGCGCGCAACCAGTTATTTGCACTGCAAAACCTCAATCGTCAGGTGATTTTTAGCGATAAAGAATTTTTGGACATTAGCAAAGATCATGCTTTGGGAGAGCTGGTTGATTTACTCAGTTTGCCGAAGTTTCCGGCGCGGATTGAGGGCTACGATATCTCGCATATGCAGGGCACTGATGTGGTGGCCAGCATGGTCGTTTTCACAAACGGCGTCAGCAACAAGGGTGAGTACCGCAAATTCAAGACGCGCAAAGATCACAACAACGATTTCTATAACATGCACGAGACGATCAAGCGGCGGTTGAGCGACAAGAACCGCAAAGCCTGGGGCGTGCCCGATCTCATATTGATCGACGGCGGTAAAGGGCAGCTGGACGCAGCGCTGCGGGCGCGCGACGAAGCCAGCATGCAGCGCATTCCGTTTATTGGGCTGGCCAAACGCGAGGAGCAGATTGTCATCCACAAGGTCTTGTCAAACGTCAACCTGAATACGGCCGTGCTGCAAACGTTGGGCGGTTATTTGACCGAAAGTGATGCGTTTATACTGGTCAACGTGCCGCATAGCACCAACGTCGTCAAATTGCTGCAGCGTATTCGGGATGAATCGCATCGTTTTGCGGTGAGCTATCACTCAACGCTGAAGGTCAAACGGCAGACGGCGAGCAGCTTGGACGACATTCCGGGTATCGGACCGTTGACGCGCAAAAAACTGCTGCGAGCGTTCGGTTCGGTGCGTGGCGTGCGGGCGGCCAGCGAATCGGAAATCGCTGCCGTGATCGGAGCCGGCAAAGCCAAAGCGGTTGTCGGCCACCTCGCCGCCTTATGATCTGACGGCAACGCTGCCGACGGCTGTTTCATCTTTTTCGCGCGTCATGGCCGCCGCCATTTCTTCCAGCCACGGCAGCATGCGGCGCAGCTCGGCGTCGGTGCCGATCGACATTAAGAGATCGGGTACGACTTCGTACTCACCTTGATCACCGGCGGCGCCGGGAGTTTGAGCGTTTGATTTTTCGAGCAGCCCACGATATACGGCGAACATCAGATCGTTGCAGTGCAGCCAGCGCTGCGTCCATGCCAGTGCCAAATCGAAGCGTCCATATAAGATCGCCCCGTCAATCGCCGCGAGCTGCATGATCGGCCAGGCGTTATTGTCCCACTGCTCGGTGCTTGCCTCCAGCAGGGTGTTCACTAATCCGCCGGGCTTGAGGAATTTTTGGTGGATATATTCGAGCATCCGTTCGCCGTTGGCCTGCGAGAAGACGCCAGCGCTGAGGGCAAAGGCGGCGCCGAGCGCATTGCCTGGCAGCGTGACGCCGTTGACGAAGTCGTAGTCGGCGCAGAAACCGTCAGTCGTCAGGCAGTACTCATGGATGCAGTCGGAAATATCCTGAGCTTCTCGCTCGTACCACTCGAATATAGCGGTGCATCTGGTGGCTTCAACCCTGTCGCCGATCCTCCGAGCTTCCTCAGCCTTTTGCCGATACCCGAGCGCGATCATCTGAGCGTTCTCGTACATTAAGCTATTGAGCACGATGGGGTTGAGTTCAACAGTTCGCAGCTTACAGAGACTGGCTGCATCTTCGGTGTCGACAAGACGGAAATCCTGGCCCGATTCAGCGCTGGCGCGAAGACTGCCGAGAAGTCGGTCTCTTTCGGCTGGCGTCGGCCGACGGCCAAGCTGTCGCTTGAGATCTCTGAGTGTTCTGAGATCCTGGGCGTACATTTCGTCGCGAGGACCGCTGGCGTCGTCCCAGTGGCGGTACATAATTTTGCCGTTGGGCATGCGTACGACGCGGCGATGCACACTGCCGGGCTTGTCGCTCAAGGTATCGGCACCGCTCCGCCAGAACTGATAATGTTTTTCCATGAGCGGCAGATACGTCTGAATCACTTGCTCGCCCTCTTGCTGCGCTAAGAGGCGAACCAGGCGCACAAAGTTCGGCGGCTGCGAGCGGGTGGCACTCCAGGTCGTGTTGACATTAGGGATGCAGCCGTCCAAGCGGTCGGCAAGCTTGCTAAACATGCGCAGCGTATTGTGAGCCATTGACAATCCCCACTCTTTGTCCAAGGCTACGGCGCCGCGAAGGTTGGGCTCTGAGTCCCAGTTAAAGATGCGCCCATACCCTTCTTTTGGCACACCAAACCGGCCGCCGGGTTCCAGGCCCTCCTCGTCCACGCCAATTTGGCTGCCGCTATCGAGCGAGGGACGGCGGACAGAGTGCTTCATGATGCGCAGGCTGTACTC
>Ga0207712_10002848_pt1 | contig 11074 bp, 10 predicted proteins | sample KBSS44metaG_FD_184402 | JGI IMG/M metagenome (GOLD analysis project Ga0207712, IMG submission 184402) | Switchgrass rhizosphere microbial communities from Kellogg Biological Station, Michigan, USA - KBS S4-4 metaG (SPAdes) (version 2) | ecosystem: Host-associated > Plants > Roots > Rhizosphere... | reverse complement strand
ACACCCGCCTCGACCCGGCCCTTGTCCTGCGGACAGCGGACCCGCGCCGGGTCCGTGACCAGCCCGCGAGCCTGGGTGTACTCCAGCCAGTCCCGGTTCAGCCGCGGCTCGAGCCGGTCAGCCCGGGTGACCACCGGCGCGAGGTTGTCCGGCACGAGCACCCGGAACATCCCGCCGTAGAACACCCACGCCGCCTCACAGCCCGCGATCACCACCGCGGTCGTCTGCGCGAACGTCAGACACACGAAGCAGTACCGCGACACCACCGGCGTGAACACCAACGCGTGCAGCTTCCGACGCCGCTCCCCGTCCTGGATCATCCCGAGATAGCCGAAGTCGATCTGGATCTCCCGGCCCGGCTCCCCGTCGACGACCGGCACCGTCACCGCCGACCCCCCTGACGACGCGTAGCCGCACTCCTCGGCCGCGAACCGCGCCAGCGTCCGATACGGCACCACGGTGCCCGACCGCTCCAACAACTCGCCGATCCTCACGAGCGTCAGGCCCTGCTTCACCCAGCCGGCCACGTCGGCCTTCCGGCCGGCCAGCGCCTCCCACGTGGCGCCGCGCCCTGCCGGGCGGGCCGGGCGCACCGCCGCGACGACCTGCCCGACCAGGCCATCGGTCAACTGCCCCTCGCCGCCCGCCCGCTCCAGGCCCGCCGCCTGGGCCGCCGCGATATAGCGCGCCGCCGTCTTCACGTTCACGCCCGCCCGCGCAGCGGCCGGGCGCTTACCGCACCCGTCCAGCCACGCGCGCAGCACCTCGTACACCTCTGTCACCAGGACCTCCCGGTACGCCACATCCCCGCCCTTGATCGCGGGACGACTGATCCCGGCGATCAGAACAGGGGTGGTCCATCAACTGGCAACCGAGGTGGTCCCATGACCGTGGCAAGAACCCTCAGCGGGTGGTCCCATGACGCTGGCAGACGACACGAGACACCTGCCGGCAGCCCTGCACGATGATCATGCCCGTGGACGGAGGAGAGATGGATCCCGATGGCGAAACGGCGACCCCGCCCGATCCCGCAGACGGATTGACCCGGTTGGAGGAGCTGATCTCCCCGGACCTGCACAAGCACATGGATGTAACCAGCCGCTCGACCGAAGTCGGCTGGGGCCTGTTCTTCGCAGTACTCCACCAAGTCGAGGCCACGCTGCACCTACATCAGCACCGCTGCTGCTTCGCCGCGGCGCCCAACCGACGTACCGCCGTCGAGTACGCCGTCTTTCTGGTATGGCTCGCGGACGAGCGCGACAAGGTCGTAGACGTCCTCAACCGGTCCTTGCGGGGCAGCTAGACCCAACTGGCCAACGTCCTTCGCAAGGCCAACCTCGCTGCACAATTCCCACAAGAGGCCTACCAGATCCTCGTCGACACAGTGGCGACGAACTTGACCCCCAGCCCGACGAGAGGCTCATGAAGGTCGACCGCCTGCTGGATGCCTACGGCTACAGCGACCTGCAGGCGTACTACCAGGTCGAGTCGCGTTTCTGCCATGTCTCCCTGACCGCAGTACAGTCCTTCGCTCGCCGCGACGGGCAAGGGCCGCACCTCGCCCAACGCTCGACTTACGAAGAACTGGTGCCCTGCTGTGTCTTCTGCCTGACGGTCCTCTTCAAGGCCATGCTCGCCTTCAACCAGCTACTCACCGGCAGGCCCTGGGCCCAGGCGCTCGCGCAAGTCGCCGCTGATCACGGCCTGTCCACAAGCCTGCCCACTCGCCACCACGAGTAGTCAGCCGCCGTAGGCCGGCCCACGCGCCACCACCGACGCTGGTGACCACCGCGTCGTGTCGGCCTCAGTCCGCAGTGGGACGAGGCGCTCCGCCCCACGTCCAGAAATCCGAGAGCCCCGCGCTGCAAGTCGACGGCTACGGGCTCTGGCCTTCCTCGACCAGGCTCGCTCTCCAGAGTTGATTGGCGAAGGAAGCGGACCGAGGCCCTCTCTCGGAACGCTCGCGCACACGTCGCGCACACGTGAAGTGCACAAAGATCAAAAACGGCCAGTGGTGCCGCGCGATGCCGCTGAGTGCTGTGTCATTCGCCGAGGCGAGGTGCCAGATATGTCGATCATGTCTGGCGGACGAACCCTCTGATAGTTATCAGAGGGTCGTAGCGCTTGTGAGATTGTGAACGTGCAGGTCAGAGCACGTTTGGTGCGCTCGGAGGGACTCGAACCCCCAACCTTCTGATCCGTAGGCTTCGGCGGCAGGTCCACGGACGTCCACCGGCGTCCGCTGTTCCAGGTCAGGACCTCGTTGGCGTCCACGGACGTGCGCTGGCGTCCACCCCCGTTGCAGTACAAATGCAGTACGGCCCGGTGGCGACGGTATTCACGGAGCGTAGACCGACGACCGGCCAGATTGGGCTGTCGATCCGTCCGCTCGTGGCGGCGCGGGTCGTTCGCACAGCGTTTGGAAGGTGTTGGTTAGCCCGTGCGGCTGCCCGTCGGGTCATGGACCAGTTCGGTATGACGGCGCTTCCCGGACCGCGCGGCTCAGAACCTGCCTGCTCAGTCAGACCAGCATCGCATCGCTCTCGGCGATGGAAACGACCATCAGTTACCTCCACCCCTGCGATTCGATCAAAAGGCGGCACGCCTGGTTAGGTGAACGCAGAGTGCGAAATGTGCAAGGCTCGCGACCACCAGTTAGATCGAGCACCAAATCTCCATAACCCAGCCTCTTGCTCACGGGGTTCCAAGCATAACTGACGTCGGCGATGTCATGAATACGTACCTCTGAGAAGCGCTTGAATAGGAGCCCGGAGGTCAGAATTATTCTTTGGTTCGTAACTGTGGGCCCAGAGGTGCGATGAGTCAAAATTCCGTAGAATACACAGATAAGGCTTCCGAAAATAAGCAAAAGTATGGTCCATATTTCCTGGGACTCTTCGGAAAGTGGTGAGAAAAACGCGATCGCGAAGGCTACCATGGTTGCGGCAAGAAGTGCGAGTAGCGTCGCGAGGCGTCGAAGCAGGTCAACCCAGTGTCGCCGCAACAGGAACATGGGATACTCCTCGTCGAGGAGGTAGCCTTTAAGGTTCCTCGCTTGCCTTGAGTTTCCCCCAGCCGCCGTGCCGTCTTCGTACAGGACTTTGATTCGAGAAGGGTGGATCACCGGTCTGGGGGTCGTGTTAGTCGGTGGTAGGTAGCGAGATGCGAGTCGCGAGAAACACGGATTATCTGGATAGAGATCTCTGGCCGCAATTATGACCCGTCGATACGGCGAATGGAAGATGCCGCGGTCAAGCTTAAAAAACACCTCCGACCACCAGCTGTTGGCATCGTCAAGCCAGGCCGGTATTCGTTCCCTAGGAAATCCGGCGTGATCCCAAATCCTCGTCGCCCGACTCTGATCATAGAAAACATTGGCGAGCATGTGGCACAGATCTTCCCGATCTGTCAATTCCATGCTTACATCGGATCTTGATGGCGGACTACCGTCTTGGCCGGATAGGGACATGGTCGGTCTCCCCCTCCCGCGCGAGCGGTGATCGTCCGGGCGCGCCGACTCTGCAACCGTGTGGTAAGGTCCGCTCGAATCGTGCCATCCACAATCTGTGATGAGATCCTACGATGACGTCGGTTGTCGACCCGCCGCGCTGGCGAGCATGGCACGTCAGAGCCGGCGCGGTCCGAAGGTCAGCTCGGCCGTGCGGGTGGGCTTGCGGCCGCCGCGAGCACGGAGTTGCGGCGCCCCGGACTCGGCCCGGCTGAACGGGCTGCGACGCTCTCTAGGTCGCAGAGTCCGGTGAACTGGAGCCTCTGCTCCCTGAGCGAGGACCGGCGAACCGTACAACGACCGGTCGTGTATCCAAGGGATTATGAGATCATCGGCCGGCCGTCCGTAAACGTCCGCAGACGTCCGTTCGTGCAGGTCGCGGGCGGTCCGGACCAAGGACGTCCACGCTCGTCCACAGACGTCTGCGGGCTTGGCTGCCAACGTGGCTGCCGGCTTTCCCGTGCGCTGGCTCCAGATCGTGCTACCGAACGTGATCAGCAGTTCTTCTGCACCGCTGTAGTCTCCTACGCTGCGTCGGCCATCGTCCGGACGAGCCCCGAAAGTGCCAGCCCCGGTCGGGTGGGCAAAGTCTGGTCGGATCGGCACTCTTTCCAGTGTTGGCGGGTTTCCGGGTGAGTTGAGGCCGTAGGGCCGAAGCCAGCGCGGCGTTATGGCGATCGGCCGCCGACTCTGCACCACATCTGGCCGGCGAACACCAGTATCCATCGGAGAGCCGAACCGCGCCGCGGGCGCGCCATCGCCGAGGAGTGGAAGCGGCGCGGCAACTCGTTTTACCCCGGCCTAGAGATCACCGACAGTCGTCCACCAACTTCGGTGGAGTCCGTCGGTTCAGGTCAACGGCCCCGCCCGCTCCGCTCGGCGTGCTAGCCTACCTTCAGCTGAAATGGGGGATGACAAGTGGCCTGGTCTCTTGCTTCGCGTCGGGCGCTCGCGGCTGGCACATCTGTGATCGTCGGTGTGGCGGTCGGGATCCTTACCAACGTTGTCACTGATCAGCCGACGGCGCCTTTGGTCGCAGGGTTGGTCACCTTGGTTGTCGTTCTCACGGCGCTACAGATACTTCTAACGATCTCGGATGGATCGCGGCCGAGACGGCGGGTTGGAGCCGGCGCAGTTCGAGTCGACGGGTCGTCGATGGCTGCAATTAGCACCAATGTGGCGGGAGTTCGCCGGTCGTCGCTCACGTCAGCCGATGTTGATGATGTGGCCGAGGCAGGGTCAGTCGTAGTGGATGGGAACTCCATAGGCGAAATTCGCACGCGAGTGCGGGACACTGAGGAGCGGTAGCGCCGGACAGGTTTAATAGTATCGAGGTGGTGCCGGATGGCAAAGAGGCGGGCGAAGAGAGAAGTAGAGACCCTTGGACCAGGCGCAGTTTTTGTTGGTGGAGACGCGAACGATATAACAACTCATATAACCTATCAGTCTTCTGTAACGCCGCTGCCTGTGCACATAGCAGATCCGGACCAATGGCCAGTGCTAAGAGAATGGGGTGCTTACGCTGCAGGTGTGCATCGCGCACGCGAGGCCGAAGGCTACGATTCCATCCCGCCCTACGTGGAACGCGACAAAGGACCGACGCTCCGCGCGGCCCTGGAAAGCGCGAGCGATGGCGGGTTTGTTCTTATCGTCGGCGAATCAACCGCGGGAAAGACGCGACTCGCATACGAGTGTCTAACCGAGCTTTTTCCAGAACGGCGCGTTCTGGTACCACCGCTTCCGTCAGGCAGATATAGTTTCGACGGGTTAGTCTCTGCAGCAAATTGCGTTGAAGGTCCGTTCGTAGTCTGGCTCGATGATCTAGAAAGGTTTCTCGGCAACGAGGGACTAGAATCGGGAATGGTGTCCAGGCTAAAGGACGCAGGCGCTTTGTTGGTGGCGACCATGCGTACTGAATACTACGAAAGATTCTCATCGCGGTTGCGCAGAAACGTCGCCATTGACGATGAGAGAGCAGGCCAGTGGGCTCGGCAAGGTATCTCTCACGTGCTAAATCAGGCGGATGTGATCTCGATCGAACGCCTGTGGACCGGGTCTGAGATCGCACTAGCTAGAGAGCGCGACGATCCGCGCCTGGTTGAAGCGACGCAATATCATATTCCATACGGCATCGCAGAATATCTGGCATCAGCGCCGTCGCTCTGGCGTGAATGGCGGGATGCCTCGCGACCAGGAGGCCATCCACGGGGCGCGGCGATCGTATTTGCGTCGATTGATCTGGCTCGTTCAGGGATATTTCGAGCCGTCCCTGAGCAGGTGTTAATTGGGTTGCACGAAGAATACTTGCGTCAGGCAGGAGGGCGAACGCTACGGCCTGAAACGGTGACGGAAGCAATTGAATGGGCATCCTCGGTGCGTTTGGGCGTTAGTAGCCTCCTCATGCCCGGCGAAGATCCGGAGACGTGGTACCCCTTCGACTATCTGGTAGACCGCTGCTTCCGTGACCCTGACGTGCTCGCCGTCTCCGACGCCGCGCTGAAATCTGCGAATGAATTTGCAGCCGGTGAGGCCGAGAAAAGTCGCGTCTTTGGGGCCACTTACAGAGCTGGCGTGACTCACCCGGGTCGACGCGTGGTGGCGCCGGCCAATCTTTTTGCCGATATTGAACAGCAGGCGGCGCAAAGTATTTGCGATGAAGACGAGATCGATGGCTTCGATATGGCGCGGAGTGATCTATTGCGCGATGATGTTTTTGTCGTCAACTTCGGAGGCGGTGCCCCGATCGAGGCTACGGGCATAGCGAAAGGTTCGTTTGGCTGGTTCTTCCGTTCCCGGTCTACAAGTTGTCAGCTCTGGCTCTTTGGTCCTCACACGCCGTGCGTGGTCGTGAAAGACCTACAGCGAGATAGTCTGTCATCCCCAAAAATTATGGTCGATGGATACGAGACACGCGGATGGCGACTGACAGTTCCGGAGATTGAAATTCGAGAATTCCTTGACTCAGAAGAGTCGTACGAGAGGTATCGTTCGGCTCTACGCGCTCGGGATAGAAGTGCGCCCACCTTGGACGTCGATCTAGAAGATTACGCCGAGAAGTTGGTTTTCCTTGACTTTCCGGAGAGTGAAGAGATTTGGCAGGGGCATATCGCTGGGGAGCTGGACTTCGATTGGCAGGACTATGAAGCATCGTGGCTTGAGGTTGAAAAATTTCCCTCTTTGCTGAGGTGCTTGCTGAAGGCAGCATGGCGCGACTTGGGAATTTCCAACTAGTCGTGCCTCGGGTCGAGATTCGCGGGATCTGCTGGTACGGCTAGACGACGGTAGGATTATCGTCCGACCGGTCGGCAGCGACGCGCCGGTGAGCACGGCGCGCTAGCGCCGCGCGCAGCCGCCGCGCGGCGCGGCCATGAGGCGCCGTGCTTGATCCTAAATCGAGGAATTCGGCAAGCTACGGCATAGGCGTGGGGTCAGTGAGCGGTCGGTGTCGCTTCGGATGTGCCCGCTGGCCTGGTGGTTCGCTCGTCCGGGGTACGGGCGTCCGTGGTGTCGGCTAGCGTTCGGCAAGTGGCTGGGGCCGACGGTGAGCAGGCGAACGGGCAGGCATCGGCGGCTCCGCTTGACGCGGCTGCGGCTCGCCGTGTGCTGGTGGATGCCTGCGGCCTGGCCGGGCTCGATCCGGCTGGGGCGGCGCTGATGCGGCTTGGAGAGCACGCGGTGTTCCGGCTCGGCGCGGCGCCTGTGGTCGTGCGGATCGGGCGCGCGGTGGCTTACCTCGACGCGACCCGGCGAGAGCTGGCCGTGGCGGATTGGCTGATGGCCGGTGACGTGCCGGTAGTCCAGGCGGCCCGCGTCGCGACGGCTCAGCCGCTGGTGGTCGACGGACGCGTGGTCACGTTCTGGGTGGCCGCCGGTTCTGGGGACGACTACGGCTCGGTTCTGGACCTCGCGGCAATCCTGCGCAAGCTACACCAGCTGCCTGCGCCTGAAGGTCTGGAGCTTCCCGAACTCGACCCGTTCGCACGGACGGACGCGCGTATCCGCGCCTCGAGTGGCGTGTCGCCCGAGGATCGAAGCTTTCTGGTCGGCCTGGTCGCGGACCTTCGGGAAAGGTACGCCGCGTTGTCGTTCGCGCTGCCCACAGGGCCGATACACGGGGATGCCAATGTCGGCAACGTGCTGCGCGACGAGTCCGGACGGGCGGTGCTCATCGACCTTGACGGCTTCGCGCACGGCCCGCGGGAATGGGACCTGCTCCTGACTGCGATGTACACCGACTCCTACGGCTGGCACACCGCCGAGGAGTACCAATCGTTCGTCGACTGCTACGGCTTCGACGTCATGGCCTGGGACGGGTACGCGGTGCTGCGGGACGTCCGGGAAACAATGATGGTGATCTGGGTAGGCCAAAACGTGGGTGCGGAACCTCGGGCGGCGGCCGAGTTCACCAAACGCATAGCCGCGCTGCGCTCGGGTGCAAGCCGGCGGGACTGGGCTCCGCTGTAGCCGTCCTTGCGATCAGGCGGTGGCGGGCTGCCAGAGGCGGTGGCCTGCGGCCTGTTCAGCAAAGCGGCGCGTGATCGATGCACGACCTGCCTTGGCCAGCCGGCCGCGGAACTCGGTGACGTACTGGGCGCAGCGTGCTGATTTGAGCTGGTCGCCGATGGTGAGCGCTTGGAGAGCAACGGTGCAGGCGGGTTCGGGGTCGCCGTGGTCAAGGTGAGCGTCGGCCAGGACCATGGCGGCGAAGAAGTCAGAACGGGCGAACGTGCCGTCGCTGCTGGCTTCGACGGACCGGCCGGCCCAGGTGCGGGCGCCCGCGGCGCGGCCGAGGTCGCGGAAGCAGTGGCCGAACTCGGCAGACAGCTCGGCCTCGTCGAAGTAGGCGATCCACTCGGGGTCGTCGTCTGGGTTACGGCGTGAGAACGCGGCCTCGGCGGCGGACAGCGAGGCATCACAGGCGGCGGCATCGCCGTTCCCGGCGTGGGCGCGGGCCTCCATCGCGTGGAACTGGGCGGTCATCGTCGCCGTGGCGACGTCCTTGGTACCGACAACGGCGGTACGGGCGAGGCAAGCGGCCTGATGGAAGTCGCCGAGGAACGTGGCCTGGTGGCTCATCGCGGACAGGACGCTGCCGGCGAGCCTGCGGTCGTTGCCGTGTTCGGCAAGGTGCAGGGCCTGCACGAGGTAGCGCTGTGCGAGACCGTGGGTTCCGGCGTCGTAGGCCATCCAACCGGCCAACAGCATCGCCTCCGCGACGGTGGAGAACAGCCGCTCGCCGGTCGCAGCGTCGTAGCGACCGCGCAGCAGCGCGGCGACGTCGGCCGACAGGAAACTGATCAGACCGTGGCGGGCGTGGCCCCCGCCGTACCGGTTGTCCAGGTCGGCGAACATCGCGGTCGTCGTCTGCACGGCGACGATGTCCGGGGCGCCGACTCGACGGCCTGAGGTGGTCTGACGGCTCACCCGAGGGTCGGTGTGCAACAGCCAGTCCAACGCGGCTTCCGGCCAGATCGTCGGGTCAGGCGCGGCCCGCTCGTTCGGCTGGTCCAGATCGGCGCGCCAGAGCGCGGACAGGTACTCAACGGTGTTCTCAGCGCGCGGCCGTGCAGTGGGGACCTCGGGCAGGTTCAACGTCGGCTGGGCGGGCGCGCTGGTCTGGTTCGAGTCGGCGAGGCCGAGGCGTCCGGGTGGGATGTCCAGACCGCTCGCGAAGCGCTCGAAGAGCGCGAGGGTTTCCACACGGCGCTTGCCCTGCATGATCCCGCTGATCGTGGGCTGACCGACACCGATCATGCGGGCAAGCTGGGTCTGTGGCGCGCCGGTCCACTGCTGGTAGATCTTGAGCACTTGGCCCATGTCGCGCTCTGCCAGGGCTTTTGCCATGTCGGGGCGGTCCCACAGCTCAGGTGGCGGCTTGGGTGCATCGCGGTGTGGAGTCACGGTCACGGCTCCCCGAAAGTGCGGCGGCCCGGCGTATTGGGCCCTATACGGATGGTCGCATTATCCACCGTTTGTATCCAGTCGCTTACCTGTTCGCGCTCGCCGGTCCGCGGAAGGCTCCCGGCCATCCCCGCCGTGGCGTCGGCAACCGTCGCCGCGCGCCGGGGCTCGTATCTGCTCGGTTCGGATGCTGGAGGCCACCACGATGGATGTGATGATCGATATTGACGGAGGCGATGGCGGGCTGGTGACGGTGGCGCTGGAGCCATACCCGTTGCCGGCGAAGGACGGGGTACTGCTGGGTGCGCCGTCGGCCGAGGGTGGTGGGGCGGGGTTGGCTTTCGTGCCGTCGTATCCGTACCCGCCGGACGGCACGGCCTGGTCACTTGCGGTCAAGCGCCGGGCGCGGGCGCTGGTGGTATGTCCGCGGCTGGTGTCTCCCGCGCGCAGCATGCTGGCGCTCGCGGTCGCCCGGTTGCTGGCCAACCAGCGTACGGCACTGGGGGCTGGCTCGTCCCCGGTGATTACGTGCGGGGCTCGGCCTCGCTTCTCGCAGGACAGCAGCTACGTGGCGATTCCGCATCTGGTGTCGGTCGTGGCCTCGGATGCGGTGCACCTACGGGTCGTCTGGGAGCTCTCGGACCGCGCGAAGGTGCCGGGCTGGCTGGCAAGCCTCGGCCTGGGCGACACGAAGCCGGCGGAAGCAGTTGCGGTGGTCGTATGACCACGTCGGCATCACCAAGCGTGGGCGGATCCTGTCGGACGGCGGTCCTGACGCTTGCGCCGGGGTCCAGTCCAGCGGAGCTGGCCGCCCAGATCGAGCAGCTGCCTGCCGGGTTGGAGTTCGTGGAAGCCTACGGCGATCTGCGCCTCGTGCTGGTCTACGGGGTGCCGGGAGTCTCGTCGCTTGAGGCGGTCCGCGCAGTGACCGCGTCACTTGCCACCGAGGATGGCGGCGGCTCCTGGGAGGGTTTCGCGTCTGCTGCGGCGCCGGGGATCGATGGGTGTGAGGGGCCGGTCGTCTCGTAGCGTGCTGTCGCCGGCTGGATGACGGGCCGGACCTGTTGGGGACCGTCCCCCACGGGTCCGGCCCTCGTCGTTTCCGGCCGGATCGCTCCCCGTTCCCCGGTCGCATGATCGGCGACACCGCAAACCGGCCCTCGCGTTCCGCGGAACGGAGACGCCGACCGCCCGGCCGGCGCTATGCCTGGGTGACGCTGCGGGCGATGTCCTCGATGCGGGCCTCGATGCGGCGCAGGACGGCGAGGATCTCGGCCTGGCTGTCCACCAAGGCGGTGACCGGGTCCACGGCGGTGGCACTTGGCGCGGTGATGGCCGCGGGTTGCGACTGGCCGAGCAGGACGCGCAGCAGATAGTCCGCAGGCCAGTCCAGCGCACGGCAGACCGCGGCCAGCGTGGCGTCCTGGACACGGCGTCCGCCGGCTCCGTGCTGCAACACGCGCAGGGTCGCGACGGACACTCCGGCCTGGTCGGCAAGTTCTTGCTGACCGATCCTGCGGGCGGTCATCCGGGCGTTGAGCGCCTGCGCGACGGCCCGCCAGTCCTCACGCGGCGTGCGTGCCATCCGCTCCCCGTTCTTTGTCACGAAGCAAACAATATCGCTTCCAAGTTGGGCCGAGAACGGCGCAACGCTACCACCTGCAT
>Ga0207712_10002847_pt1 | contig 11075 bp, 11 predicted proteins | sample KBSS44metaG_FD_184402 | JGI IMG/M metagenome (GOLD analysis project Ga0207712, IMG submission 184402) | Switchgrass rhizosphere microbial communities from Kellogg Biological Station, Michigan, USA - KBS S4-4 metaG (SPAdes) (version 2) | ecosystem: Host-associated > Plants > Roots > Rhizosphere... | reverse complement strand
TCCTCTTCGGTTTTCGCGCATGTAGCCCAGAACTCCTTAATCGTTTTACCTAGTCAATCATGTAATACATGGTGGTGCTGGGAGCGATTGGAACCGCCATCGATACTGCTGGATTATTCAGCAACGCGCCGATGTCAAAGATAGGTCTGAAAACGTACGGCGTCGCCACCGGCGCGCTCGCTACCGGGTTACACGGAGTTGTGTCGCGTGGAATGCGGACCGTCACAGTCGTTACTCTCGGTGATCCCGTCGTTTCTATGCAGATGTTTGTGGATAGCAGTCCATTCACTATCGGCGGATCGCCCGCTCCACAAACTAACTTGCCGCAGTACGCCAGATTGTTTGCCCTGCCAATTTCCACTGCATTCAATGCGTGATTAGAAAGATAACGCGACGCGGTCCGGGTGGCCTTCGAGAGTGTCGTATAGTTTTGGAAGAAACGACCGACCTCACAAACAGCCGCCAGCATCACTGCGAGGAACGGCACCAGAATCGCCAACTCGGCGAGAGCTCCGCCATCTTCTCTTCGCAGGAGCGTCCTGATTGTTTTGATCCCGATCATGATCTCTTTCTCAGCTTCTTTCTAACGATAGAGGACCGGTGTCACTACGTTCGTGGTGCTGGTACCACCGGGATTCAGCCCGACGATTCCATTGATGTTGTCGCCAATGTATTCCACCCGAATGTCGGCGCCGGTGCCTGTGTCGGTAACTTGCCGTTGCATAAAAAAGGCTCCCAGGGAAGTGATCTTCACCGTTGTCTTTCCGCCACTGAACTGTGTGATTGGGATTATTGGGATCACGAGCACGCGACGGCCATCGACGCCTGGTCCGCTGTCAGGCGCGTCGTACGTTGGAAGATCAGTGCCCGGATGGGTGTATTCGTCGTAGCTGATTCCGTCGTAAGTTGCTTTGGGACCGCTTCCGGTCTTCCTTTGGGCGACGTTTGTATCCGGCGGTATGTCCTTGCTGTACTTCAGCGGTCCGGTGTAATCATCAAACCGCACGTTGAGTCCATTTCTGATCGGGCCGGAGCCGACTCCGGGTTGCGTTTCAACGCTATCTCCCGGGCTAACACTGCCGCATCCGCAGCCTGTACCGTATGCGGCCAGAGCGTTTCTTACGTCGTTCTCTCCTTTACCAGCACAGCCAAGAATGTTGTAGTTTCCGGCCGAGGGACCGCCTGCCGGCGCTGAGCGCACCGTGTAGACGCATTTCGGGCAGAACTGTAGCTTCGGATCGCAGGTTTTTGTAGTTTCAACGCCATGGGCATCCTTGACGGTATACTTTTGTATTGCATACGGGTCGGTGCCGGGACATTTGCCCCAAAGGTCGTTGGGGCTTTCACTCCTCGGGTCAGACAACGTGCAAGTCGTACTTCCCTCCTCGCATTGCACTGCGGAGAGTGGCGCGATGCAGTAACGCGAATTGCCAGGGATCGAAAGTCCAGCAGTTGCTTTTGCCGTCAACGACAGAGCGCTTCCCAGAATCGGTGAAGCAAAGATCACGCTTACTGGTTTTGATGGGGTAGTGACTTTTATGAAGCGAATATTTTCGGGAGCGGTGAGTGCTTCCTCCTCCTCGACATACTTGGTATCGTTGAGATTTACTGCGAATGTGACGCATGCCTCGCCGGGGTGGCAGAGACTGTTGCGGTCAACACTAAAACTCTTGTTGTTGAAGTTGTACTTGTTGGCATTGAGTAGATCGACAGCACGGTTGACCGCGGTCGTGATTCTGTCAGGGTTTGGAAGAGTAAGCGCTGAAGCCCCCGCCAGCGCCGCTGCGTCGGCAGCGTTTTGCATCTCGGTCTTTGACAGGTAGAAGTGGCTCAGATCGACGCCGAGTCCGACAGCCAAAAACAGGAACAGAGCTGAGAGCACGGTGTATGCGAGCACGTTGCCGCGTTCGCCCTTGCGTCTCAAAGCTCTGGAATGATGTTTCAATTGCATGACCTTACTCCTTGAATAGGTCTTTCTTAGGCGCCACGGGGTGATAATCAAATGACCCTGATTACCACCCTCTCAGCAAAACTCACGTTCTGGGCTAAGGGGGCTTGACCCGTTATGGCGCGAGTTTCGTGGCGTTGCCGGTCGGGGCCGTTTTTGTCTTTTCTTCTGTTTTAACTGCGCCGTCGGTAGACGGTGTTGATGGTGCTGGTTGTACCGGCACGATCCTCTTCGGAGCTTCAGGTGTAGCTGCGGGCGCTTGCGAGCCACCCGTTCCGAAACCACTCGCACCCGAGATCCCTTCACCCTTCGGCTCGAGACCGAGTGGCGAACCATTCTTCAGACCATCCAACGTGCGCATCGTCGGCAGATCGTCGCGATTGACTGGTTTGACGAGGTCAGCAGTGACGATGAACACGAGCTCGGTTTCGTTTTTCTGGAACTGGGTCGACTTGAACAGGTTTCCGATGATCGGAATGTCGCCGACGACCGGCACCTTCGAAATGTTGCGCGTTTCACTGTTATCGAGCAGGCCGGCGAGAGCAAAGCTCTGACCGTCGCGCAACTCAATACCGGTGCGAGCGCGTCTTGTTCGCAGGGCGGGAACAACAAAGCCCTGGAACCTGACGCCGTTTGCGAAATCGATCGTCGAAACTTCGGGTTCGAGCTCCAGCTTGATGTGATCTTCGTCGATGATGGTTGGTTTGAAGTTCAAGCGGACGCCGTATTCCTTGAACACGATCGTGACGGAGTTGTTGCCATTCCCGCCGCCTTGAATAACCGGAATCGGAAACTCACCACCGGCGAGGAAGCTCGCGACCTGGCCATCCATCGCGATAAGGTTTGGCTCGGCCAGCGCGCGCAGCGTGCCGTTCTGCTGCATGGCGCGAATGATTTGCAGGGTGTTGCCGCCCATCAGAAACACGTTCGCCGCGCTGCTGAATGTCCCACTCATCACGCCACCGATGATGTCACTGAGTGAACCAGGACCGCCGCCGCTGATAAAGCCACCCGCACCCGGGCTGCCCTGATAAGCGAAGGAGGCGCCCAGATCGCGCAGCCTGTTCTTGCTGACTTCCGCGACACGAATCTGGAGCTGGACCTGCGCCGCATTCTTAACCGGCGAGCCAAGCATGTTCACGGTCTTGAAACCGGCAGCCTGGACCACGGCGTCAGCCTGGGCCGCAGTTGCAGGATCGGCAACCGTGCCCGAAAGCACGACCGAGCCGTTCGCCTGGCTCAAACGAATGTCGTCCTTGGGAAACAGTGCGCGAATCTGTGAATCGATGAGTGAGAGGTTCGCGCGCACAAACACATCGAAGACGATGAACTTGCTGTCAGACTTTTCCCAGGCGATGAAGTTGACCTGGCCAAACGCCTTGCCGTTTACGAGCACCTGGTCCGGACGGACCATGACGGCTTCTGCGATCTCCGGGTTGGAGATTGAGAACCGGCCGATTGGTCGATCGAAGTTGATCACGCGAGATTGGCCCACCAGCACGTTGATCGGAATGGCCTCTTTGACGTTGCTGCTGAACGATGCGTCGTAAGTGGTCTCCTGGGCGTGAATTGTATTCACCAGACCGAGAGTCAACGTCGCGACTGTTGCCAGCAGCAAATGGATGACGTAAGTACGATTAGAAAATAGAGCCAACATTTTCGGGTTCTCCTTAAAAGCGGAATTCGGAGTAGATGCCTTCTGCGTGGTCATTTGGGGCGACATCCTCTTACTGTGGGAAATCCTGGATTTCTTTCTTTGCACCCTTGATCACCTCGACCGTTGGTCGTGGGGCTGCGGGCGGCTGCGTAACTTTCGGCGCAGTAGCTGTTTCTTTAACCGGACGCGGTGCAATCCGGCGCGGCGAAGTCGGGGCTGCTTTGGGAGTTGAATTTGAACTGATGCCCGGCTCGGGAACGAGCATGGCGCGCTCGCCGCTGAGCAGGGTTCTCTTGTTTGCGCCTGACGTTTGTTCGTCAGCCTGGTCCACCGAGTTGCGCATCACGAGCTGAAGTTTTCCTTCACTCGAAGCGAGCGCGAGCTTCTCGGCCTGCTCTGGCGTGACCTGGAGTGTGACGGCCCTCACGGAACGTTCAACTTCGCGGTCGTTCTTTGGCTTGTCGATGTTCTGGCCGCTGGCGAGCACCTTGATGTTCTGCAGGACGATCTTCGAGATCATCTCTTCATTCGCGGTGCCTTTCGGAGGCTGAATCACGACCACGATGTCGACGAGTGTGCCCGGCATGATGAAGCCGGAAACGCCAACCACGTCGTCAACCTTCACGGTCATCGCACGGTATCCCTCGGGGATAACTGACGACAAACCGCCCAGTGAGCCAACCGGAGCCAGCTTGGCTTCCGTAACCGGATCTCTGGGCGAGATGGAGCTGACCACCACACGACCAATCAAGTTTTCGTCGATCTTGCCGATTGCGCCGACCGGAGTAACATCCGCGGGAAACTGTGCGATCGCGAGCTGCTCGGGAATTATGCGCGAGCCAACCGGGATATCGACTTTTGCGACAACGACGTCGTTGGTACGGTTAAAAGCCTGCGCGCTCAGCAGGATATTGTTTGACGGAAACCGCGGCTATTAAGCCGAAGGTTATCGCCGCCAATAAAGCAATGATTAAACGCTTATTCCGCATGATGATTAATCTCCATTTCGTCTCAAAAACGCGGCCCCGTGGTTAACCGTAATTAAGGCTGAAACACGACCGCTGCAAGTAGGCTGCCCAGCATGATGGCGACGCCGTAAGGGATCGTGTGTTTACGATCGGGTGGTATTGCGAAACGTGGCATCTCCCAGCCAGGCATGATGCCGACGAAGATTCTTAAAACCCCGTGCAACGTTGAAAACATGGTTCCTGAACGTAGCATCGTGTAAATAGCGAGCACTGCGCCCAGCATCACGACCACCACGAAAGTCAGCGGGACCATCGAAACACCGATGACGCTGCCGACAGCGCCAAACAACTTCACGTCGCCCGCGCCCATGGCCCCAAACACGTGAATCAAAAACATCGGGAGGAACGCGAGCGCGAATCCTTCGACGCTCGTCAACGCGCCATTGAATCCGCCGACGGTGATGTTGATGGTGAGACCACCAATGAGGAGACCCAACACGAGTACGTTAGGTATACGGCGATAGCGAACGTCGTAATAGATGATGAACATCGCCATCGGAATGAGTAGCAACAGTTTCATAAGATCAGGGGGCACCGGTATTTTTACTCCGCACTCAGCATTGAATTTTGGCTGGTTGGTCCAGCGCTATTTTTGAACTTCGTTTGCTACAGTGCTCATCTTCACGTTGATGGCGTCGCCGAGCACTTTGTAGACAATGATTGCGACGGCCACCAAAATAGCTGTGCCAACCGCGTACTCCGCCAATTCCGCCCCTTGCTCGTTGTTCAGAAAACTTCTTAGATAGTTCATCGGTTTCCTCCGACGAGTTTTAAAGGGTTCGCCACAAGGTGCGTGGCGAACCTGGTCGACTCTTACGACTTCAGAAGCCGGCGTCGGTCTTCGCATTTGCTACCTTCGCTGCTGTTCCGCTGTTGCTGTCGTTGATTGATTCTCCCAAAATTCTGTAGACAATGACTGCAATCGCGACTAGAAGCGCCACGGCAACTGCGTATTCGGCCAGTTCCGCGCCCTGCTCGTCCTTAACCAAATTCAGAAATCTCGTTTTCAAGTTCATAACTGGTGACCTTTCGAGAGAATTGAGAATGGAAAGACGGGAGCCAGCTAAAGGCCAACTGGCTCCCGTTGGCACGAACGCCTTTAGTTAAATTTCGCGTTCTTGATGGTGCTTCCGGTGGCGCTGTTTGAGTCGTTAATGGCGTTGCCAAGCAACCTGTAAACGATGATGGCGATTGCCACCAGCAGAGCCACGGCGACGGCGTACTCGGCCAACTCAGCGCCGGTCTCATCCGACAAAAACTTCTTCAGCATGGTTTTCTCCTTAGGATTAAAGATTAGGTCTATCGCGAGCCGTCGCTTCAGGTAGTGGACTCCGCCCGAAGGACGTAGAAGCACAGGCGTCATCCCAGGAATCCTGAGCTGACCGCTTCCTGCCGATCACGGCAATGCTTCGTATGGGCGGGCTTATGGCAACGGTCATGCCAACTCAGGTTGGAGAGTGATGCTGGTCCATATCTGCCACTGAACCCCGCGAAATTACTGTGTGGAAATGATCGAACAGGTTTGTTGAAGTGATCAGGCGGATTTTACGTTGAGCACGCACGAGTGCTCGCTGGCGAGCAGTTGCCACAAAAAAGCACAAGAAGCACAAAAGGAACTGCTCTCCTTTTTTGTGTATTTTGCGCCTTTTTGTCGCTAAGACTTAACTTCTTCTGGGCATGCATGTTGCTCGCGTTTCCACCGACGAGCCCAGCTTTTTAAGCACCAAACTCGGTTAAACCCTGTTATTCTGCTCCGAAGGCAGCCAACTGCCGGAACACACCGAGACTTCGGGTTTGGGCAAATCAAATGAATATCGACGTTGAATTAGATCGAGTAAACGCTCCGGCGGTGCGTGCGACGGTGCTGGCGCCGGTCTTCGCGCTCGCCCTGTTTACGAGCGCGGCGTTGCTTTTCTGGGTGCAGCCGCTCGTCGCCAAGATGCTTCTGCCGCTGCTCGGCGGAGCCCCTGCGGTCTGGAACACCTGCATGGTCTTCTTCCAGGCCTTGTTGCTGGCCGGTTATGCGTATGCGCTACTGCTTTCACAACGACTCTCGTTGAGAAACCAGGCGCTCCTTCATGCGGTGTTGCTGCTGGCGGCGGGCTTCGTGCTGCCCTTTACTCTTTCGCATCGCGTCCTTGCGTTGCTGCCCACACAAAGCAGCCCGATAGGCTGGTTGTTGATGGCCTTGCTGGTGACTGTCGGACCGCCGTTTTTACTCCTGTCCGCGACCGCGCCACTCCTGCAACGCTGGTTTTCGCACTCGACCCACAAAGCGGCGCGCGATCCTTATTTTCTTTACGCCGTCAGTAACGCCGGCAGCATGCTCGCCCTCCTCGGGTTTCCATTTCTGCTCGAGCCGGCGTTTGCGGTGCGCACGCAAAGCTGGATCTGGGCGGTGGGATACGCCGTGCTCGTTGTGCTTGTGATCTCATGCGCGATATTGCTCAACGGCCGCAAAGCAGTTAGCAGTTACGCTGCGGTTGCCGCAGACGAACCCGTCGTGACAGTGGAACCGGCCCAACGGTTCGAATGGGTACTGTTTGCCTTCGTGCCGTCGACCTTGATGCTCGGCGTCACGACTTTCATCGCCACTGACGTCGCGTCAGTGCCGCTGATCTGGATCATTCCCCTGGCGCTTTACCTTTTGACTTTCATAATCGCGTTTGGAAACAAGCAGCTCATCAAGCTGCCTTTGACGTCGATCTTGTTTCCGACAGCGCTACTCGTGCTGGGCGCTTTCGTGATCCTCTCGCCGCCGATTTCCGTGTGGGTGACGATCAGTTTGCACTTGCTGGTCTTCTTCCTCGCAGCGCTCGTAAGCCACCAGCGACTGGCGCAGAGCCGTCCGCACGTGAGCAAACTTCCTGAGTACTTTCTTTGGATCGCAGTGGGCGGCGTGCTCGGCGGGATCTTCAACGCGCTGCTCGCGCCGTTGCTGTTCTCGACGCCTTACGAGTATCCGGCGGCGATCGTCCTCGCGTTGCTCGTGCGGCCGATCACGGCTCAGGAGCAGAAGACCAAATCCTGGATGCGCATGACGTTTCCGGTGTTCATATTTGTGTTGACGTTTGGCCTCGCTCTGACCGTGCCGCGTCTGGGTCTGTCAGGAAAACTCGACAACGGGCTTGTGCTGTTGCTTCCGCTTTTGTTGTGCTTTGCGTTCGCCGTCCGCCGGCCGTTCGTCTTCGCGCTCGCCCTTGCCGCGTTGATGTTCGCGTCGATTCCGTACCTGAATGCTGCGACACAGACACTCGCCACGGAGCGAAACTTCTTCGGCGTGTGGCGCGTGACGACTAATCCAAATGAAGAGTTTCGGCGTCTCTATCACGGCAGCACCGTTCACGGCGTGCAGTTGAACGACGCCGCGCGCAAATGTGAGGCGACGTCCTACTATCACAAAGATGGGCCACTGGGCCAGGTGTTTGCAGTTTATAATAGTAAGCCTTCGATCAAGCCGGTCGCAGCTACCGGACTCGGCGCGGGTACGATCGGAACTTACGCGGCGCAGGGACAAGAGTGGGACTTTTATGATATCGATCCCAACATCGTTCGCATCGCGTCCGATCCGCGCTATTTCACGTTTTTGAGCGACTGCACGAAAGCTTCGTATCGCGTGATTCTTGGCGACGCGCGTTTGCGACTGCGTGAAGCGCCAACCGGAAAATACGGACTAGTGATCATGGACGCGTTTAGCTCCGACTCAGTGCCCGCGCATCTGTTGACAACCGAGGCGATGAATCTGTATCTCGACAAGTTGTCGACTGACGGTTTGCTGGCGTTTCACATTAGTAATCGTTACTTGAATCTGGAACCGTTGCTGTCGGGCTTGTCGCGCCGCGCCGGACTCGTCGGTTTCATCCGTCGCGACGAGGAGCACAACGTAGTGGGAAGATATCCATCACTTTGGGTAGTCATGGCGCGTAACGATTCCGCTCTCGGCACGATCCCGACGGACAATCGCTGGCGCAGGGTGCAGGGAGATATGGTTTGGACCGACGACTTCTCCAACATTCTCAGTTTGCTTAAGTAGCTGCTTTTTGTGCCTTTTTGTGGCTAAAGGAGATCTAAAATGAAGCAGTGTCCGGAATGTAACGAGCTTTTCGATGATCAGAAAGCTTTCTGCGACATGGACGGGTCGGCGTTGAGCACTGCGAACGTGCCGTCGTCAGGAAACTCGTCGGCATGGGTCACGGGCGCGATCGGCGGGCTCATCGGCGTCATCGTTTGCGTTCTGCTGTACATGCTCTTCGTCTTACCCGGCCGCCAGAACGATCTCGAACAAGATCGACGCGCCGCGGAGACAAAGGAAACTACTACGGTTAAACCGAGCCAGGTCGCTCTCGTGCCGGCGAATAATCAGATCCCCGCAACGCCAAGCCCAACTGAGAGTCCGGCCGAAGAAGAAGCAAGTCCGAGTCCAGCGGCGCCTGCCGCAACTCCTCCACCTGCAGCGCTCAACAATGGTCCAATCGCAACCGGAACAACCAGTGATCTGGCTGGTGGCGAGCATGCAATCATCAAGATGAAAGACGGTTCGACAGTTGAAGCCGATGCGGCGTGGGAAGACGCGCAGGGTGTTTGGTATAGACGCAGCGGCCTGGTTTCGTTTGTAGAGAAGAGCAGAGTCGAAGCCATCACAGAGCCGCAGCGGAAAGCGGCGACCGAATCGAAAACTCCTCAGTAATTTCGTGGCTGGGAGGCGTTGATGAGCCGAAGGACGCTGACCATTCTCATTGTAGTTCTGTTTATCTTGCTGGCGTTGACTTTCTTCTCGTCTGAACGTGGTGTGGCCGGTACTTTAGAGCACATAGGCGGTTGGATTTCCAAACTGTTTGACTGATTAGATGGACACAACGCTCAAACGCATCTTTGAAGTGTATGTGTTTGTCTTCGCTTTCCTCTTTGCCTCACGTCCACTCAGCGACGGCGATTTCTGGTGGCACTTAAAAACCGGTGAATACATCGTCCGGAACTTCAGTATTCCGCGAATCGATTTCTACTCGTTCACCGTCCCCGGCAAACCGTGGGTCGCGCACGAGTGGCTCTCAGAGGTCATCTTCTATCTCGTCTACTCACGCGCCGGCTTCAACACACTAATCTTCATCTTCACGGTGTTGACAGTGCTCGCTTTCTGGATCGTCTTCAGAAGGACCAACTCGCATCCGTTCGTTAAAGGCTTTGCTGTTCTGCTCAGCGTGTGGAGCATTCTCCCGACGATGGGTGTGCGGCCACGTACGTTCACGCTCTTGTTCGCGGCCCTCTATCTCGCCGTGCTGCACCGGTTTGTTCGTGAACGAGCGACGCGGGCGATCTGGTGGTTAGTGCCGTTGATGATCGTTTGGGTGAATCTGCACGCCGGTTATTTGCTTGGTTTGGTTTTGATTGGTGTCGCAATCACGGGCGTCATGCTCGATGCGTGGTTTGCGGGTGAGAAGCTCGCGTCGCAATGGCCACGATTGAAGACGCTGGTGTTGGTTTTTGTCGCGTGTCTGGTGGCGGTGAATCTGAATCCGCAGGGACCACGGATCTTTGTGTTTCCGTTTGAGTTCTTTCTGTCGCCCGTGCAGCAGGACCAGATCGTTGACTGGCTGTCGCCGGACTTTCATCAAAAAGAGCTTTTCCCGCTGCTGGCTTTGATCATGCTGACGATCGCGGCGCTCGCGCTCTGGCCACAACGAGTCAGGCCGAGTGAGTTGCTGCTTTACTTAGCGACGCTCTACATGACTTTAAAATCAAATCGCCACATGGCGATCCTTGCACTCGTCGCTGGGCCAATGCTCGCCGACTACTTGCAACACTGGCTGGACACAACGCGATTCACGCGTATGTTTGGTGAATCGCGCTCGGCTACCACCGGAACACGCAAGATTATCTTCAACCTCATTTTATTGGTGCCGTTGATAGCGTGTTTGATCAAGTTGAAGTCAGTGATCTATTCGCCGCCAACACAGAAACAGGTTGGTGTACCGCTCAACGCAGTCAGTTATCTCAAACAAAACGGGATTACAGGCAATACCTTTACCGATCCAAACATCTGGGGCGGATACCTGATCTGGGAAACGCCTTCGAATCCAGTCTACATCGACGGCCGCATCGACATGTACGGCGACGAATTCATGCGAGAGTATCTCGGCATCATCCACGGCGTCACGCGCTGGCAGGAGCCCTTCGATAAATACAGCGTCCAGGTCGCGATAGTGAGCCCAACATCACAGCTCCGCCTCCAGCTCGAACAATCTCCACAGTGGCAACAACTCTACCGCGACGAAATGGCGGTCGTGTTTACACGGCAGAAGTAGGCGTGCATGACACGACTCAACAAGCGCACTATCTTTTTTGCTTTGCTGATTTTGAGCCAGGTCTTTCTTTATGGACTGAGATGGCAGAAGTCAAATGTGATGACGTCGGACTTCGTCTATTTTTACGTCGTGGGCCGACT
>Ga0207712_10002846_pt1 | contig 11080 bp, 10 predicted proteins | sample KBSS44metaG_FD_184402 | JGI IMG/M metagenome (GOLD analysis project Ga0207712, IMG submission 184402) | Switchgrass rhizosphere microbial communities from Kellogg Biological Station, Michigan, USA - KBS S4-4 metaG (SPAdes) (version 2) | ecosystem: Host-associated > Plants > Roots > Rhizosphere... | reverse complement strand
GCGTTCGTAGCGTCGTCAGATTCTCGAGCGGGTTCGCCGCGACGATGAGGAGATCCGCGCGTGCCCCCACCGACACCGTTCCGAACGGCGTGGCGCCCGGAACGAACGTGGTGATGAAGCGGCCCGCGTTCGAGGTGGACGTCGCGAATGCCTCGTACGGAGTCATGCCGATCGCCTGCATCACTTGCAGCTCGTCGTGAATCGCCACGCCGGGAATCATCCCCGGCACGCCCGGTCCGTCCGTACCCGCGAGCATTGGCACACCGGCTCGGTGAAGCCGCCGCGTCGCCTCGGTGTAGGACGCCAGCCGATCGGCAACGGATCCGCTCTGCGTGTGATAGTTGTTCCGGCGCCACGCTTCCACCGTCGGCGCCGGGATGTGCGCCGCGATGCCTTCCGCCATGTATTGCTCGAGACGCGCCGGGTTGCCCCAGGTATTGGTGATGGCCTGGAACGTCGAGAGCGTCGGCGTGAGCCACACGCCGAGCTCCTGAAACAGCCGCACGAGCGAATCGGCGCGCTCGCTGGTGATGAGTCCCGTGAAGCTCGGCCGCAGCTCTTCGGCATGCACGACCATCTTCAGGCCCGAGCGGAACGCCCGTTCCAATCCGATACCGTTCGTCTGATGGCCGACGACGGTGATGCCCTGGGCAGTTGCTTCCTGCATGATCGCGTCGAAGACGCTGTCGGTGAGGAACGAGTAGACCTTGATGAAGTCGTAGCCGATCTGTTTGGCGTACCGAACGGTGTCACGTCCCTGCGCAACGGTGGCGATGCCCGGCGTGCGGCCGTACGGCCAGTTCATTCGCCGCGCCTCGAAGACGGTCGGCCCGAAGAGCTCGCCCGAGTTGTAGCGACGGCGCTCCATCGCCACGAACGCGTCGGGACTCCAGCCGAGGTTCAGGATCGTGAGCACGCCGTGCGATGCGAACAGCGCGAGCTCTCGGGGATTGGCCGTGTGGGTGTGCATGTCGGCGAGCGCCGGCGTCAGGAACTGTCGTCCGCCGCCGTCGACGCGTACCGCCCCGCGCGGCACGCGCACGGTTTTCGTGGGACCAACCACCGTGATCTTTCCATCCGCCGCGAGAACGGTGTAGTCGCGGAGGACGGTGTCGCTCGTCATCGGCACCACGTTGAAGTGCACGAACGCGGTGACGGTCGTCTGTGCGACGAGACGATGGGCATGCGACACACCCAGGGCACAGGCGAGCGCGGCGATGCGCACGACGGTCGTCCTCATGGCACTCCGGTGTAGAACGTGGGTCACGCCCAGAGTGGACAACGCGCGCGCGTCGTTGGTTGAAACCGGTTCGTCCCTTGTCATTCCGAGCGGAGCGCGTCAGCGCGGAGGCGAGGAATCGCCATCGTCCTGAACGAGAGGCCCCTCTGCCAGGAGGATGGCGATTCCTCGACTCGCTGCGCTCGCTCGGAATGACCGGGATTACTTCAGCATCGCCGTCGCCCCCTGCGCGCTCGCGAGCGACACGCGCGCCATCTGGTACGACGTCAGCGCGTCGATGACGAGGTCGCGCGCACTGTTCAGCGACATCGACGCCGTGATCACGTCCGCGTTCCCGCTCACGCCCTGACGGAAGCGCGCGCGCCTGGTTCACCTCCTGCTCCGCCAGCACGAGCCGAGCCTGCGCCGCGGCGACTTCCTCGCGCGCAGCGGCCACGCTGATCAGCGCCGTCCGTACGTCGGTCTCTACCTGACGACGCATGTCGATCGCCTCCACCTCGGCCTCGCGCTGACGGGCGCGCTCCTCGGCGGTGCGCGACTCCATGCGGAGCCCGTCGAACACCGGGATCGAGATCTGAACGCCGTACGAGTACGTGCCCAACAGGCGATCGGTATTCCTGCCGGTCGAGCCGTGATCGGCATACGCCGAGATCGACGGAAGACGTTCGGCCGCGGCGGCGCGAGCGCTCGTGCGCGCCGCTTCGCTCGACGTGACCGCCGCCTTGAAATCGCCACGATGTCCAAGCGCCATCCGAATGATCTCGTCCTCCCGCGCGACAGGCTCATTCTCCGACGGTGCCGGGAGCGAATCGGCGATGACGAGCGGCGCACCGTCCGCGATGGCGAGCTCGTGGCGCAGCTGCAGCACGCTCCGGTCGCGCTCACCGCGCGTCGCGATCAGTCGCGCCCGTGTGTCGGCCAGCTGCGACTCCGCACGCGTCACATCCAGCGAGATCCCGACGCCGGCGGCAAGCTGCTGCCGTGCAATATCGAGGAGCTCGGCGGCGAGCGATGAATCCGCCTGACGAGCCGAAATGCGTGCCTCGGCCCGCAGCACGCTCAGGTAGGCGTTTGCGCCACGTTCCGCGGCGGCATCGGCCGCGGCGTCAGCGCGGTAGTGAATGGCGTCGGCGTCCGCACCCGCGGCACGCCAGCGGAGCACGGCCGGAACGTCGATCAGCCGCTGCGATATCTGCGCGCGCATGTCGATGCTGCGGACCGGGCCGCGCACCTCGCCATCGGGGTCGGTTGTCGGTACCTCGATCCCCATCGACGCGGTGTTGAAACTGCGTGTGCCGAGCTGCGCGCTCGTGGAGATGGTCGGCAAGAACTCGGAGCGTCGCTGTCCGACTCGCGCGTCGGCCTGGGACGATCGCGCACGGGCAGCTTCGGTGGACGCGCTTCGCTGGGCGGCCACAAACGCGCGGCGGCACGAACCATCCTCGCGACGCTCGCGGCGCATGCACTGTGGTTCGCCTATCCGGCCATCTACCGCGGCATCACTGGCAACGATCGTGAGCACACCGTCGAGACGACGATCGAGACGTTGGTGCAGTCGCTGCGTCCGGTGCCGACCGAGACCGATGCCGCGGACCGATGACATAGTGGCGAGTGCACGACGGGGCTGCCATGATCATCGCGTCCGCTCGTCTCCCGTGCGCGTGCACTCATGTCCTGGTCGTCCTCGATTTTCGTCGGAATTCTGACCGCGATCATTGGTCTGATCGCGAGCGCGCTCGTCGCCAGCCTCGCGGCGAGCTGGTATCGCGTGCCGAGCTTCGAGGCCCAGTCGGCGGCGTTCGTCGTGAGCCTCGCCATTCTCGGGTTTCTAGTCGGTCTCGCGGTTGGCATCATCACGACCCGGGTGATGGCCGCAAACGGCGCGGGCGGCTTCCTCAAGTCGCTCGGCAGCGCGAACGCGATACTGCTCGGCCTCATCGCGGTCGTCGGAATCACGGCGCGACTCCTCGCCGACGTGCCGCCGACTCTGGATGGTGACGCGCTCATGCTCGCGGTCGAGGTGCGTTGGCCCGAAAGCCAGGCGACGTCACCAGCATCGATCCCGGGCGAGCCGACGATCATACTCGGCAGCGTCACGCGTGGGCATGTGCAGCGCGCGAGCTCGACTGGTCCCCTCTGGACGTCGGACGCGCATCTCGTCGAGGGCCGGTGGGTAGCGCCAGGCGCCGTCGATATCTTCACGACTCGCGGACGGCTCGTGCTCTCCGTGCAGCTCGAATCGGCGCCGAGTTTCGGGTTTCTCCTTCCGATGTCGGGGACGCCAGGCCGCAACGATCTGGAGTGGACCGAGTGGATGCCGCACGCCCGACCCGGCGCGCCACCGCTGCCTAACGGGTTCACGTACCGCTATCGTGTGCAGAAATGGACCGAGCCCATTCGGACGGAAGCCGTCGGGCCGTTCGAGGTGCATACCATGGCCAGCCACTTCTACAACGAGACCGTCAACGGCAAGACCGTGCTGGCGACGACGGGCCGGTTCGCCATCCGCCATCGCGGGCAGCCCGTCGCCGTGGCGGACACAGGCTCCGACTCGGCCGGCACGAGCCCGTCGCGCCGACTGGACGGGGTGGACGGCGTCGCGGTCATCGGTGGACCGCAGCCGGCGCTGCTGGCCCACTTCGTCGACTCGAACGGTTCCGGTCCGTGCTACGTGCTGACCGAGAATGCGGGGCAGTTGCGGACGATCCACGTGCCGGGCTGCGCGTACGCGGACGGCTCGGTGCTGACGTCCGACACGGCGAGGTTTCGCAGCGGCGCGCGCCAGGTGGCGCGCGGACGCGTCAATCGCCTCACCTTCGAGACGCCGGGGTTGTATGAAGTCGGCGGCTGCGTCGTCGACACGCGCCGGATGGCCGTACACGCGTACACGTTCCCCGACAGCTTCTCGCTCTTTCCCGCGGTGTCACCGTTAGGCATCTCGCCTGACGAGCGGAGCTTCGTTCGGTTCGGCAGTGTCTGGGAGGCCGCCACCAATCAGAATCACACGTCGATCGCCGTCGTCGACTTCGTCGGACGGCGGAGCTATGTGCTTCCCGTGGACGAGGCGCGAATGCGCTACCCCAAGCTCGAAGTGATCGACCCAGCGTGGCTCATGCATCACTTCGCGTGGGAAAAAGGGGAAGACGGCGTCGAGTCGCTCGTGGAGCGGAAGGGATTCGTGCCGCTTCCGTATCACGGCACGCTCACGGAAGCGAGCGGCTACTGGCTCGAGCCGGCGAAGGTGGGGCTGCGCGACGCGATCCTCGACTTCCTCGTCGCCGAGTTCAAGGGCGAGCGCGTGCCGGTGGAATCGTACGCATACGAGTATCCGGTGAAGATCGACGGCCATGTGGTGAACGTTGCGTACGGCGGGACGGGGAACTACGTCGCGGTGTCGCTGCCGCGGGACGCGACGGACCAGACACTGCTGATCACGATCGCGAAGCGGCTCGACGCGGAGCTTGCCACCGGGAAATACGACTCGCTGTTCGGGAAATGATGCACGCTGTCATTCCGAGCGGAGCCGCGCAGCGGCGGAGGCGAGGAATCGCCATCCTCCCGGTAGAGGGACAAGCCCCCGGTCGGGACGAGTGCGATTCCTCGCCTTCGCCTGCGCTACGCGCGGGCTACGCTCGGAATGACAACGCCCGACGATTCCTCGCCTCCCTCGGTCGCTCGGAATGACAGAATGATCTGGAACCACGACATCGAGACGATGCCTCGGCCGCGACTGCGCGAGCTCCAGCTCGACCGCCTTCGCTGGAGCGTGCAGTGGGCGTACGATCGTGTCGCGTTTCACAAGCGGCGACTCGACGCGGCGCACGTCGCCCCGAGCGACATCCGTTCGCTGGACGACCTCCGCCGCCTGCCGTTCATGGTGAAGGCCGATCTGCGCGATCACTATCCCATGGGCCTCTTCGCCGTCTCGCCCGAAGACATCGTCCGCATCCACGCGTCGAGCGGTACGAAGGGGAAGCCGACCGTCGTCGGCTACACGCGCGCCGACATCGAGACGTGGGCGGACGTCTGCGCGCGGTCGCTCGTCTGCGGAGGCGCGCATCCGGGAAGCGTCGTGCACGTCGCGTACGGCTACGGGCTCTTCACCGGCGGGCTCGGGCTTCACTACGGCGCCGAGCGACTCGGCGCGCTCACGGTCCCGGCGTCCGGCGGCAACACGCCGCGACAGCTCACGCTGATGCAGGACCTCGGCGCGACCGTGCTGTGCTGCACGCCGAGCTACGCGCTCAACATCGCCGAGACGATGTGTGATCGCGGTATCGACCGATCGACGCTCGCCCTGGAGGTGGGGGTCTTCGGCGCTGAGCCGTGGACCGTCGGCATGCGCGAGGAGATCGAGCGCGCGTTAGGCCTGCAGGCGCTCGACATCTACGGCCTGAGCGAGGTGATGGGTCCCGGCGTCTCCATGGAATCGGCCGAGGATCACGACGGGCTGTTCATCTGGGAGGATCACTTCTACCCCGAGGTGATCGATCCGCAGTCCGGGGAGGTGCTCCCCTACGGCGAGGAGGGAGAGCTCGTCTTCACATCGCTCACGAAGCAGGCGTTCCCGGTACTCCGCTACCGCACGGGCGACCTGTGCGCCCTGTTCGCGGAGCCCAGTCGCAGCGGCCGGACCATGGTGCGTATGACGAAGGTGAAGGGGCGCACCGACGACATGTTGATCGTGCGGGGCGTGAACGTCTTTCCGAGCGAGATCGAGCGCGTCGTGCTCGAACAGCGCGAGCTCGCGCCGCACTATCAGATCCGGCTGTCGCGGGACGGCGCGCTCGACCGGTTGGCGGTGCACGTCGAGATGAACGCCGCCATCTGGGAGTCGTTCGGTGCCACGACCGACTGCGACGGGGCTCGGCGCATCGCCGCCCGACTGCGCGAGGAGCTGGCGACCGCCCTCGTCCTCACGGCGGACGTGACGCTGGGGGCACCGGGAAGTGTGCCCCGAAGCGAGGGAAAGGCGGTGCGGGTCGTGGACGCGCGCGGGGGGTAGCGCCGGCGGGTCTCCGGCGTGGACCGCGCGCGGCTGCCTAACGTGCCGCGGCCGACGGGTGGAGGGCGTCGGATCCGGACGGCCGGGACGCCATCGCGTCCGCGAACGAAACGAGCTGCCCGCGCTCCTCGTCCCAGAGCGAGAGTCGGAGCGTGTGCATGCTGTGGCGGATCGTGAGCACGGTGACGTCGTGGAACAGCGTGTTCTCGTCGTGGCACCGCTGCAGCCGGTAGTTGGGGATGCGCGGGCCCAGGTGATGGACGTGGTGCACCCCGATGTTGCCCGTAAGCCAGCGAAGCACGGGAGGTAGCTTGAAGTACGAGCTGCCGCGAATGGCCGCGGTCGCGTAGTCCCAGTCCTTGTGGTCCTTCCAGTAGGCGTCCTCGAACTGATGCTGGACGTAGAACAGCCAGACGCCTCCGATCGCCGCGACGTACATCGCCGGCAGGTAGACCAGGAGGACGGGAATGAGGCCGAGCCAGAGCACGAAGACGGTGAAGACGGCGAGAATGGCCACGTTGGTCATCCACACGCTCGCGGTCTCGCGATCGCGAATCGTGACGCCTTTGGAGCGCAACCGCTGCAGCACGATCATGTGCAGCGGCCCGAGGCCCAGGATGGTGGCGGGATGACGGAACGCGCGGTAGCGGAACCGGCCCCACGGCGAGCGTGCGAGATACTCGGCCACGGTGAGCGTCTCGATGTCGCCGTGACCGCGGCGGTCCAGGTCTCCCGACGACGCATGATGGCGCGCGTGCTCGCGGCGCCACTTGCCGAACGGCGTGAGCGTCATGATGCCGGTGCAGACGCCGATGAAGTCGTTGAGGCCGGACCAGGGGAGGAACGATCGGTGCGCGCAGTCGTGCATGATGATGAACGTGCGCACAAGCAGTCCGGCGGCTACCGGCATGAGGAGCAGTGTCACCCAGTACGACAGCGCGAGCGACTGGTACATCGCGACGAACACGGCGACCAGCGGCAAGATCGTCGTCAGGAGCTGTGTGAGCGCGCGTCGCGGGTCGGGGTGCTCGTAGCGAGAGACGACGGTGCGCCAGTCGGCGGCCTGGTTCGCGACGGGTGCGCGTTGGTGTGCTAGCATCGGTGGCATTGGAAGGTCGGCGGGGCCGGCTCGGCGTGGTCGCGTGGCTCACGGGTGATACCGCACCGGGACTCGCGCGTTCGTCGTCGGATGGCGATTGCGACGCGGTCGCGAAACGGTCGCGCCCTGACGGGTGCAGGCGGGGCGGATGCCGCCGGTGAGCGGATCCGTGTCCGCCTATGGCAAAAGGTAATACCACACGTTACTATCGTCAAAGATAATAATATGTGGCGTAATTAACCGTCTGTTTATTAGGGTGCCGTGATCCGATTTCATCTCGCCGCCGTGCTGAAACGCAAAGGCTGGACACCCTATCGGCTCTCGCGTGAGACCGGTCTCACCGTCCCCACGGCGTACCGTCTCGCCGATCCGGACATCGCGTTCGGCCGCTTCACCGCTGACACGCTCGACCGGCTCTGCATCGCACTCAGCGTCCAGCCCGGCGAGCTGCTCGAATGGGTCCCGGACCAGTCCGCGCGCGTGGCGCGGGCTCGACGGGCCAAGAAAACGGCGACGCGTGCCTAACGACGTTCCAACGTGCATCACATCCGTCCCCACCGCACATGACACTGCCCGACCGAATCACCTACGACTGGATGGGGACCCTCGACGACGATGCCCTCCTCCTTGCTGAGCTATCCCTTCATCGACTGTTTGCGGACGAGGAAGCGACGCAGCGTCAGCGTCTCGGCGAGCGCTACGAGCTCATGCGCGGACCGGCGGAGCTGATGAGCGCATGGGACCGCTGGTCGCGCGTCAACAGGGAAACCCGTCAACGCAAGCTCAACCCGCGCCCGCTTCGCTAGCCTGTCATTCCGCCCGTGTCATTCCGAGCGGAGGCGCGAAGCGCCGCAGGCGAGGAATCGCAGTCATCACTGGTAGAGCGGCCTCCCTGTCAGGACGATGGCGATTCCTCGCCTCTGCGGCTGCGGCGCTCCGCTCGGAATGACAACCGTCGCACTCTGGCCGCAAATACGGTGGCCGGGTTGTCTGCCTCTCGTCAGGGCGGCGACCTAACGATTGACAGCGTCCGCGCCCGCGGTAGATCCCACCCGACCCGCCGCGTCGAGCCGTCCGGCTCCCGGTTCGCGAGAGGCGGCGCCAGCGCCGTCGTCATCAACGCCGCTCGCCCTCCGGGGCGTATTTACATAGACTGAACGAGCCCACAGATCCCGGAGGCTGTCCATGCGCTCCCGTGCTTTCGTCCTCGCCGCCGTCCTCGCGCCCAGCGTCCTCATTGCCCAGGCGCAGCCGTCTGTCGCGCAGTTCGACCCGAAGGAATGGGACGTCCCATTCGGCGCGGAAACCCGCCCCCGCGACCCGTACGCCGACGCGCAGGGCCGAGTCTGGTTCGTCGGGCAGAACGGCAACTACATCGCCTACCTCGACAACAAGACCGGCGCCTTCAAGAAGTTCGAGATCGACGCCGGCACCAACCCGCACAACCTCGTCGTCGAGAAGGGGATGGTGTGGTTCACCGGCAACCGGAACAACCGGATCGTGAAGCTGGATCCGGCGACCGGGAAGCTGACGACCTACATGATTCCGGATTCGACCGTGCGCGATCCGCACACGATGATCTTCGACCCGAAGTCGGGGATCGCCTGGTTCACGGCGCAGGGCGCCGGGACCGTGGGCCGGTTCGAGCCGACGACCGGCAAGTTCCGCCTCTGGAAGACGGGACAGGGCACGCGGCCGTACGGCATCGTTCTCGACTCCAAGGGACAGCCGTGGTTCGATCTCTTCGGCACGAACAAGATCGGCACGGTCGACCCGAAGACCATGGAGCTCAAGACGTTCAACTTGCCGAGCGACTCGACGCGGCCGCGGCGCATTGCGGTCACGTCGGACGACCGCCTCTTTTACGGCGATTACACCCGCGGCTACCTCGGCCACCTGGATCCGAAGACCGGCAAGACAGAGGAGTGGAAGCTGCCGCTTGGCCCCCGATCGATGCCATACGCGATGACGACCGACGATCACGACAACATCTGGGTCGCGCAGAACGGGCACGCGGGAATTCCGGCGACGCTGGTCGCGTTCGATCCGAAGACGAAGAAGTTCGTGGCGGAGATCCCGGTGGGGAAACCGGGGCCGAACACCATCCGCCACATGACATTCGACAAGGCGACGCGGCAGATCTGGTTCGGGACGGATCAGGGTGCGATCGGCAAGATCGCGGTGCCGCGGGCGGCGTTCGTGCCCTGAACCCCGCGCCGGGTAAGCATCAGCGGCAAGCATCAGCGGCAGGCATCAACGACGAGGCAACTCGACAACAGCAAAGGAACGGATCGGGCGGATCGTTCGTGGAACGGGAAATGTCCGCCCACCGGCACGTTTCAAAAAGAAGGGAACACCCTCGGGAAGCCAAAGCCTCCCTAGGGTGTTCCCCTTTTCGTCACGGCTCGTTGCGGTTTCGCGACCCGAATCCGCGCGGAGCGATCCGTCCGATCCGTTCCTTTGCTGTTATCGAGTTCCCCTCGTCGCTGATGCTTGCCGCTGATGAGGTCAGGCGGCGCGGCGCGCATTCGCGGTGCGAGTACCCCAGGCAGCTGTCGCAGTATCGGTGAGACCCTTCCGCCGCGCGATGAGCGAGTCGATCGAGAAGTCACCAGCGCCGGTCACCAGCAGCGTCGCGCTCGCAGCCGCCAGCAGCAGCACGAACTCGTAACCATTCGGCATGAAGAAGCCGTTCTTCAGGTGCACGAGCAGCATCGCACCCAGCATGTCGAACACGAGTCCCAGCGAGACGAGCCGCGTCAGCAGCCCGAAGATCAGCGCGATTCCGCCGAAGAACTCGAGCAGCGCGATGAGCGGGCCTACGACGCCCGGCATCGGGACGCCCATCTGGGCAAAGCCGCCGGAGACTCCCGCGAGACCGTAGACGAAGAGCTTCTGAGCACCGTGCGCGATGAAGACGACGCCGGTGATGACTCGGAGAACGGTCAGGGCAATGCTCGCCTGGCGAGTGGTAGCGGGTTGGAAGATCGACATGGTGGTTCCTCCGTGAATGAACTGCTTTGTAGTACCGCCAGAATTGGTGTCAGACAGCCAAGTGTTATCACACTTATATCACCAAATAAAATCAGGGCTTCTGACGCACCGTGGTCAACAGGTCGATCAACGTCCGCAGCTGCTCATCGCTCAGGTGGCTGAAGCGTCGCTTGTGCTCGTCCACCACAACGTCGTCCAGCACACGCAGCAGCTCCAAGCCGGCGGCGGAAATTCTCGAGCGCACCATCCGCCGGTCATCCTCCTCGCGACACCGAGCTACGAACCCGGCCTCTTCCATACGGTCGAGCAACCTGGTCATGTCCGGCATTCGCGTGAGCATCCGATCGCGGAGCTCGTTGCGGCACAGCCCGTCGGGCTCCGAGCCCCGGAGGATCCGAAGCACGTTGAACTGCGTCGCGGTAATGCCATATGGCCTGAGGATTTGCTCCGCTTCGTCCATTAGAAGCGCACCCGTCCGGACGATGTTCAGCTGAGCTTCCTGCTCGAGGCTCGTGAACGGCTTGTTCTGCTTGATCTCGTCGCGAAGCGTGGTGACCATGGCTCGAATATAGGTGTTATGACACTTATGTCAAGGGCTCTCAGGAAACCGGGCAGAGCCCCCGAGGCGGCTGTGGAGTCGCCGGCGCGCGCGAAACCTCGAAGAACTGAACGGTCGGCGGCATCGTCGGCGCCAGCGTGATCGATACTCGCAGCGATCCCCGCTCGCATGGCATTGTCCACT
>Ga0207712_10002845_pt1 | contig 11086 bp, 6 predicted proteins | sample KBSS44metaG_FD_184402 | JGI IMG/M metagenome (GOLD analysis project Ga0207712, IMG submission 184402) | Switchgrass rhizosphere microbial communities from Kellogg Biological Station, Michigan, USA - KBS S4-4 metaG (SPAdes) (version 2) | ecosystem: Host-associated > Plants > Roots > Rhizosphere >... | reverse complement strand
GACGGAAATCGTTGTCATCATGCCGACCTTGTAGCCGCTGGCGCGCAGCATGGCAGTAATCAGTGTCGAGGTGCTGGTTTTGCCGTCGGTGCCGGTCACACCAATAACTTTTAGGCCGCGCGCCGGGAAGCCGTGCTTAGCCTGTGTGAGCATAGCCTCACCCAAATGGCCGTAAGGCTCAAGCCGCTTGAAGAGGTCCCGAGGAATCAACTGCTTAACTAATCGACGACCCATGCATGTACCTCTTGTTATACGAGTTAGTATAGCAAGTGTTTCTAGTTCTGGTCGCTGGAAGTGGGTTGCGCTTGGTCGTTAGATGGAGCCGGAGCCGCTGTGGGCTCGTCGGCGTTTTCATCGTAGCGCATCAGGCCGATCTGCACGTCAACGGTGTCGAGCAGATCGAGTAGTGACTGCATTTTTTCGTCAGCATCTTCCATTTGCTCGCAGCGCGCCAGAGCTTTGTCTAGAAATTCGCTGCGGCCGGTGGTGCGCGCTATGCTCAGCAGTGCGTCGTAATCGACGGTGTCGCTATCGGCCAGTTGGTCGGCCATACCGCTGACGTCACTCAAAATCCGCTTGCGGAGATCCTCTAGCTTAGTGAGCGCTTCGTCGTTTTGCATGTTGTGTATCCCTCGTTTAGTGTTTGTTGCGGTTTAAGGTCTGGCTAGGCGCCGGCTGCGCGTGACTGTGGTGGGCTTGTGGTTCGGGTCGAGTCGTTCGATGACTCGGTTTCCTCCGGTTCTCCAGTTACGCCCGTTGTGTCTGGTTCTGTGAGTACGGTTTCTTCAGTGGTCTTTGCTTCATCATCGGTGCCTTCCCCGGTTGGTGCGGAGGGGGAAGAATCAGGTGGTGGTTCAGGCCGTGGAACGCTATTGTAGAAATCAGCCAACATTTGATCTGCGCGGGCTCGAACGTCGGCTGCAGTGCGGAGAGGAGGTCGTGGTGAGCCACCGCCTTCTGGGGTGTCGCCTCCTTCTACTACATCCTCTACTACATCACGGCCTGGGGGAACGTCGGGTGGTGGTAATGGGAGCGCAACCGCTGCGCCTGCTTCTGATGGGGCCGGTGAGGTTGGTGTTGGTGGTGCGGCCGGAGGTTCCGGCGGAGGCGTTTCATCAACCGGTGCGGCTGTAGGCTGCGTTTCCGGAATGAAGGTCGAGGGGCCGGCCGGCGGTCGCTCAGTGCTTCCGGCTGGGGCCGGCCTGACGCGCGGCTCGTGCAACTGCCGAGCGATGCGTGCGCCGCGCTCGCGAGTTACGAGCACGTCGCGTAGACGCTCGCGGCCAGCCTGTGTAAAGGCGAAGCTGAGGTTGCCTGCTTCGTCGCGCGTCGTCTGATACAGGCGCTCGCCGGTGTCAATTATCCGATTACCGGTAAGATCGCCATTAGTGTCACGGATCGGCCTGCCGCGATTATCCAAAGCCATAGCCAAGACGCTGTCGACCAGGCCGGAGCTATATCGTTTTACTAGGCGTTCGGTGATGCCGTGCTCAATAATCCCGACTGCGGTGTCAAAGCCTTCGGGCGTACTGATATCGGGGGCCTCGCCATTAGTGTTGGCGGCCGAGCTCATCGCTCGAGTTGTTTGGCCGCCGGGTACATACCCTGTGTACTTCTTCCCTGCACCTTCACCGCGACCTCGAAGGGCAGCGAGTCTACCAACGATGCTGTATCTGGGATCAACCACTTCTTTAGGATCAAGGCCTGATACGGCTGCGTAGGCCGATAGACGCAGTGCTGTGTTAGATTTTTGGGTTGCATTGAATTGGAACTGACTCAGTCGTTCACTAGTCGTTCCTCTGCCTGCGGCGGCAAGCATGTTGGCCAGCGTTTCAATATCGGTCATTACTCCTAAGGCTGGGTGTGCCTCGAACTCACGTGGGTCAATCCGGGTTGTGCCCGTCAAGATGTCAGGAGGTTCGGTACCGTCGGGAGTAGGTTGACTCGCTCGAATGTTGTTTCTGAGCCAATACCGATTCATGGTTGCCGTGTTGCTTGCTAGATTGATTATGGATAGATCGCTCGCGCCAGAACGCTTACCGTCGTGTACGGCCTTGTGGGTGGCCAGGGCGATAGTATCGTAGACGCGGCGCAGAGCTGTCTGCTCCAGTACCCTGGCAGTTGCGGGGTCGCTATACTCCGGCTTGAATGCAATCGGCTCGACGATCGCCGTCAAGTGCAAAGATTCGCCGCTGAACTCACGTACGATCTCTCTCACAGAATCGGCCAAGCGCTGCTGCTCGGCTGCTACCTGCGGATCATTCGATGTTATGAAGTTGAAGGAGACGACAACCGGCGCAGCAAGTCGAGAAGCCTCATCCTGGCTTGCCAGTAAGCTTATGGTGTTACGCAGGCCTTCGGCAGTAGTGTTGCCGTCGACGTTAATAAGCACGGCAGCCTTTGCCTCGCCCATGTCATTCAAAACAGGGTCACCAGCGATTCTTTGCACGATTTGGTCACGATAAGCTCTCCCCACCTCATTCTCGCCGAGCGAGTCGAAGAGCCAATCAAGCTCTTCCCCTGCCTGGAGTTTCGCCTGAGGGTCAGCTGCCAAGCGAGGAGAAACCGGTAGTGCGTTGGGCGGAAGGCCACCTTGGCCGGCTGCTTCGGGGCCCGTCTCGCCTGAACGGCGATCGGGGTTGTTGGGGTCGTTCGGACCACCTTCGCCAGGGCCTGGTTCGCCCTGTCCGCTTGGAGGTGGCGGTGGTGTGCCTACACCCGCTACGCCGGGTGCGAGAGGAACGGTGGGGCTAGTGCCCTCAGTTGCTCCCGCGGGCTCCATCTCTCGCGTTGCGTCAAGTGGGCCAACAGGAGTAAAGAACAGCGTATCCTGTGGTCCAGTAGGCTGCACAATATGTTCGGCACCGATGGTCAGATTGCCGGTCAGGTGTGCTGGGACTGTTACTGGGTACATGCCCATGTTCGAGGAGTGCATACCCACAAAGTTCGGCTTATTCAAACCAAGATCAGTCGCCCATATGTCGTAGCGGCCACCACCATCGTGGGCGTAACCCTTGAATTCACCGACATGATCTTGATAGCCAGTCAATACTACATGGCGATCTCCGCCAGAGCCAACAACCTGGAAGAGCGAGCGGCCGGCATCACTATCGACTGGGATGTAAGCGTGGCCAGTGTGGTCATACTTAAAGTCAAAACCATGGCCTTGTGCATTGCGTGATGCCGTCAACAGGGCGTGCATGTGTCCATCGTGTACTGCTTGGGTAACATGTGGTGACATTTCCATCATCTTGGTAATGCTCAGGACATAGTTCTTGCCGTCGGCGCTAAGGCCGTTGTTGCCACCGTACTGGAGCTTGAGCTCAGTGCCATCCGGCACTGGAGTGCCGTTTGTCTCCCAGTGCGTGCGATGAATGCCGACAACGTTATCGGGGTTGTGGCGAGCATAGTCCTGGAAATTCTTGTAATCCACCGTGTTCCCGCCGCTGCGATTGTTAGCCACATCTTCGGCTGTGCCGCCACCTGGGTATACGACGTGCTCGGGCTCCAGATGGATGCCACTCGCATCGACGCCCTTGGCTTGCAATTGGGCGAGCGTTGCAGCGCTCAGGCTGCCGTCTTTATTAAAGCTGACATCAGCGACAGAGCTGTTGTGACCGTCGAGGAGCTGCCAGTGATTTGGGCCAAGTCCAGTGACATGGTAGCCAGCTGGTACTCCCAGAGTGGCGGCGTCGCCAATATTGATATGGTTGGCACCAACTTCTGAAACAGCGGCATGCCCACCGCCGCCGTCTAATGAGTTGGCCCACTCCCATAGACCGCGAGCGGCTGTTTGGTGTGCTTGGCCGGTATCGGCCTCAAAGAGTCCTTGAATGTTGTCAGTGCCACCTATGACATCACTGCCAAACGCAAGTACTTCTTGCAGTTCAAGGCTGAACGACGTTCCGATAGCGGCGCTTATGAGGCCTACCTTTATGGATGCGCGATTGCGTTCGCGCTTGAAGATGGCATCCTTGGTAGTGATGTCTTCTCTAATGCGGAGGTTCAGGCTATTGGCACCATTTTGGATGCCGGTCGTTAGTCGCTCCCAGGCGGCATCAACGTCAACTTTGCCATCAGCGCCGCGCTGAATGCCTAGAGCTGCAAGCTCGGCATCGCTCGCGTTACGGATAGCGTTCCTAAGGCCTACCTTGGCTTGCGCCAAACCTATGGTCAGATCGCGGTTGCTACGCTCAAAGCCAGTGGCGCCTTGGTGCCGGAAAAGTTCGCGGCGCCTCTCGTCGGCAATTTTCATGCGCAGATCAGCGGCGGCAATTGTAGTAATTGCGCCCAGCAGATCTCGCGGGCTGCCGTCTTCGGGCACTGTCCCCAACATTTCGTTCACTTGCTCAATCTGGGCAATCGTGTCTTGAGCAGAGGCGAGATTATATTGCGTTCCGTTGTAGCGACGGCGTCCGGGCGCGCTCTCGCCAGCGACGATTGGCGCCTCACCCAGCGATGTTTCGCGTAAAGCACTCGTACGCTCACGCGTCATGCGGTAGCGGTTGCGCAGGTAGCCGATGCCTGCCATGCCACCCAGGCCCGCCGCGGCAAAGCCAATCAGGTGACCCGCGCTTTGGCTACCCATTTTACCTAGCGTAATAGCCGTCACAACGGCCGCACCTAGAACTGTCTCATCAATGACGGAGCCGATACCCCTTTTGTGCAGCCAGCTAATCGCTCTATCGACTCCTTCTTCGCGATGCTCAGTACGAGAGCCCAAACGGGCCTTACCGTAGTTGATTTCTAGTAGCTCAACGACTCGCTCAACACCCAAGCCATGCTGTGCCGCCTTGCGCACCATTTTGATTTTTTCGATAGCGTTACTGGCGTTAATGTAGCCAACCCGATGTTCTTTCTCGTATGATCGTCTGTCAGCGCCGTATCTACCCAATATGCCGTTTACGGCTTCACGAATATCGTCGTCGCTCATGCTGTCTTCACCGGCGCGACTAGCCTCAATCACAAACTCGCGGAGCTCGGCATCTAGCTGGCGCTCTCGTTCACCACCATTCTTTAGGGTGGTGTTTGTCTCTTCGCGTCGCAGGACACTTTCGTCTAAAGTGCTCCAGGACATACGCTCAACAAGAGCGCTCAGTTCGGCGTTGCTGTCTGCCTGGTGGTCCCCGCCCCGGGCAGCATAGATGTTCGGACCGGTTCGGTGATCCTCAGCCGTTGCTAGGATCTGGCGTTCGGCACGATGGCGGTGATACCAACGTCGAGCGTCTCGCCACTTGTTGTCCCATATACGGCGCAAGAATCCCCTGCCCTGCGCGGTTTCTTGTAGACGGCGCTCCGCGTAATCGGCTGATTCTCCTTTGACGATGTGGGTGGCGTCGGCAGCCTGTAGCTGCAGTTCGTCGACGTCAATACCCGCCTCGCGGAGACTTTTTGCTTCTTCGTCGGTTAGGCCGCGGGCTCGTTCGCGGGAGTAATCAGGTGGCGTGTCTTCTGCTGGCGGGGGTGGAGGCGGCGTGTCGGTGGTGCCAATTGGCGATCGTGTCTCGGGTGGCGGTGGCGGGACTTCTATGGCCGGTGGAGCATCTGCGGGAGCTGGACGATCTATAAGACGGGCCGGAAGAGGTTCATGCACTGTGACGTGCTGAAATGGAAGTATAACAGGCACACCTCCCTGATTTGCCGCTGCACCAGCCTCAATTGCGCGGCGGTGGGCTTCCAGGCGTTCAGTCTCAAGGCGGGCAAGTTCTATGTCGGTTATGGGATCTGTGAGGTTTGGACTTGGTTGTGAGCTTTCAGACATCTCAATGAATCCTGTTTAGGCTAGCCCTAGATATGCGGCGCGGAACTCAAGCAAGGCGCGGGCGGCGACTTGCTCGGAGTCCGGAACGTGTTTTTTAACAAAATCGGTTACCGTCTGGGCTTCGAGATTCTCTTGCTCGGCGAGCTTTTCGAATTCTTTTTGCACTTCCGGTGTCATGGCGTCAACAAGCGCGTAGTTAATAACATCCATGGCGCGCTCAGTCAGATCCTTTTTGACTTGATCCTTTACTTCTGCGTCCAAAGAGTCTGGCAGTTCAGCCTCTTTCATAATTTGATCTATGAATTGCCCAAGTGTTGCGTCCATAATGTGTTCTCTTTGTGTTAGCCCTAGGTTTAGTATTGCTAACGTTTACTATACTGCTCTCTTCTATGCAAGTAAAGTTTTTTACAACACGATTATACAACCAAAAAACATAATTTTCAAGTTTTTTATACCTGCGGTGGTGTTTCTGCCAGTGAGCCGCAGGATGTCGCCCCAAACAGCGCTTCCCTACTTTTATATATTGCCTCTTGACATGTCGGGCAACCTTTCTTATTCTTGCCGGGCAAAAACAAAAACGATCCATAAAAACACACATCACTATCCGTAAGGATTGTACCTTCCTGCCCCTGTTCGGTTCCAGTTCCGTTATGTGTACACCGTACAAAAACTTTAGACTTTCCAGCCCTCGTTCCGGAGGTCTGTTTGAGTGGATTTCCACGTGGAAGTCCTTGTTTGCGTTGATCGCAATTTGATCACTACGATCGCGACGCCCGCAGCAAAGGTGCCCTCTTACAGAGGTAGCAAAAGCCACTATAAGATGATATGCTGGTAGTTGTATTATCAAAACAATGAGGACGCGACCATGAAGCTACCCAAAGTGTACGAGCCCGCTCAATACGAGGCCGACATGTACGCCCTGTGGGAAAAAGCGCAGGCTTTTACTCCCAGTGCCAAACCAGCCAAAACAGGGAAGAGCTACTCGGTCGTCGTCCCTCCACCCAACGCCAACGCCAGCCTGCACATCGGCTTCGCGCTGACCATGACGCTGCAGGACATTGCTGTCCGCTATCATCGACTCAAAGGTGATAACACACTTTTCTTGCCTGGCGCCGACCATGCCGGCTTCGAAACGCAGGCCGTCTACGAAAAGCATCTCGCTAAAGCAGGGAGGAGCCGCTTTGATTTCTCCCGCGAAGAGCTGTACACCCAAATCTGGGACTTTGTCGCCCAAAATCGCAAAGGCTTTGAGCAGCAATTCCGGCAACTCGGTGGGAGCGTCGACTGGAGTCGATTTACGTTCACTCTCGACCAAAAGGTGGTCAAACAAGCCTACGCCACTTTTAAAAAAATGTGGGATGAGGGGCTCATCTACCGTGGCGAACGACTCGTCAACTACTGTACCTACCACCGCACCGGCTTCGCGGATATCGAAGTCGAGCACAAAGAGGCAACGACACCGCTGTATTACTTGCAGTATGGGCCATTTGTGCTGGCGACCACACGGCCAGAAACCAAATTCGGCGACACCGCCGTGGCTGTGCACCCCGACGACAAACGCTATGCTAAGTACGTTGGCACCGTCATTGAAGTACAAGGCGTCAACGGCCCGTTTAGCGTGCAGGTCATTGCCGACGAAATGGTCGACCGCAACTTCGGTACAGGCGTTGTAAAGATAACACCGGCTCACTCCTTTGACGACTGGGAGGTTGCGCAACGCCACAACCTGCCGGCTAAACGCGTCATTAATCACGACGGCACCCTGAATCACGAAGCCGGACGTTTTGCCGGGCTCACTGTTATGGAGGCCCGCAAGGCCGTTGTCGAAGCACTCAAAGAAAAGGGTCTGCTTGTTAAAGTCGACGAACACTACCAGAACCGTGTCGGCGTCTGCTACAAGTGCGGCACGGTCATCGAACCGATGCTCATGCAGCAGTGGTTCGTCAATATGCAGCCGCTCGCCAAAGATGCTATTTCGGTGCTTGAGGCAGGGGAAATCACCTTTTATCCGGACGCCAAAGGTGAACAGCTCATCCGTTATCTGCAGGGGCTGCGCGACTGGAACATCAGCCGCCAGATTGCCTGGGGCATTCCGATCCCCGCTTTCCAAAACGTCGACGACAGCGACGACTGGATCTACGACGAGCGCGTCGAGGAAGAAATTATCGAAGTAGCCGGCAAACGCTACCGCCGCGATCCCGACGTCTTTGACACGTGGTTCAGCAGTAGCTCCTGGCCGTATGCCACCCTCAACTATGGTGACCCCAGTAGCAAGGATTTTGACAACTTTTACCCGCTGAGCCTCATGGAGACCGGCGGAGAAATCCTCTACCCGTGGGTGTCGCGCATGATTATGCTTGGCCGCTATGTGACCGGCAAAACGCCGTTTAAGGCTGTCTACATCCACGGCTACGTCATGGCCGAAGACGGCAGCAAAATGAGTAAATCGATCGGCAATGTCATCAACGCACCAGAGGTGGTCGCCACATATGGCGCCGACGCGCTGCGGCTCGGCATTATCGCCGGGCGCGTGCCGGCCGTCAACCGTGGCTACGATCGCCGCAAAGTGGAGGACGCTCGCAACTTTTGCAACAAATTGTGGAACGTTGCCCGTTACATCGAGGACAAAGTAGGGGACCGGGCGCAACTAGGCGAGCCCACGCCGCAATCTGCCGCCGATCACTGGATGCTTGCGCGGCTCAAACGCGCCACTGAAGGCATTGGTAAGCACCTCGACACCTATCGCTTTGCTGAGGCCTACGAAGTGCTGTATCACTTTGTGTGGGACGATTTTGCCGATTGGTACATCGAAGCTAGCAAAACCGGCGAAAACCAAGCGCTGCTGGCCTATGCGCTTGAGGCAATTTTAGTCATCGCTCATCCCTTTGCGCCATTTGTGACCGAAACGATCTGGCAGACACTAGCCTGGGCACCCGACCAACTAGCAGCCACCGCGGATTGGCCCACAATCATGAAATCCGATTCCAAGAAAGCCCAGACATTTGAAGATGTCAAATTGATCGTTGCCGAGGCACGAGCCATTATGAAAGCTGTCGGCGTATCAACTGCCACACTCATCCATGGCGATGCGCCGGTGGTGGCGGCCAATGCCGAACTCATCAAGCGCTTAGCTCGACTAGCGCAAGTCGTCGCCGGCACCAGGCAGGAGGGCATTCAGCTGTCTCAAACCACCCATGACGTTGCGCTCGGCATCAGTGCCGCGGCCACGCAGCAATACGGCCAAAAACTGGCCGACCAATACGCGACCGAAACCACTCTGGTCAAAAATCTTGAAGCCCGGCTGGCCAACAAACCCTATGTTGATCACGCGCCGAAAGCCGTGGTGCAACAAACGCGCGAACAACTCGAGGAAGCCAAGGTGCACCTTGCTACTATTGCTTCAGAGCGACAGCGGTTTACGAACTAGCTACCGTTGGCTGGACGTGCTGTCGACAGTGCGGCGCTCGTGCGCGGCGCGACTCAAGATCTGCTCTATGACCGCCAGGCCTCTAGTATATTTCTCTTTTGTCAGGCCTTGCTGACGAAGGCCGTAAGCGACCGCTTGACCAAAAGTAGCGGGTAAACGTTTGTGCTGTCCGTCTACCTGTGCTTGATGTGCCTTAACGGCTACTTGCAAAGCGACATACGAAGCCTTGACGATCGGACCATACGGAGGTTCCAGGCTCAGTGCGCCCACTGCCGTTGCTACTTCTCCAGAGTTAACAGCTCGTTCAGCGATATCCCACCACGGCACGTCATCAAGCGCGTCGCCAACCCACTGAGCGCCGTGCGTTACGGCCCCATCTGCTCTGAGGGCCATTTGCCCCGCGCGACGGGCAACGGCAGTATTGAAGGCCTGCACTTGTTCGGGGTTGTCGCTGCGCCATTGTCTCCAACGCTTTTTCTCTTGCCCAAACTGCGCGCGCAGGATTACGCCAGGCAGGCCACCAAGTAGAGCCACAGGATGCTCCCACATCTCACGCGCGGTCTGTCGGCCGTGATCCAAATAGGCACGAATTGCGTCGTGCTCTGCATCGGGATCGTGCGGCACGTCTACACCGTCAAGCCCTTGGGCATACTTGTGGAGCCAACGAATGCCAGGCAGACGGTGCGCTATTCGCGCCGCCCGTTCGCCGGTCCGGTTACGTACCGCGGCAACCGGTGGGACGATCTCTGCGGGTTGCGCGGGGAAAAAGGTTACTTCTTGGAGCGCTGAAGGGTCATCTACGGGAGCTCCGTATTCAGGGATTCTAGGGACGGGTTGTACGTCGGGGCGTTGGTCCAATACGCCAGCGACGTTGGTGAAACGGGGTGGGGCAGGGGCAAAAGTTGTCATGGATACTTGCTTCTTTCTATATTGCGATTATACCACTTTGTGTCAACAGCGTCAAAACACCGTCAGTCGTTTGCAACGTTGTCGCAATTTGTGTAAAGTTGAATGCATGTCTCTGCCAACTGAAGCGTTTACGGCGCTCGTAAAGCAATCTGGGTACAGTCTGACTGCGGCGCGCCTGGCGGTGTTTTCGGCGCTGCTTGGCGAGGAGCCGCTCAGCATGGCTGAGCTGGCGGCCCGGGCGAAGGGAATCGACCGGGCCAGCGTCTACCGCACGATTGATCTGTTCGAAAAACTGGGCATTGTGCAGCGCCTCAACACTGGTTGGAAGTACAAGCTGGAGCTGACTGATAAATTTGCCGAGCATCATCATCACCTGACGTGCACCCGCTGCGGGCAGACAATTGCCATGAATGAGGCTGAGCTTGAGGCAGTCATCGAGCGGCTGTCGGCGGCTCACGATTTTTTGCCAACCTCGCATCAGATGGAGATTCAGGGATTGTGCCGGCAGTGCCGAACCGCGACGAGCAGCACGAACAACGCGGCGTAGGGAGCAGGTTACTCGGCCGGCTCAAGCGCCTGTTTGACGCGTTTGACGGACTCATCGGGGCGGTAATCGTCGAACCATAGGACGTGCCAGTCGTGCTTTTCGGCAGCCATCAGGTTAACGCGCGAGTCGTCGATCAGCAGAATTTCGTTGTCCGGCACGCCGGCTTTTTCGGCGGCCACGGTGTACATTTTGGACTCCGGCTTGATGAACTTAACAACCGAGGAGTCAACAATCGCATCGTAATCGGCTTTGGGCAGTAAACCCTTCTTGAGCATTACATCAATAAAACCAGGCATGATGTTAGACAACAGGCCGATGCGATAATGTTGTGCGGCCCAGTGCACGAGCTCGTGCATGGCGGGGATCGGCTCGATGGTTTCCATGTAGTAGTGCATCCAATCGAGTTGCTCTTTGGCATGCAGTTCGATGGACAGCTGGCGGT
>Ga0207712_10002836_pt1 | contig 11101 bp, 10 predicted proteins | sample KBSS44metaG_FD_184402 | JGI IMG/M metagenome (GOLD analysis project Ga0207712, IMG submission 184402) | Switchgrass rhizosphere microbial communities from Kellogg Biological Station, Michigan, USA - KBS S4-4 metaG (SPAdes) (version 2) | ecosystem: Host-associated > Plants > Roots > Rhizosphere... | reverse complement strand
CGTTTCGTCGGGTTCGGCCATGTTTTGCCACTCATCATTTTTGAGTTGGCCAAGGTTCGTTATAAAAAACTTCAATTTGGGTTGATCGAGCGTATCAATTCTACGGGCCATCTTTTTAAGTAGCCGTTTTTGCAAGGATAAACTATCGCAAACAAGCAACACCTTAGGGAAATCAAACTGGTTCGGCCAACTGCCATTTTCGGCATAGTCTATGTAACGCATAAATGCTCGCGTTGCCAGAAAGAACGGTTGGTCATTGTGTAACAGCTCAAGTAGAAAAAGTTTGGGGCTATCCTTGCCAAGCTGAACATGTGCGTCGGGGAGTTTCTTCGGAAAGTACGACTTAGCGGCCATTTGGGTTTTCGTAAAGAACTCAAGGTCATCACCATAATTCGCCCTTAACAATCTATAAACATCAAAGACGGCCAGGCAGTGCTCCACGAACTGGTCTTTGGCGATTTCGTCATGACGGATATTGCGGAATACTTTTGCTAGATATTTCTGCTTGGATATTTTCTTTAGCTCAGTGATACCGTCTGGCAATAAATAATATGAAGCGTGTTTACGTGATATACGATCTTCAGGTTCATATCTTCGGCCAATGTATTTTAGGTCGGTCATGAGTTTTAAGCGTTTGTTGATTGTGTTTTTGTTGATGTTAAGGGTAGTTGAAAGTTGGTCGGAGGTAGCAAAGCGGAAACGATAGAGCAGGTTTAGAATGGAGTATTGCTTTTTAGTTAATGAGTAATGGCTAGGTTCTGTCTGCATGGTTAGTAGTTATTATATTAGAAATATATAAAGGAAGTAGCGTATTTTTCTCTACTGACAGATGTAAGAAGGTGGAAAACTGAACTTCGGGCGGTGCAGTTTTTATTGCTAAACTACTTGAACTATCGCTATTTGTTATAGTACACTATATCTATAAGTGATAGTTACAAGATTATGGGTAAAACTAAAGGGACAAAACATATGACCGTCAAGCCACCCGAAATCGTGGGGCTGGAGGATGGCGACAAGCTAGTAATACTGGCGGACATTCTGCTGGAAATAATTTTTGAGGAGGGGGCAAGTGCAGCAGTCAACAAGTAAAAATGCTGTCGCAGCAATTCGTGTTTCGACCACCAAGCAGGGCACGGATAGCGATTCACCCGAAGCCCAAAAGGAGCAGATCGAGCGATACGCCGAAAATCGCGGGATTGTCATTAAAAAATTCTTTGTCTTCCTTGAGTCCGCCAGCAAGGAACAACAGCCCATGCAGGAAGCTATCGACTACTGCAAAGACCCGAAAAACGGGATCGATCTATTTGTTATCAAATCCATAGATCGTTTTACTCGCGGCGGTTCGCTTTCTTACGATCTTCTAAAAACTCAGCTAGACGGCTGTAACGTCACCCTGGTTGATACCTACGGTGTTATCAGCCATGAGCAAGTCAACACGCTCGCCCACTTAGGGCAGGAATACAAATGGAGCAAATACTCCCCAAGTCGCAAGTCCGAAATGCTAGAAGCAGAACGCTCTAAAGACGAAGTACGCGATATTCTCAGCCGCGTGATCGGTGCCGAAATCCGTTACACCCAAATGGGTTATTGGATGAGGCAGACGCCTTACGGCTTTACTAGCGAGAAAGTGGAAACACAACACGGCAAACGCATGATATTAAAACCGCATCCTCAGGAAGCAAAATATATCGTAACTATGTTTGAGCTTCGTGCCAGTGGGCAGTTTAGCGACCGTGAGATTGCCAAAAAGCTCAACGACATGGGTTATCGGGGGCGACCGAAAATGAAACGCGCTAAGGACAATAGACTGCGTATTGTTGGTCAAACCAAACCGGCCCTGCTCGACGAAAAGAAGCTGTGGAAGATGGTGCGTAACCCAATCTACGCGGGCATAAACATTGAAAAGTGGACACAGGGCCAGCCCGTTAAATGTATGTTTGACGGTTTGGTGTCTATCGACCTGTTTAACCGTGCCAACAAGGGTAAGCGCACAATTATTGAAATGCCTAATCATAAGATTGCTATCAATGACTATGTAGCACCTGACCGTTCTACGCCAAAAGGCACGCGAAACCCTGACTTCGCTTTCAAGAAGCTTGTGATGTGTCCGCAGTGCAACAAGCCGCTACTAGGCAGCACATCGCGTGGCAAGACCGGCAATTACTACTCATACTATCACTGCGACAAACGCGGCCACAGGTTCCGTGTTAAAAAAGAAGACCTTGAGCTGCGAGTTTTGGAGTTCGTGGGCGGGCTGGAGTTTTCCAAAGAAGACCTAGACACCCTATTTGCTGCAATTAAAGCCGCCTACGACAAGCGCGTAGCCCACTACCAGGCTCAAATCAATATGCTTGATGGCAAAATAGCTGGCCTCGACCAGCAGGCTCGTGACATGGCCAAAAGCTTCGCCACAATCGCTCCTTCGGCTCAGCAGTACCTAAACGAAGAGCTAGAGGGCATTGATAAACAAATTAAGAGCCTATCGCTCGAAAGGATGAAGATGGAAGCTAAAAAACCAATGGACATAGACACGGTTATCGCCCGCGTCCGATATTTTGTCGAAAACTTGGGCGAATTGATCGTAAAACAGATTGATCCGGTCAAAAAAGCACAGTTTTTCGGCCTGATTTTCAAGACTTTGCCGACCTACGCAGATTTGTGTGGTCGAAATCAAAATTCACCCCTTTTTACAGGGGTGAATCCATTGTTCCAAGCTATTGCTGGCAATAATTTTCCTATGGTGACCTCTCGTATATTTCAGTGGAACACCATCGAACAGGATTTAGTAACACTATATAATAAGCTGGTCGAATTGGGCATGGAGTATCGAGACGGTGAAGTGTACCTGGCTGACTTAGAGGAATTGGAGGACGGCGATGTTCGGGCGTAAAACGTTTAGCTCAAGCCTGTACGACCAGAGCACTTTTTATAAGGCGTTCTTGCAGGACGTACGTCACTGCAAGAAGCGGCTTATTATCGAAAGTCCATTTATCACCACCCGGCGAGTGCGTACATTCCTGCCTGTTTTTGAAAAGCTACGAAAACGAGGTGTACAAATTATCATTAACACGCGCCATCCAGAAGACCACGAGAGCCCGTACCGCGAACAGGCGGCATCGGCCGTTGCATCGTTCCAGGCGCTCGATATCGTTGTACTCTACACAGGTGGGCATCACCGGAAGCTGGCCATTATTGACGAGCAAATCGTGTGGGAGGGCAGCCTCAACATACTATCGTTCACGGATAGCTGTGAGATAATGAGGAGGATCGCCTCTGTCGCAGAGGCAAAAGCACTCATCAAGTTTGCAAAGCTGGAAAGATTTTTGAGGAAGTAACTATGGCAGATCAGAATAATTTTAAAAGGCCGAGCATCTATGACGAGCAACTCATAGCCAAAGTCATGAACCACCTAAAATACGCCGATCCCGATCATGCTACCCGAGAGGATGCAATCTCTTTGCTGGCATTCATGCGGACTGTCGCTAAAGAGGTGGCGCCACAAGTAAATCTCAATAACTTTGACGAGATCCACAAGGCCTATAAGGAATACCGGAATAAACAATAATCCGTCTACGCTGAATGCTGCCGAATAGGGAAATCCCACATACCGATGCCATAAAAATTGCACAACAGAGTTACGTCATATTCTGGCTTTCGTACTCGGCTATCAACCCATTTTTTGAGGTCGTAATAGTGCAAGTTTTGGAGAGGAATAGGCTTATACGACCATACAAAGACATAGCCATGCGTAAACGGCTGTGCGACATAATAGCTATCGAGTTGAGGCAAGGCGTGATTATTCACCTTATCAATAAATTTCTGAAAAAACTTTGTTTCGCTTAAATCTTCGGGCGTTAGGAGCTTAACCTCTACTGGTGTTTTGCCAGAACTATTCTCGGCTATAATATCCGGCCAGCGTCTGTCTTTTTCAGGAGGTTGGTATGTGACCCTATCATATTTTCCATAAAAACCCGTTGTAGCCAAATTTTTGGCAGTATCAAGTTCGGCAAATGCCTCATCCAGCCTGACATCATTTTTCTGGATGTTAATCTCTTTTGAGACGTCAAAGATTTTCTCAGAATTGGCAACCTTGTCCATAACGGCTACCTGATTTTTCAACCAAATTTCATCCTCAACCATTCTAACGAGCGTTCGGTACAACTCCGTATCGAGGCCAAGTCGTTCATATTTGGCTATAATAACCCTGAGCTTACTTCTTAATATTTCAATCATGTATCAAGCATAGCATCTGTTAGGTTGTATTCGCCCTGCATGGCTCAAGCCTTAGGCTAGGATGCGTCTATCATTCTTATTTGTGATGGTTTCGGTGCGACTTTCTGCCCGGCAGATTTCGATGCCTTACTGTCAAGTTCTACCGACTTAGCAAATGCCTCGCGCGACCTGTCTATGACAGCTTTTGCTATTTCTTCGCTGCCGTCTTGTGGCAACAAAACAGTCTTGCCGGATAATGGCTCCTGCGCATTGACGGCGGCCAGCTTGGCGTAAAAATTGAACGCCGACAAATTACTGATTTCGCCTTGCTCGACATACGGGCTAAACAGAGGTAGCAGTAGCCGTTCGTCCTGTGGGTTGCCGGTGCGAAAACAGATGACCGTACCAACGTTGGCCAAGATAACGTCTACCATCTTTTGGTCTTTCTGTTGGGAGGTGGACTGCTCGGCCATCGTAATGAACAGCTTGTACTTGCGGGACTCGCTCAGCATCTGCACAAACGAGGGCGTAGCAAAGTTCTGAAACTCATCAACATACAGGTGAAATGCACCGCGCTCCTGCTGGCGCAATCGAGCACGGCGCAGACTTGCCAACTGAAGTTTGGCAAGTACGGTTATACCAAACAACTCTGATGTATCTTCGCCGATCAGGCCCTTTGAAAAGTTGCAGATCAAGATTTTGCCGCTGTTGATGATGTCATCAAAATCTATGGTGGACTTGGGCTGCTCAAGTATACGCTTGGCAGAAGCCGAGAATAAAAAGCGCCCAATCTTAGCCGTGATACCTGCCGACATTTTTACTTTCTGCATATCGCCAGCCTTGCCAAGCTCATTCTTCCAAAAGTTCTTTAGGTTTTTGTCCTCAAGCGTTTTAAGGATTTCTTTGCGGTAATCGCTGTCGTTGAGCAAGTCGTATACCGTAAACAAGGTAGCACCCTCAATCGTAAGGGCTGTTTGGATGGTGTTGCGCAAGACGTATTCAATACGGTGGCCGCCCGTATCTTCTTCGGAGAATATCTTGCGGAACACGGATACCACCGATTCAGTGATTAAGTCTTTCTCGCGCAGCAAGTCATCGCCGGACAAGCCCTCTGTGAGTTCAAGCAAGTTCAGCCCTATGGGGTAGCCGATGTCATCAGGATTGAAGTACACCACGTCTTTGACGCGCTCCGGCGGTACATATCTAAGCATCATCTCGGCCATATCGCCGTGCGGGTCAATGATTGCCACGCCTTTGCCATTGCGCATATCCTGTACAATGGCGTACTGCAACATGGTTGTCTTACCATTGCCCGTACCACCGATAATGTAGATGTGGCGCTCGCGCTCTTCTCTGGTTAGACCAATGGGTGTAGCCACGCCGTTGTGCTCGTTCTGTCCAAGTAACACATCAAGCTGCTTGTTTTGCTTGAGAGAAATGGGCGCGGCCAGCGTCCGGCTTAAAGACGTGACCAAGTTGTCGGTTCTGCTGTTATCGCCAATCGGGAAATGATATAGGCTGGCGATCTCGGAAGCCGAAAGCACCATAGAGTGCCTGCTGAATAAGGCTGGTAATCGATGCTTGAACGCATATAGCCTACGCTTGTCTAACGCTGATACACTCACCCTCGAAGCTAACGTTTGGTACGGTGGCGAGCTGTAGGACTGGAGAGATGACTTGATAGCACTTAGCTTCTCGCGGGCAGCCTGGGGGCTTTTGGCCGTGACCAAAACGCGCAGACTCACCCGAAACAGCGGCTGGTTGAGCTTTTGGTGCATCTGCTCCATGATCTCAAGCTCAAAGGCACTCAAGGTACGCGATGGCCGCTGGCGCTTGGAGATTTGCAAGTTCTCGTATTGAGAGCGGGACGACGAATAAGAATTGTTATGACTCTGCCTTGCGCTGCCGTGATAGACTTCGCCCAATAAGTCGGCTGCACCAAATCCTGCACGGCTTACCAATGAGGCAGCACGCTGCACGAACGGCAGCCTACGCCCGCTTAGGCTACTCAGCAGGTCTTCATTCCCCAATACACGGCGGGCAAGGATACTTGCTTCGCGCAGCCGGACGGGTGTAACGACAAGCTGGAGGTGAATTTGTTCGTCTGGGGCTAGTTTAGTCATCATGCCGGTCAGATAGGCTACCGGGTCGTGTTGGTCAAGCGCTAAGTGAACGGACAGTGGAAATGCGTAGTGCTCGGTCTGTTTAAACTCCATGGCGTAAGCGGGCTGTTCTGAAAGTACAGGCTCCGTCTCCACGACCTTTATGCCGGGCAGGTACGACGTGATGGCTTGAAATAGACTCGCCCGCAGGTCTTCACTGACTTGCACCAGGTAACGAATACCGCGCTCGCGGCTGGAGAACATCTCGAAAGACAGTACAACCTCACGATGCAAGAGCTTATCTGTAAACGACCGGGCAGCTCGGAAACCGTGAACGATGGTAAACAATTCTTGTGTGGATCGAGCCGAGCGGGCGGTGTGCGCTGGGGGCGTAAGTTCTAAGAAAGCCGTTTTACGGTGTAATGCTCGCCGCCATTGCAATACGCAAAAGCCAAGACGAAGTGCTAGACCAAGCACAACGCTTGAAGCTAACACAGTAAGTGCTAGCAGCAGTTCAGGCCTAAGAGCAGAATAGTTCATGTTGAGACTCCTTTGTCATGAATAAAATTGTAATGAGCAGCCGCCTTAGCGGGATAAGTAGCCGTATCTACGATATCCAACCCCTTGACGTTCATCTCACTAATCGTCCAGTCTCCCGTTGTGGGGTCGACCGCCGTTACATAGGCGACATGGCCTAGCCCTTTTGCGGAATCTGGCGTTTGCATAATCGAACCGACTGACGGCATATGGTCTACCAGGTAGCCATCCTTGGCAGCGCGCTGTGCCCACGTTGCCGCATTACCCCAGGTTGTTGGTATGGGATCGCCAGCTTGCAGCCGCAACGCATAGGCCCAATATGTGCAGTTACCCCACTCGTAGGTGTCGCCCGGCACAAGCGGCCCCTCGTATAAGCCGACTGCCGTTACCGAAACTGCACTAAAGTCCTCTGACTCGCCAAAGCTGTCTAGGAACGACAAGAAGCCGTGCCCAAGCGAGAACACGGCGATGATCGGCATCAAAACAATGACAGCCATAGTTGCCGCAATGAGCCCGATCCACTTCTTACTCAGCGTAGATGCGGCAAACAGTAGTACCGGATTCATGCACCGTATAGTTCCTGCGGGCTCGTGGTGATGAGCGGGTGCTCTTTGTCCGAAGCCACCACCTTAACCGCAACATGATTCTGATCTGCGATAATCAGCGCTTCGCCGCGTCCGCATGTCAAAAGAAAACTGCGCTCATATTCACTCAGGCCAAACTCGGACACCACACCCCTAATCGTAGTGGTATCTTGGCGCAGCAGAATACGCAGGGCACTTTGCGAAGCAATCGCCCGGCCGTACTCACTTTGCAGAAAATCGTTGGCCTGCTGCGAGATGATCGCAACACCCAGATAATATTTACGGGCGCGTCGCACCAACTCGGTCACAAACCGGGCACTTTCCTCGTGCTTGAGCAGCATCCAGCCCTCGTCAATTACCAGCAAACGCTTTTCCGGCTTCGTCTTGACCTGGTTATTCACAAAGTTAGCGATAATCACCATCATGATCTGGCGCAGGGTTTTCGGTAGGTCTTTGATGTCAAAGATAACAAGGCGGTTGTCGAGCTTGATGTTAGTGGGCGCATTGAACACGTCAGCCAGTGAGCCACCAATGTACTTGTACAAGCGCTCACAGAGCTTGGCCTGACCGAGTTCGCCCAGCTTGGCATACAAATCCTCTAGTAGCGGCTGGCGGTCTCGTATCTCCTTATAGATAGCCAGTATTGCCTTATCGACACCGGCTTTTTCGCGTGAGTTTAGGCCCTCGGCCATCAGCCCGATAATTTCGATGAGATCTTGGACGTGCTCAGATATGTCATTTTTCTCGCGGAAAGTTGTTGCCAGGTCAAACGGATTGATTTTTTCCTCCGAAGTAGCCGACAGTTTTATGTAGGTACCATTAACCGAATCACTCAAACGTTTGTACTCGCGCTCAGGGTCAATCACAATGATCTTGGTGCCTTGCATAAGCTGGCGCAGGATTTCAACCTTGGCCGTAAAGCTCTTGCCGGAACCAGACTCGGCAAAAGTAATGCTGTTGGCGTTCGGCAGGCTAAAACGATCTAAAATAACCAGTGAATTGTTCGATTTATTGACCCCGTATAAAATACCCGATTCTTGCACCATTTCGGCGGACATAAAGGGGAAAGTAAGCGCCGCCGAGCTACTATCGAGGTTCCGTTCCTGCTGCAACTGATCTTCGCCGCGCGGCAGTATAGATTGCAAAGCCTCAATCTGCTGATAGCGGGCAGGCTTGGAAAAGAACATACGCGCCGAAAGTGTGGCTTCAAGCTGCTTCGTTAATTTGTCGAGCTCGGCCAGGCTGTCGGCACGCAGACTCACGTAGATCGACATTTGGAACAGCTTTTCTTGGCCACGCTGAATCTTATCGCGCAGTTCCATAGCAGAGTCGAGCGGATCGGTGATTTCGGAGCCAACAATTTTGCCATCTCGTATCATAGTCCGCCGCGTAGACTCCAGCTCGGTAATTTTCCGGTGCAGTTTGGGTAAAGCTAGCAGGGCGTCAACTTCGTGCACATGGTACGTGATGTCTGCATCGTGATTAAAGTTGATGAGTGTATCAAGCCAACCACTGGCCGCTACATAAGGGAACCCTGAAATAAACAGTGTCCGAATATACACGCCGTCAATGCAGAGATGGTCGGCCTGTTCTTCTAGGCCTGCATACGACAGCAGGTCTATGTTGTCCTGTTCACCGAAGCTAAAGGCCAACTCTTTTGGTCGTTCATCCCGCTGTTTTTTCCAATCTTTCGCGAGCGTTAGGGGATTATTCATGAGCGGCTCCTTTCTGAATATATTCGGTATGTACTAGCTCAAGAGCGTGAGCACTCAGCGGTTGCAACTTAGCTTGCTTGGGACTGTAAAACGAATAGAACTGGTCAAGTATCTCAAGGTCAGTCAAAACGCGTGATGAGATACCAAGGCGTGCCAGGCCTTTGCGTACAATGTCAACTCGTTGTCCGACTTGCTCTTGGATGCCATCAAAATCCAGCTTGCCATCCGAAGTGTATGGCACAATCACGTAGAAGTTACGCGAGAGAATGCGGTTTGTTTCGATGAGTCCACGGATAAATTCATCGTAGTTTTGAAGCTGCGCGCGGTATACTGCGTCTTCTTCCTGGTCTCGGTTGGCCCGCAAGTCCGCCAGGTAGTTGTCCATGTTGATTTCTCTGGTACGGACAAGGATTTGCAACGGGCAGCCCACGGAATTAAGAAAGCTCTCGTAGGTGTCGATGATTGCATCGCGTTCGTCCTCACTTTTAAGCTCAAAATTAACAGGCGAGACACTCAAAATAGCGCGGTAGCGATTATGCGGCAGGATTAGCAAGCCGTCTTTAACACCTTTGATGTCTATTTGTAGCCGGGCGCTAGCTTTCCTGTCGGACTTCCGTAATGCGAACATACAAACCTCCTTTTCTGGTCTCAAATGCCACTTTTGCTGCGGGATTCGTAAGCAGCTCCTCCACTTTCGCTCTAGCCTCAAGTGATAGGGATGACGCCCTCACTGGCCGTTCAGATCTGTGCTGGACTGTCTCCGCTGGCACTTCGGGCAAATGCCGGTATTGTTCGCGGCTGTACGAGCTACGCTTGTCAAAAACGTAGTAGCGCGGCCGTAACCAGTAGCGCAGCAGGATCATCATCCAAAACAACACGATTCTCTCTTTAATGCGCAGGGACAGTATCCCGCACACCAAGCTAAGTAGCGCCAGAAGCACCACCTTATACACGGATATGGTCATTATCGGCGGCATAATTGCGTACAGCAGGCCGCCGCCGAACACCGGGGCGCACAACAGCATAAGCTGGCCGAGATTCAGGCTGCCGACAATTCGGTCTTCGACAGTTGTGATTTGTGCCGGTATAGCCGTCGCTCTCATGTCCTCTCCTTAGTCTTGGCTTCTTTTATGGGCGGGGGAATGGGTTCGGGTTCGGCAATTATGGTGTCGCCTGTTTCTTGTCTTGGACGTCTGGCGGCTTCGGTTGGCTGCGACGGGGCCTTGGCGCTGGCTTGTGGCTGCTTGTAGGACGCGTCAGGCGTACCTTTGCTGTTGCCGCCACTACCGGATGTGCCTTTGGTGTCGTCCGATGCATCGCCGTCCTTGCTACTTGAGTGATGCTTTTTGATAAACGTTGCCACTCGCTTGCTGTTTCGGGTCATAAAACTTACGCCGTTCACAAACTGACCACCAAGCTCCCGAGCACTGCGTGGCCCCATACTCGCGAATGACAGGTGCGTCATGACGGTTGGCACTTTGAGCACTGCAAACATAGCCGCTACACCCGTAACCATCGGCATAAGCGTGCCGGTTGTCTGTGTAGGACTACCAACTACTACGCCAGCGATGAGCGAGCCGGAAACGATCAGCACCACAACCTGCACGAACAATACAAAGATCGTCATGAGGTAGGTCTTAGCCGCTGTCTCTGAAAAATCCCGAAAGCCCGGAATGAGCCACAGCAGCAATACGATGGGCGACAGAATCGCGCCAAGGTAAAGTGTTATCAAGCGGCCCAAATAGTAGACGACCAGTACCACCGAGAAAATGGTAAACAACAGCATAATGAGGAGTGCCGGTAAGCCAAGCTCCGCCGATTGCTTTACAACTGCCGTGAGCGCATCCCACAACGCAGTTGTTCCATTGGACAGATTAAGCGCATGGATCATCGCGTTTGACAGCTCAATAATGCCATCGATGATAAAAATAGAAGAATTGAGCGCCAAGAA